>MDSQ01000340.1_pt1 | contig 11112 bp, 8 predicted proteins | sample 1008251 | NCBI WGS metagenome assembly MDSQ01 (sample SAMN05526597, study PRJNA338239) | gut metagenome | isolation source: Hindgut content | host: Naso unicornis | place: Saudi Arabia: Red Sea | collected 2016-05
ACTCAACAATGTCTGTTTCAAACTAAAATAATGTAATGTGTATTTCAGGATAAGGATGACAGATACCACTTTGTATGTGATGTTAAATTGAAACTCACCCACCTTTGTATAAATCAGGATGTCTGTCTTTGAGGTGCTTCGCTAAGTTGAAAGTGTTTCCTCCTTTTGTCTGGAAACTCCAGTGGCACAGTTTACATCTACCTTAAATGGAAAATACTTCTGTAACGCCGGTAAGAGGGTAACTCCTTGTAAGTTATGGTTGGCCCACCAGCAGAGATGTCAGCACCGGTAGCTGAGCCAATCAGCAGTTTCCTGTGTCACTTGGGGGCTGTCCCTTTTTCTCCCGGTGACGGAAGAAAGCTCATCTGGCTCAGAGACGCCAGAGAGCACGCCAGCAGTGAGCCGCACATTAAACCTCGCCTGTCACACATCCAGTAAACGAGCGCAAGGATACCGAGATTGGAGCTGAAAGTCAGCGTTTGCCGTCGACTTGGAAGCCGAGACCGTAGGAGGAAGCAGGACAAACTCTCATGTCACATTCCCACTGAGAAGGGTCGGTGAGTGAGAGCCGGTCATGTTAATGCTAATGCTAATGCTAATGGGCTGTCATGGACACCGCTAGTACTGCTATCACGGCTAACGGTCCCGATGCCAATGCCTGCCGTCATTTAACAGTTAATTGCCGTGCTTGGATGATGTGATGTGCTGCTGCTGGAGACGGTGGCTGGACTGAACTCGACACTGGTGAGCTATTGAGTATAAATGGATGTGTTAACCTGATTGAATCCGGAGGAATAAAACCCCGAGATGGATGATTGATTTTACCTGTTCACTAAACAGGTCGGGCTTGATGATGATGATGATGATGATGATGATGAAGATGAAGATGAAGATCAACTGAAATGGATGGCGAGCACGAAAGAGAAATAGCAGCTAAGACACACACACAGGCTGCAAGCCTGGTTGCTAACCAGGTGGTGTGGTAGAACTCCTTTCCCTTTATTATTCAACTGGTTACCTTTGCACTTAACTGCTCTTTAGCAGCTATTTATTGGGACTGTGCAATGTTTTCTATTTGAATCTTGTTTATCTATGCTTGAATCGTGGTCATTAAGGTACTAATTAACCACTGCTTATTCAACTGCATTCTGGGTATTGGGAAAGGTATTTTGTTGTGCAAGTGTTTGATGAATTAGGTGTGTTTTGCTGACGACTGAGTTGAATAACCTCAGCTAAATCCTACAGCTGTACCGAACTACTCACTTCCCTGATAGTATACTATGGGTTATAACTGAACCTCTGTAAATATTTTTTTCTTTTTCCAAAGGCCTTCATTTGGTTAATTATTTTCTTTACTTATTATTACTCCACCTTTAAGTATTCTGTACGTATTATTTTTGTCAATACACAATTTATCTTTTGCAAATTCTACTGTGTGTGTGTCATTAATTCTCCACAGCTCCCAGAGTCGTACCTCTTGTCACTAGTCCATCCATAGGTATTCTGCTAATCTGTTCCATAGATTAAGTGTTACAACTGCTTGGTACAGTGCGGCCTGTGGATGTCTTAGAAAAAGCTGGTGGACAGTATCATTACTTTGGGGTGCTTAATGCAATCAAGGGAATACTGAGTGCCAACAAAGACCAGCTTCAACAACAAATGTGTGTAAATTTGCAAACCAATATTGATGGCCTACCACTTTTTAAGAGCTCGACAACACAACTATGGCCCATCCTTGGACACGTGCAGAACTTCGAGGGCGATCCCGTTGTCATAGGGCTGTACTGTGGCGCCACAAAACCAAAGTCCATCCATGATTTCCTCGAGGACTTTGTCAATGAAATCATACAGTTGGAGGGTGGTTTTGATTTTCAGGGCCTGAGACTCACACTGAAGATCTCTTCGATGGTGTGTGATGCACCAGCTTGTGCATTTATAAAAAATATTAAAGGTCACACTGGTTACTTCGGCTGTGGCAAATGTACACAAGAGGGGATGTACACTGACAACAGGATATGTTATCCCGAGACCAATGCCCCTCTGAGGACTGATGAGGACTTTGATCAGATGGTTGATGAAGAGCATCATCTTGGCCCATCTCCCCTACAACAAACATCCCTGGGAATGGTGTCAGGATTTCCTCTCGACTATATGCACCTGATCTGCCAAGGTGTAATGTGAAAACTGTTCATGTTGTGGCTGAAGGGTCCTCTCACCTGCCGACTTTCCTCTCAAAACATAGCCAAACTTTCCCAAAGACTGACAGATGCTGGAAGCCACGTCCCTCTCGAGTTTTCTCGGAGACCCAGGGCACTGCGAGAACTGGATCGCTGGAAGGCAACTGAATTTAGACAGTTTCTCTTATACACAGGGCCTGTTCTTTTGAAAGGCATTTTAAACAATGCTATTTATCACAACTTCTTGTTGCTTTTTCTGGGGATCCACATTCTTACCAACTCGAGACTCACAGAAGACTGTACAGAGTATGCAAATGCACTTCTGGCTTCATTTGTGCAGCACTTTGGAGAACTGTATGGCAAAAAGTACATTTCATACAATGTCCACAATGTGCTACACTTGGTGGAGGATGTGAAAAGGCATGGCGTGTTGGACAACTTCAGTACTTTCCAATACGAAACCTTTCTGCACAGGCTCAAGAGGCTTGTAAGAAAGCCACAGTCACCACTCAGCCAAATTGTCAGACGACTGTCCGAGACCCCCCTGTGGCAAACCCGTAACAAAAACACAGCATTTGAACTGAAGAAACACTTTTCTGGTCCCATACCTGAATCATTGAGAGGTTTAGAGGTAGCCCAGTTCAGTGAGGTTAGAACCAACCGTTTCACAATAAAGCTGGACCAGGCAAATAGATTTGTGTCCAGTGGGGGTTCTGCTGTGAGGGTTGACAACATCATCGCCTACAGAGGTCAAACATTCATTGTCTTCAGCAAACTGGCCGATCAAGGGTCATTCTTTGACTATCCACTACCATCAACAACATTTGGCATTAGAGTTGGAGACTTAGTCTGCGAGCCCGCCGACATGTGCAAAATCGAATGCTTAGATGGGAAGGTGTTCCTGGTGCCCTTTGAGGGGAAATTTGTTTCCATTCCCCTCTTACATTGAACCCCTCTTCTGTTTTTATTTTTATTTCTTTATTTTTGTTTGTCTGTGTTTTTTCTTTTTCGATTGATTGTGGCATTTATACCTGGTGTCTGTCAGATCAGCAATGTACTCCCTGGTTGAGTTTTCAAAAGAAAGATCCACTGGTCCGGTTGCCAAGGAGTGGCTAGATGGCTGCTTTGCATGGTGGCCGCCGTACAGCAATAAAGCTGCGCTTCTGAGGAGCATAAAGACCAGGGAGGCCCCACAGCCTGAGAAAGGATGGACACGGCATGAAATTCGAGTCCTTTATGAATCAGGTAATCTGGAAACAAAATATACAGTTTGTAGAACACAAAAATTCCAAATCTGTAAGCATAATTTATTAACAGTACGGAAGCACTTCATCAAAAAAAAGAAAAAAGAAAAAAAAAAGCTTATTTATTTTGCACATTATACAACAAGCAGTTCCGACCAAGTTTTCTGGTCAACTAGACATTTAGAACATTCTCAAATCTCTCAATCAAAAATACTGACTGGGTTGTCTTATCTCACAGTCTGTGGGTTAGTAGGCAGTCCAATTACAAAACACTGGAAATATGATTTTTTCATAGTATGTCCCCTCTAATATCCCCCACAGACATACTGGACAAGGTTGTACAAAAATGGACAACTTCTTGTGAGACGTCTGATTTAAATTCAGATGTGGAGGGAGAGAAAAGGACTAGGTAGGTTGTCATTCTTACTTGTGAGTGAGAATGAAGTACCAGTCCCCAACAGGATAGATTGAAAATGTTCATTTTGTCTTCTTGTTAGAATATATAGTTGTTTCTTCTGTTCAGACAAATGTTTGTTTTGTTGTTGTTGTTTGTCTGAACAGAAGAAACAACTACACCCCAACAGGACAGTTCTGTTTGACATTAACAGCCCTCCCAAACATGTGACTTTGTTCTCAGTACCACCAATTTCCATAGTCATAGGGCACATATTCAAACACAAATACAGGGATGTATAATCACTAGTTTAAGTAGTAAGTGGTCATTAGACTATCTGTAAAACAGTTATGTGGTGGTTCTATTTCAGATTTATCTACTTACTTAGCAAAATGAATATTGTACACATGCAAGAAATGTGCTGCCACTGAATTATAACATGTATTTTCATATAATACCATGTGACAGTAGTGTAAATTAGGGTATTTGCCATACAGCTGAAATGCTTCTCATATTGTCTGCTCAGTCCTCCTATTGTTTACATTTGTAGAAAAAGGACAAGGCCACATTGGTGGAAAGATGGAGATGAGGATAGTGGTGACAATTTGTCCATTAGGAAAAAGGCTGTGAATCACTTGCCATCACCTCCTCCACCCCCAACCCCTCCAAAACTGAAAGCCATGTCCAAAAATAACAGTAAGTGGTATCAACTGCAATATTTCCTAGCTCCTAGCGTGTATATATCCAGGGTATATGAGTAGGATGGGTTAAATGCAGAGAACGAATTTCCCTACGGGGATTAATTAAGTACCACCTTTACCTTTACCTTTAGTTAACCTCAAGCGATTGCACAAATACGGTTGAAGATGGACTACACAGCAACACATTCTTTAGTACATTTTCTAGTGGACAATTTTGTGTTGTTGACAAAAGCTCCCATCAACAAATAACTGGTAGTGATATCAATGCATGTTTTCTTCTGGTTCAACAGAATGCTCATTTTAGACTGCTCTGCTTCACAATTGTTTTATGAAGGGTTCTTTTTTCATACCTTGCCAAGACATCTCTTGCATCAAAACGGGTGAGGAGCACCACAGGGGTAGTGACAATATTGGTCTGATGGCAAAGTGAAAAATTTTTTTTTTGATTGGGGTATTAATGTCAATGAAGCAGAGACTCTACTAGGAGAAATTTCCCCTTCGTCAGACCTAAGGACCAAAAAGAGAGAGAAACCATGACATGACAAAAATGAGCTGCTGTCCATGCACTGATATCACAACCAACAACCATGTGTTTTGTAAAGTGATTTATGATTTATGATTTGTTCCTGACCTGTGATTAGTTCCAACATTAGTCTCAAAGCCACAGCTGACCAAGAAGGAAAGAGACCTGCAGGAAGGCAAAGCTCCAGTAAGTTTAAGTACACTCAAATCATCATACATTTTGAATTTTAAATACTCATAACAACATGAGCCCGTATTCACAGGGATTCTCAGAGTGCTCTCAGAGAGCTCCTAACTTAACCTAAAACTTCCTAGCAAGGAATCTTAGCTTAAGAGTGATTCAGGAAGTGTCTGAGAGCAACTCTGAGCAGAGAGGGGACAACACACACTTTGCATTGCATATCAGCTGCACATTTATGGAATTAAAAGTTTTTCCGGTTGATATCACATATCAGGTTACGTATGTGCATGTCCGATCCCGAAAACCTGTCCCTCTTCAAATATTTCATATCTTAAATTACGTGTTTCTAAGGAATCAGCATATTGTCGTATATAACAGAGAGCAGTAGCCTACTGATTAAAAATGTAATTTCCAACAATGACAAGCAGTATTTATATGCATTCCTATATTTACACAAGCTCTACACATGGTCGGGACCAGGTGTAGATTTTGTGAGTAGCTACTCAAAGATCATCGCTACTAAAAGATTGATGAATGCGGAAATCCACGTAAATTTCCGGCTGCACACGGTTTACACACAAATTCATGCTGCTCATTCCATGAAGGAGACCCAATGTATCCCACAATCCACCGCGAAATGTAGTGGACATCCGATGGTCACTAACTGAAGGGATGGGAATCGAAAACCGGTTCCAGTTGAGAACCGGTTCGGATTGGTTCAATCCCTCGGCATCATTTGCCTTTATGCTTAACGATTCCCTTATCGTGCTCATCGCGTGCCCATCAAAACAATGATGTCACGCTCGTGCAAGAGGCGATCAGCACGAGCGACCCCGTGGTGGAGAGACAGAAGCGGTCCAAAGTGTGGCTTAATTTCACAAAAAAGGACGTGTAATGTGCCGCACTGTCATTTCGTGCAAGGGTGAAAACATGCAGAAGCATTTGTCGACGCAGGCATTAAGTATCAGGAGCGCCATATTCGCTATCAGTCAGTCTCACTCGAACTGCGCTATCGATAGGCAGAGAACACGTCCCTTAGTTTAATATTGTAAATAAAACTTTCGGACAGAGAGAGAGAGAGAGAGAGAGCGAGAGAGATGCAAGTGAGCGAGAGTGAGAGACAGAGAGAAGGGTGCGCCGGTGCTCCAGCACTCACTGAGATATTCAAAATACAAAGGCTCGTCTGATGCCTATATTATAAAAAAGAAACAAACAAACAAAGGTGTATGTAAAATCAGATGTTCAGCAGCAGGGAGCACCCCTAGGCCTATATATTATCTCTTCTAATCCATTTTAGATTGTGCTCAGAGACTCATAATAACTCAATAAAATGTGTGTTGGTGACACTGAAAAGCTGTAAGGCCTACTTTTTCCACACAGACAATCCATAGGAATCGATAAAGAATCGGATCGATAAGCAGAATCGATAATGGCATTGGTATCGATAAAATCTTATCAGTTCCCATCCCTACGAAGCAAGATATCCCATCATGCATTGCGGTCATGGATCACCATTACCATCGCGGTCGGAACGTTTTAATTACGCCACTTAATACTTAATTAACTGTGCGGCGGCGTAGTGTCCGAAAGTGTTTTTCATTTGACCAGTGAGTCCACTAGTCCACTATATTAGAATTCCCTGTGTAGTGAGTAGGGAGTAGCAAATGAGTGAGTGATTTCGGACACAACCTTAGTCTTAGGATTCTTTGTGAATACGGGCCGTGGCATTTAATCATGTCACAGAAACAGCTGAAACTTCATAGTGGCTCTTGAGCCAGAAAGTTAAACATTAAGATCAACTCTTCTATGTCTATTAGCAGGTTCAACCCCACCCAGAAAGAAGCAGGCTGTTTTCGTGACGACCCACAAAAGTAAGACACTTTCTGATTTTCGGGGCGTGGATTCCCATTTTAAGTGATCTGGCCCCCAGAACCTTTTAAAAGATGTTGCTTTACACCAATTATTAAATCAAATCTGTTATACTTGAAAATAACAGATTCAGTAACAATAATAGAAAATGCTAAGATTAAAACAAATAGTAATTCAAATAACCACATATACAAGACCTATTCCAAGGTGACACAATTGTTAATCTTACGTAACAGATATAAAGCGGGGTTGTGTGAGGGGTTCAGCTGCTTTAATCGCTATACTTGTTATAACAAAACTGATTTACACATCATTACCTGTATTAACAGCCGTTAGTCCACCTCGAGACAGGCAGGCAGGGTCGACAACCAGGCCAACCTACCAGGGTGAGACCAGAAATTTAGTCATTTTTGGTCAAATGATGCACAACTCTTTTGGCAATAATGTGTGACACGTTTTCTCTTACAGAACCCAGTCAAACCCTAGACCTCTTCCAAGGTGAGACAAGAGTTATTACAGAAATTAAAAGGGTTTTTGTGTGAGGAACTCAACTGCTATGCTTAACTGCTCGATTTGTTATGACAAGCGTAATTTCAAACATCATTACTGGTATTAACAGCCACTAGTCCACCTCCAGCCTGGCAGGAAGGGTCTGCACACAGGCCAGAAACTGCCAGGGTGAGGTCACAATGAGTTTAATGCTTGGTAGGCAGGATACCTAGAAAAACGGTAATCGTTGAGTCCACACGGGTCTCATCCCCTCGTCTCCGACCTGAGCTCCTCTCACCAGACAAGCACGTCGGGCATCTGATGCTCTAACGTTGCGTTAGCTGGCAACATAAACTTATTTGTAATTAGCAGCAGCCGTATGGTTTTGGCTACGGTGAGCAGAAGGCTAACGTATTAGCAACTTGTCCTGTCCGACCATCCGTCATTGCTACAGTGCACGAACATCTGCTTCAGCAGAACAGCCAATCACAGGGTAGTCTCGCTCGCTAGACCCTCCTCCAGAGAAGAATCATAGGGCTGTGCTGCTCTCGCTCTCTCAGCTGCTCTGTGATTGGTCAAACTCTCCCGTCACGGGCCAAATTCTATGCAGGCTGAAAACAGAGCCTGGAGGAGACACAGAGGTCTGCTCTTCTCTCAGACCACTTCATTTACATCATGCTCAACGGTTATTATGGAAGTTTTGCCCAGTATTGCCAAAAATAAGCTGCCTACCGAGCCTTTAATAATAGAAATTAATCTTTTTACAATAATGTGTGACACATTTGCCTTCACAGATCTGAGTCAAACCCAAGACCTCCTCCAAGGTGACACAATAGTTATTCTTATGTAACAGAAATTATGAGAAGAGTTTGGTTTGAGGAATTCAGCTGTGTTACTTGGTTGATTTGTTATGACAAGTGTAATTTAAACGTTATTTCCTCTATTAACAGACCCTAGTCCACCTCGAGACAGGCAGGCAGGGTCGACAACCAGGCCTGCCTACCAGGGTGAGACCACAATCAGTTCATAGTAGAAATTTAGTCATTTTTGGTCATATGATGCACAACTCTTTTGGCAATAATGTGTGACACGTTTTCTCTTACAGAACTAAGTCAATCTCAAAGCCTCCTCCAAAGTAACTTCAGAGTTATTCTTGTGCAACAAAAACTACAAAAAAAGGTTTTGTTAAAATTCAACTAAAAAGGAACTCAACTGCTATGCTTTATTGCTAGACTAAACTGACTTACACATCATCACCTGACATGTATTAACAGCCGACAGTCCAACTCGAGACAGGAGAGAAGGGTCCACATTCAGGCCAAACTACCAGGGTAAGACCAAAATGAGTTTATAGCAGAAATTAATGCCTAGTTTTTGGCAAATATTGCACAACTCTTTTGGCAATAATGTGTAACACATCTGTCCATACATACCTAAATCAACCTCAAGACCTCTTCCAAGGTGAGACAAGAGTTATCACAGGAATGAACAAAGGTTATGTGTGAGGAAATAAACTGATTTAAACATAATTACCTGTATAAACAGCCGCTACTCCACCTCGAGCCCGGTCTGCACACAGGCCAACCTACCAGGGTGAGATCACAATGAGGTAATAGTAGAAGTTACGTCATTTTCTTTTTGTCATATGATGCACAACTCTTTGGCCATAATGTGTGACATGTTTGCCTTTACAGACCTAAATCAAACTGAAGACCTCTTCCAAGGTGAGACAAGAGTTATTACAGAAATTAAAAAGGGTTATGTGTGAGGGGTTCAACTGCTTTCATCGCTAGACTTGTTATAACAAAACTGATTTACACTGATTTACACTCATGACCTGTAGTTAGTCCACCTCGAGACAGGCAGGCAGGGTCTGCACACAGGCCAACCTACCACAGTAAGACCACAATCAGTTCTTAGTAGAAATTAAATCCTCCATGGTCAAATGACGCACAACTCTTTTGGCAATTATGTGACACGTTTTCCCTTCAAACCATAGACCTTTTCAAAGGTGACACATCAGCTATTCTTATGTAACAGAAATTAAAAAGGTTTTGTGTGCTGAACTCAACTGCTTTAATTGTGCGTAATTTTTCATCAAAACCTTTTTGAACAGCCACCAGTCCACCGCAAGATATGCAGGCAAGGTCCACACCCAGGCCACACCCGAGCTACCAGGGTAAGATCACAATGACTTCATTTAAATTTGGTAACATTGCCCGCTTTCTATGCAAATGAACATCACTGCAAACAAGGTGCACACAAAGTCCAATTAACAAATGCCGACGCTAATACCCATTACCCACACCCAATTGTAGTGACAGTATTTGCCTCTACAGAGAGGGTGCACAGCTCTTCTAGCAATATTGTGTGGCACGTTAGCCCTCAGGACCTCCTCTAAGGTGACACAAGAGTTATTTTTTTGCAACAGAATTTAAAAAAGGTTATGTGTGAGAGACTCAACTGTTGTGTTTAATTGCTTGACTTGTTTATGACTAAACTGATTTACACATCATTACCTTTATTACCAGCTCCTAGTCCACGATGAGACAGGCAGGCAGGGTCAACATCCAGGCCAACCTGCCAGGGTTAGACCACAATCAGTTCATAGTAGAAATTACGTCCTATTTTTATCAAATGATGTGCAGCTCTTTTGGCAATAATGTGTGACACGCTTGACTGTAACAGGGATGCCAGGTTGATGTGTTGGCAAAAATCATTACCAAAATATTACAGTCCTTATGTAACTGTGCATACCATGCTATACTTGACTGTAATTTTTTGTTTCAGGTTCTTCCTCAAGAGCCAGGGTCTGGCCAACTGGCCGGCTTGTCCCTGCACAATGCACACGTAAGATTTAAACAGGACAGCAAAATTCCTATAATATTTCTGCAAAATCATATTAATATTAATTTGCCTTAATCACTCCATTACTGCTTTTGAATCAAACAGCTGTTGAAAGAGCCATACTGGAAGCCCTCAGCGAGGTGCAGCTCCAGCTCCAGCACCTCACTGCCCTAGTCCAAGGCCTACAGGCGGAGGGGAGGCCGCAGTTCGCCCGTGAGGGTCCCCTGCCCCATGAGGACATTGACGTTCAGCTTCCCCTCCAGTCCCTTGGAGAACTGGATGAACTCGAGGGGAAGCTGAATAACGCTGAAACCAAAAACAAGCTGGTAATGAAACTAACATGAGTTGTGTGTGTGTGTGTGTATTGTATGTATGTATAATATAATGATGCCACCACCATGAGGAAATTTCCAACTGATAAGCTTGTGACAAGAACAGTTTTACTGATTACACTGGACATTTTACACACAAAAAATTATTTGTCAGCTCAATGTCTGATGAGGGCTTACTTTTACTGACTGACTTCTCCAGTCAAGCTGTAACATAGACCAGTTACATCATCCCCCAACCTCTACGAGAAAGAGCTATAATTCTAAGTGTGTGCTGCGGCCACAGCAGCAAAGTCGCAGAACAGAGTGGCAGAGTCACACAGAGGTTCTACCATAGACTGTAAATAAAGATGGACAAT
>MDSQ01000341.1_pt1 | contig 11111 bp, 5 predicted proteins | sample 1008251 | NCBI WGS metagenome assembly MDSQ01 (sample SAMN05526597, study PRJNA338239) | gut metagenome | isolation source: Hindgut content | host: Naso unicornis | place: Saudi Arabia: Red Sea | collected 2016-05
GCTCAATGGTAAAAATGATGGGTGACACATCTTTACTTCCCTTCTGTTCAGAAATGAGGCCAAAATATCTCTGCTCCGGGCGCTGCCATCTTGCATGCTTGATGTCATTTGGAACCAGAGTCTGCGCAGTAGTGACCTGTGGATGGAGCTGCAGTATCGAGGTTCTGTCAGTCATCAACCCTCTACCCTTTTTTGGGCATCCAATCACATTTTAAACCAACCTAACCTAAAGTGACAGAGACCATCTTCTGGGAAAATTTATTTTACATGTACTTTCAATTCCTTATGTTGATCCATGTCCCATCTGCAGACATGGAGGGGCAGGAGTTATGGCTTTTACTGCAACCAGACACCAGGGGGCGATCAAGATATTTGGCCTGTCCTCCGTGTTTTTACAGTTAAGGGTTTGCAATGACTTTGTACATTTGGATGTGCAAATATCTTTCGAACACAAATCAATAAATCATCAATTATAAAAAATCAAAATTGCTTAACATTCATGAACTGTGGCACCATTTTTGGATGACGGCGTGCTAGCTGTCATTATCTATCACTAATAATTTTTTTTATAATCAGAAATGTATAGCCTACACATGACATCCCATATAAAAGGACAAATTACATAAATATGAACCCAGTCATTAGGTAATGATAGTGTTCGGGTCAGCTAATGTTTTGCTGATTTAATGCTAACAAATTGTATGCTAATAATGCATAATTAATACCAGTGTCTTGCAAAATAAAAGACATTATGTTAGCCTACCTTTTTCTGTCACTGTATAATGCAATATTTTGTTATGAATCTTTAGTTCATCAGCTCTTTTTGAAGCAGTTACAGCCAACGTGTCATTTTTTGTTCTGTTTTTTCAAACATTATTCTGTTGTATCTCTTTTCTGTCTTCCAAGTACGTTCACTTCTGCCTATTGTGAACATTTAACACTTTCTTTTTTTTGATTTGTGAAGCCTGAAACTTACAGGTCAAGACATGATCACCGAGAGGTCTTTCAGCGATGGTGGCCTAAAGGTTAGAGAAGCTAGCTTGTGACCAGATGGTTGTCAGTTCCAATCCCCAGACTGGCAGGATTGATCTGGGCCACCACTGAGGGCCCTTGAGCAAGGTCCTTCACCCAGACTATCATTATTCTGGGCAGCTTCCAGGTGTAAATGCACAACTGTGTGAATGTAATCAGGACTTTCCTGAAAGGAAATAATACACTCTCCCTGAAACTCCCCCTAATACATAAAGGCGTATAAATAAAATATGAATAAATAAATACATTTTCTTAAGTTTATTTTTCCTCTCTCCTTAAAGCTTCAGCATGATCTGACCCTGATCATTTCTGCTTACATATTAGAATAAAAAAACAACAACTAATAGTTCATTTAATTATTTCCTCAGAGGGATCATCAACCTAACATGTTTTTGCACTTGTGATAAATGTTTGCTGAAAGTCTAATATTCACATTCATTGCTGATTCCAACTCGTGAAAACAGGACAAGTTCTTTGGGTTGAGTGTGGCTGTTGCAGACAACAGTAAAAAGTAGAGAAAGGTCAAATTAGGCTATACTGTAGTTGTAGAAGCTGCAACGTGTCCACACGCTTTGAGGATCTGCCAGATTTTCTTCTCCTCCCTCCCTCCCCTGTCTGCAACATCATGGGATGGCCATGCCTCTTTGGGAAAGTGGCTGGTGTACATGCTTCAAAACTGTTCATTTTGTCACTGGATTACTGTTTACTTTAAATGGAAACAAAGATGAAAGCATTGTTATTCAAAGCCTATATTTTATTTGTATGAAAGAGTGAGAGGAAAAGTTTAGGTGCCTGGTAATAAAGGGGAAGATAGAAAGTGAATTCTGTTTCTTTTTGATTACTTATAAAGACAAAAAACTACTGAATGCAAAGTTTATTAAATGATTATTACAAGTGTTTTGCAGGCCACATACAGGTTGCTGGTGTGAAAGTGTAGTTGCATGCAGGTGCTTGAAACACAAAAGGTGTAAGGGCCAAGAATAATAAAAAAAAAAATCCTACCTAACTGAATTAAATTAACAGAGTTTAAATTATTTGATAGTTTGTAAGTGACAGGAGCTCTTAAGAACTTGTACACAATGTTTTTTAATCTACAAGCACCGAAACAACCTCAAACTATCTCCATCTGGTTAGCTAAACATGCGTAAATTGCGCACGCCTCTTAAATGATGTTACATTTTTAATCCAAAGGCATTTGGACAAAAAATACTTTCTGCACAAGTGAAATCTAACCCGTCCTCGGCTGCTCTGCATAAATTGTTGCCTAATGAAAGCTGAGCTGCAAATGATCTGATCTATTAATAAAACCATCCAGTGTCCAAACGATTAAAAATCGGCGAGCCAGGTTGGAAAAGAGAAAACAGCCCAACAAAAGCCTCAATTATAAGTCCACGGAGGAGCGGATAAACACGTCTGAGCGGTGGCAAGTCGTCGTGTAAATGATGATCCACATCATCCACGTTTAAAAGCAGAAACGTGAACTTGTTTGACATGTTTTCAGACTGCCCCTCTCTCGCCGCTGAAGGAGGGACTCTGACTTGAACATGTACAAGTTATCTGGTGCGCACGGGACCTCCCCAAAAGTTTTGGCATATAAAAGCCAAGCTAACTCATTTGTTTAGGCAGTAGGGAGTTTCTGCTGGGGTCTGGATTGGAGTTATACACAGACCGGACCCTACCGTGTATGAGCGGTGCCTGAGGAGAAAAAGAGGATTCCCCCTGCCGCAAAGAATCTACATGTCTAATATTTAGACATGTTCAGCTTTGTGGATATTCGGTTAGCGCTGTTGCTCAGCGCAGCAGTACTTTTGGTCAGAGGTCAAGGCGAGGATGATAGTAAGTATCACTTTCAAACATTGATTTGAGTTGTTTTGGGACTGTGGCACCTTCAGGATGTGGAAAACCCTCAAGGATGCTGAGCAGACGGAACTGATCGTCCTCTGCGGGATAAACTGACTCCAGTGCGCAGAGTTTGTGAAGGTTGATGCGTTTTTTGATGAGATTCTGGAGGCGAATAGGAGTTCATAGAGCTTTTCTTTACTGTTTGCTGCTCTTGCTGGCGTGCAGATGCGTCCTCACTGCGCGTCCGCGCGCTGGAGCGCGAACCAGAGGGGGAGCAGCAGCAAACTCTCTGATGCGCAGTGACAGGACATTGAGTTCAAAGGGAGCTGAAGTAAAGCACAAGAATAAAAACAATAAGAAATGCAAATCCATGTCGCGAAATCTTAATTATATTGAGTCTAAAAAGCGGTTTTAACCAGATTTCGAAATTTTGCATCCTAGATTACAGAGTGTAAACTATGGATCTGAGCACCTTCTCTTTACAGTTTCATCACTGACGCTTAAAAAGTGAGCAGATTAAGTTTGTTTGGGAACAAATCATGATGAAGGGGGCAGCTTTTCAGCCGTTAACGTGCTAAACTATTGCTCTAAAGCTTCAAAAGAAAGTCTCACTGAATTTGACAGAATTTTCACCCCCAGTTTGTTTAAATCCAAGCTGTCTTAGCTGAAAAAGAGGACAATGGAAAAATGGTCTGAGAACGACAGTGAAAAAGTCTAGACACTAATTAATCATGCAAGGGGTGCGGAAGATCTCATTTTATAGGCTAACAGCGCCGCTCAGTGGCATGAATTGGAATTGTGCATCCATCCTCCAAACCGCGGTAGTCCCTCCTCCAAGGCCCGACCACGCACCCAGCAGCCTGAAATGCAATTAGGCCCACCGTGTTTTTCCACTTGAAGGGTTTGGGTGGAAAATCTTTAAAGGAGCTTTCTTTTTCTGCTTCTAATCAGAAAATGTTACATAGTGACTTTTTCCACATTTGCTCTGTTGCTCCATCAGGCCTGTTTTAACACTTTCTAGGCCCAAATCCTTCTTACTGTGCATCTCCTATAGACACACACTGATGTTACACATTATTAAACGCTTAAATCCTGTTTACTAATCAGTCACCAAACACTGTTTGTCTGTTTATATGACTTTGAGGCATTTAATGAAACCCTAATCAATCAAAAATGATACAAGCTGACACAAAATTGATTTAAAATAACTTAAAAATGGCAGCCGTAAGACAAACAGTGAACTACAAAAAGAGGCTGTGGTCAGAGGCCAGAGCTGATTGGTTTGCAGTCTGAAAACGAAGGCCTGAAAGGAGAGACTGTTAAATCATTTATAGTGGACATGACACCTTTTGTGCACATCTGGTTCCCATATGATGCACACCTGGGCAGGTGTAGCCAAGGCTCAGCTACATTTTACCAGCAGATTGCACAAAATAAGGTTTACTGATGCCCATTCCCTCGTTTTGCACATTTGATCTTCTTTCATGTCACCAAACTCACACCCGTCTTTTCCTCTTAGGCACATTCGGCAGCTGCACATTAGATGGACAGTTGTACAACGATAAGGATGTATGGAAACCAGAACCCTGCCAGATCTGCGTCTGCGACAGTGGAACCGTCATGTGCGACGAGGTGATCTGCGAGGACACATCCGACTGCGCCGACCCCATCATCCCAGACGGAGAGTGCTGCCCTATCTGCCCAGATGCCATTCCTGAGGGTACCTCCACCTTCATCCTCCTCACCTATTCTGTGGTCAATTAGCTTTGTGGCGCCACCTAATGCTTGTCACCTCTTCTATGACCATCAACGGCTCACAAACCGCATATGGACTGGAGGCCCTAAGCCTGCCTGCTTTCCAGAGGATTTAAAATCAGAAAAGAATCGCTTTGGATTTACCTTTTCATTTCATTTCATTTTCAATGTGCATTCGTTTAACTATGGAGTACACCTGCTGCTGGGAAAGTCTGGCAATGCATGTATAATTTCCCAGCATGCCTACCTGTACAGTGACAGTGGCACTGCACTGTGCCGCAGGGCCTCCACGTATCACGTCTCCCAAAAGCACAGCAAACTTTTCACTACAGATAATGCTGCTAGATTTAAAATTTTAAATATTTTTAAGTAAGAGCTTTTACAGTATTTTCATGCTGTAGTCAGCCCTGATCCCAAGCCTGGAACGGGTTTAGAAAGCTGTAACTTGTAGCTTATTAAACACTGAACATTTTTTTGAATCGTTAAATGTCCAAAGTTGTGAATCTGTCTCATAAATGTCCCAGAGGTGTTGATGTTCTCTTTTTCTCCGTTGATCTGTAGGACCCCAGATTCCAGAAGAGTCTGAGGTATTTAGCCCTTTAACTTTGTGTCATATTAAAACATGTGGTTTGTCTCTGAGAACTACATTTTACCTCTGTGTCTCTTTTGAGATTGCTGGCATGGTCGAGTTTAGTTTGTCTTTAAGCCTGCTTGTGTTCTGGATGATGCATTTGTTTTAACAGTCTGGATGAATCATTGCAGCATGAAGGCTAACTCGCTTTTTCCATCTTATCCGTAGCCAACAAAGGGAGATACAGGCCCCAAGGGAGACGTGGTAGGTTCTAGTTTCCTCACACACACAACTCACACTGCTCAAGAGAGCTTTCTGTCCTTCCATGCAAATGATATTTGTCTTTTTAAAAATGATAAATGTAGAATTTATTTGCTGCAAGGTCAAACTGACTGTGGAATCAAATATGATAACGTTCTGTCAGTGACAAATCATATGCATTTGTCTCATAGACGACACAATGGTGCTTCCATGTTTGGGTTGTTATTGTGAAGTTTTTATAACAACTTATGGAACTCAATCAGGTTTAGTAGCCTTAAGTACAAATCAGGCATCCTTGCTGCATAGCATGTGGTTAATTTTGTTACTTTAATGAAATTTTCCACAATTTCTTCTTTATTTATGAATTTTATCACTTACTGACAAAGATGTGAAAATGCATTCAGTATGTTTTTGCTGACTGGGTCCCTTTTAGCTCATCTAAATGCTGGTGAAGCTGCTGTGACACAATTGTTGCTGATGACCTTTAATATTTAGGTCACAAGGTCAACAGGTCATCAGAAGTTTAAAGGTCACATACAGCAAATTAAACAAAGTGTGCACGATTCAAAAATGGTGTTATAGTGCTTCTTATTTTAAGGCACAGCAAGTGAAAAAATGGATATTATTACATCACATACATGACAGCACAGAGTGTACAGTATTGAATTATTCACATTTAAATTTATATGCATTTGTTGTAAAGGAACAATGACTTGACTTTGGCCGCACTATGACCAATTAGTCCATGTGCAAAGAAAGTTAGACATGAATTCCACAGTGAAGATATGAAATAATAAGTAAAAAATACGACTTACAAATGGTGTCTTCCTGATTTTTTTGCAGGGTCCTCCTGGTCCTCCTGGCAATGATGGACTGGATGGACAGCCTGGCCTTCCCGGCCCACCAGGCCCCCCTGGCCCCCCTGGCCTTGGCGGAGTAAGTATCCAAATCACCAAATCCAGAAAATCTGGCGTCACTTTAAGTGGATGACTCGATTCTGTTTGAAATAAGATGCATCTTTAAAACTCAAGTTAAATCATCAGTTTCTCTTGAACGCTCTCTTATTGTTATTTCTGCTAATTTCCTACATTAGCTCCAGCAGTGATTTTTCATTTCACACACATACGATGAGAAAAATCAGCAGACTAGGCTTCTTGCTAAAGAGAGGCAGCTTGGAAATCCTCCATATTAGCTTGAGCTCTGGTAGAGCAGACAGCTCATTGGTCCTTAGGTTCAGGTTGTTGGGTAAATTTATAATTATCTAGTGTTAATTCGATCAGTTTATGTATTCAATAATCTTAACTGACACATTGAATTTCTATTTATTCCATGCTAAACCTTACCTAAATGTCTGCGCTGCAGAGAATATGAGTTCATTCTTAAAAATTCTTCTTCCTCTTGTGAAATAGAAATCATCATACTGCTCATACTAACTAAGTCACAGAAATAGTGCAGAGTTACTGTCAGAAAAAAAGCTCTTTTCAGGTGTCTGATGTGATGTTTTTGTCCTTAAATAACTCAAGAATGATGGTATTAGTGTTGCTTCTCTAAAGCTTAGTGACTCATTCTTTCTCTTCTCCTCTTGCAGAACTTCTCTCCTCAAATGAGCTACTCTGACCCTTCCAAAGCTAGCGGTCCAGCTGTTCCTGGCCCAATGGTATGAAGACTGTGCTCTTCTCAACATACCTCCATGGCTAAAAATGCAACGATTAGACTTAAAGACCAATAAGAGAATCTACTGACCTTTTTCTCATCTTCATCAACAGGGTCCTATGGGTCCTCGTGGTCCTGCTGGCCCCCCTGGCTCCTCTGTAAGTCATCTCTCATCAGTCACATGACAGTTCAGATTGTCTTTCTGACATTACACTTATGCTTGCTAATCATCACCGCCCAGTCATTTTGCTTTGCGACAGATGTTTGACAGTGTGTCTCAGGTAAACTCAGAAACATCTGAGAAGATGTTGTGTTAATGTGTTGTTCTTGTCGTCCATCAGGGTCCTCAGGGATTCACCGGCCCTCCTGGAGAGCCTGGTGAGCCTGGAGCTTCTGTAAGTTTCCAAACTTTCTATAAAATAAATGTTTCTTTCGGTAGAATATCAGCTCTATGCCCATTAGTAAAGCGAGATACTGAAGCTATAATAAATATAAAGGAGAACTCATGAACTTGCAGGATTTTTGCTTTATCGATAACGTGCTACATATTCTATATTAAAGTTAATGAAATTTCCTTTTAACTTGTTACTTCCTGTACTTTAATTTCCACTTCCTGTTGTAATCAATGACCCAGTGACACACATTTGCTCACACCACCATTTTGACCCCCTACTGCTCTTCTTTTCTTCTCAGCAATAAAGTGAATATTTAACAGACGTTTAGCTTCAAATAGTGAGCCACTATTGGTTGGTTGGTGCTATTTCAGTCTTTTCTTTGTTTTTTTTAGGGTCCCATGGGTCCTCGTGGTCCTTCTGGCCCCCCTGGAAAGAACGGAGATGATGTAAGTGACTGATTAATTGATTATTGTCTCTCTCTCTTTTGTAGTAATGAATAAGTGTAATGATTTTCTAATGTCTGAAGGAAATAGTGTAGTCAGGGAGGGGTGATACTTCCTGACACTGATCAGCACATACTAACCTCCTCTCTGTGTGTCTTCAAAAGGGTGAGCCTGGCAAACCTGGTCGCCCCGGTGAGCGTGGTGCTGCTGGCCCCCAGGTGAGCGATGCCCACTGAGGGCAAAAGTCATGGCTGGTTATACTTCCTGGTTAGACTTGTTCTGTAGCTGCAGAAAAAAACATCAGTACTAAAATTTGTTACAGGCTGTTTTTGGACTTTGCGTTGACAAATTTCTTGTTTCCTCTTGCAGGGAGCTCGTGGATTCCCCGGAACCCCTGGACTCCCCGGCATCAAGGGACACAGAGTGAGTTTGGAAGACTGCTTTTTACAAAAATCCCCATTTTTTGGACTCCTGTGGTGCTGTAATTAGCAACTAACCTGAGCATGCTGCTTGACTTTGTTCACAGGGTTTCAGCGGTCTGGATGGAGCCAAGGGAGACAGTGGACCTGCTGGCCCCAAGGTAGGAAAGCAGGATGTGCTGCTGCTCAACAAAGCAGAAATCTCATCATGGATTGAACCAGAATTTTAGCTTGAATCACGCTGACGTCTTAGGGCTCATTTTTTGACTCTGTATTTGTCTGCAGGGAGAGGCTGGTGCCCCTGGTGATAACGGTGTCCCCGGAGCCATGGTATGTTTTTGTCTCAATTTGTACTAATTCTGTTTTGTTCAAATCAGGTGCAGCTCTTTCAGCTTTATCTGAAACATATCTAAAAACAGCAATTTGTAAAATGTCCCAGTATTGCTAAGCTAACATTGTTCTGTTTCTTGTCTTTTGCAGGGTGCCCGTGGTCTTCCTGGCGAGAGAGGCCGTCCCGGAGCTCCTGGCCCTGCTGTAAGCACTGCTATTTTGACCCAAAGTTAACTATAGCATACATGCAGACACTTAAGGTTTACAGCTGCTGCTTATGGTTGACTTGAGTCTATGCCTGCAAACATACCTTTGATATAATCTCCTCCTTGGCAGGGTGCTCGTGGTAATGATGGCAACACTGGACCTGCTGGACCCCCTGTAAGTATTACTTTTGCCTTCATTGTTGTTAAAGAGCTATGTAATGTTATATTGCCCATGTAAAATTGTGTGTGACATCATCACCTGCTCTTGTAATTAGCATTTTTAACAATTTTATAGATGTCTTTGTGGATCTCTACTAACATCCCCCTTTTGTTTTTTAGGGACCTACTGGACCTTCTGGTGCCCCTGGATTCCCTGGTGGTGCCGGCGCAAAGGTAAGTCTCCCATTGCATTTGTCATATCTGATGAATTTAGCCAACCAAAGGACTTCTTAAGGTGCATCACTCTCAGAAAATGTGTAGCAGAACCACTCACGCAGGGGACCACAGGGAAGACAGATGACTTCTCTTTTGCGATGCCGCCTGATGACCACACACGCAAAATACATTACATGAATTATGAAACATTACCTATAACGCAATAGCAGCGCACAAAAGATACGTCAGCAGAACAGATCCATTAACAGGTGTTATGTAAACCACCTGACTAGCGGTCTCAGTATCGCCCTGCTCTTGTACATCAATAGGAAAACTGTGGACTCGAAGGTTTGTAATGATTTATCTCTATCATCCTGCTTGGATTGGAGGAGATTTTATTATTTCCTAATTTCCCAATGCTAATTCCACATGTAACAGATCAATTATACTCTATTCAGTCAACCATTAAAGAGCGTGGTGAAGTGCTGAAAACTACATATTTGGCCTACTGCTCTATGCACACCCCAGGTGAACACTGTAGCCACCAGGTGGCATCAGTACACCTCGTCCCGTGTCCCCTCCTTCCTTCTTGCCATCACTGCAGGGTCTCTTATGTAATCTTGTGACTCCCATCTACTATGAAGTTACACCTGGATACTTTTAGAACCAAGTGGAGGAGAATAGAGAAAATTGTCAGAAACAACAGCACAATCAAACTGTTTTAACTCAATCTTTAGATACTTGATTTAAGATTGTGTTGTCTTTACTTCTGCTCTATATTCTACCTTAAACTGGGACTAAGCAACTGAGTTTTAAAGCATATTAACTTACTCCTACTATATAAATAACATACATATTTATTACACATAATCTTGGTGTTGACATGCAAAGATTGGCTTTTTATTTATGATTTAAAATGTATTTTTGATTCATAAAGTTGTAGATTTCTTAGACATTATTGCTTCTCTTCACAGGGAGAGGGTGGTCCTCAGGGAGCCCGTGGAGGTGAGGGACCCCAGGGAGCCCGTGGTGAGCCTGGTAACCCAGGACCCGCTGGAGCCGCCGGACCCGCTGTGAGTGGATACTAAAGATTCCGATGAGACTCTCATGTGAAAACGAAAAACAGAAATGTAAAATTTAATTTTGTCACTTTTAATTTTGTATTTCCTTCCTCTCTCCTCAGGGCGCTCCTGGATCTGATGGTTCTGCTGGTGCCAAGGGTGCTCCTGTAAGCATCATACTCATCAATTATGTTTATTCCACTTGAATCCTGCATATCAAAATGTTCTGATAGCCTGACTTTTTAACCTCATAGGGTGCTGCTGGTATTGCTGGTGCTCCCGGTTTCCCTGGTGCTCGTGGTCCTGCTGGAGCTCAAGGAGCTGTTGGTGCTCCTGGTCCTAAGGGTAACAATGTAAGAGGGCAATTTATCAAGTTAATTTTAAGTTTTCATGTCAGCAGGAGACCCAGGAACAAACCTAAACAAAATATGTGTGTTTCTGCCAACAGGGTGACCCTGGTGCTCCTGGTTCTAAGGGAGAGCCTGGTGCCAAGGGAGAGCCTGTAAGCTTTAAAATACAGAATGCATCTTGCCTTTAATTTATGTTAGGTGTGATTTTTAGGAAATAAAATGTTTCTAACAACCATGCATTCTTTTCCAGGGCCCCGCTGGAGTTCAGGGACTTCCTGGCCCCTCTGGTGAGGAGGGAAAGAGAGGATCTCGCGGAGAGCCTGGTGGTGCTGGACCCCGCGGACCCCCTGGAGAGCGTGTATGTTACTTCCACTTTCACACTCACTTACATTAGATCAGTGGTTCCCAAACTTTTCGG
>MDSQ01000342.1_pt1 | contig 11109 bp, 15 predicted proteins | sample 1008251 | NCBI WGS metagenome assembly MDSQ01 (sample SAMN05526597, study PRJNA338239) | gut metagenome | isolation source: Hindgut content | host: Naso unicornis | place: Saudi Arabia: Red Sea | collected 2016-05
CTAAATATTTCAATATGAAAATACTTAATATACACAATATTCTCTTGGCTAAGTCCTTGAGGGGCTTTCTCCAAATTCTGCAAAATATTATGTCGATGTCCATGGAATGCTTTCCAACTCCCATGGATTTGGTTTGGATTTCCAGATGTCATGCCTGTGCATGAACGACAACTTTCCTCGATGATCTTCAGGGCTGCTGGAATGTGCAACGGCAGGGAACGCTCCGGCAGATAGAGAAGAAACGGGCACAGCCTTCCTCAAGCCATACTAACCTTAACAGACGAGGAGTGGGACGGAGAATTGTGGCTGTCGAGCTTTCGTCTTTTGTGATCTGTAAAGACAACAAGAGGCAAACATGTTGTAGTTGCACCACTCAACCTTCTTGGGAGAGGTTCCATTTATCTATTCATGACTGACAGACATGTCGCAAAATTTAAACTTTCTGGAAGCATTTTCTTCATCTGATTTGATTGAAATAGCACAACATCAGGCTTCTCTTTGAAATTTTAACCGTTTTTATGCAATTTAATAACAATAATAAAAGATGAAGTCCCAGGAGTTTAATATTTTTAGTGTATATTTGGTCTGAGCTGTGGGCAGAACACAGCAGTGTAACAGGCAACCAGAAAGACTCCTTACCCCTCTCAGATTCGGCTGACTCTGATCTGGGAACTGGTGACTTGAGGGACCCGGTCACAGCGCTCCTGTCTCCTTTCTCCTTGCTCTTGGACTCCTTGATGGCATCACGCTCTCTGGACGGCTCCGCGGGCTCCCCGTTGCCGGCTTTGGCCTTGTCGTCTTTGCTGCTCTTCTCCTCGGGTTTCGCTTTCTCCCTGTCTGCCTTGGGGGTCTTCTCCTTACCCTCACGTGCCGCCCGCTCCTCCTTCCCTGCTCTGTCTTCTCTCGTCTTCTCCCGACGGTTCTCCGCCTTCGTATCAGGAGTGCTGCCTGGTGTCTTTTCTTTTTTCTCTTTTTTCTCCTTCCCGCTCTTCTCTTTGTCCTCCCGTTCTTTGACGGCTTTGGTGCTGCAAAGGCATGAATTTAATCAAAAGTGTTTCATAAAAGATGCTGCTTATTCTCACACAGCATTAGATTCCCTTTGAGCAGATCTGAAGATGCCTACCTGTTGAGAGCACCATTCCCATTGCTGGTGGTCACTTTGGCTGCTGCACTGTTGGCTTTGTTCACTGGCTTTGTGGTCCCCTGAGATTTATCTTTGCCCCGATCTGCATAAAAACAAACCAAAAATATGAGCACGGGATTAATTAATATAATTCATAAGCATGTTAGGTTCTCTGGCAGCTGTTACAACTACATATACATGCTCTTGTAAACTAACGACTTGTGTAACGGGAAAAAAGGATCACAAAGTTTGAGTCTTCTCACCGCCATCCTCTGACGTCCCCTCCTCTGTCTTGCTTGTGCTGGTGGCAGGCTTGCCTGTGCTGCCGGGGCCGTTCTGTTGATTGGCAGGGGTGGCACTGCGTGCTGGCTGCTCCTTGTGATGAAACTCATTCTCAGGAACCATGTGCACCTTCTGGCTTTTCAACCGACCTGAATAACTATAAGATGCATAAAGGGTTTGCACAAGGAAGAGACAAAACTTCACAAGACTTTGCCACACGCTGTTAAAGAAAATAATTGCACTTTCAGACAGGAACGGGAAAACATGGATAATTTAGCTTGGCACAGCATTATACTGCAAAAAACCCCACTGCATACTTGGCTAAATACAAGCAGGGACAGAAACATTCATAAGTAGCGATCAGACTTCACCAACAAAAGATTTCAGTCAACTGATCAACACTTTAATGTGACTATAGATAGAAAAACATCTATAAAATTCATCTAATTAGACACCACGCACTACCCTACTCTTTTTCCCATGAGCCCGTCTTTCCGTGTTTGCATTTTTTTAAAACCACATTTCACATAACATATGCCAACTGTATGCTCCACAGGGAGCTGAACAGCACACAATGCTGTGTTACCCCATTGCTAAGGCATAGAGGTCTGGCCTCTTGTCCTTCTCTTCGAGGCAGATCTTGTGGACGCGGCACTCCAGCGCTTGGCCCAGGTTCAGGACCTTGGGATAGCAGGGCAGGATCTTGGTAAGCACGATGAGAATATTCCGGATGTGTGTGTAATCTCCCGTCTCCAGGCAGTGAACTGAGGCCTGGATGGAGCAGGGAAGGAGGACTTGATCAGAGATGAACACACACCTTTCAAGGAATATCTGACTGCCTTTATCAAAACAGAATTTTCAAGGAAAAACAAACAAACAAACAAACAAACAAACAAAATGACAAAGAAGGGCAGCTCACTTTAGTCAGCATGTAGTGCCACTTGTGCACCACATGCCTAAAGTTCTCATAATCTAGCTGATCTGCTTTGTTTCCTCCATCGAAGCCAGTGGCTCTGAAGATGGTCAGGAAGCCGGGGTAATTGACACACTCCTGTGACCACACAAAAGGAAGAGACAGATCCATTTCCAGCTTATTAAGCGTCAGAAAATGTTAAAAATACATCAAGGTCACAAGTGTAGAGAGAAAGAAAGAAATGGACACCTTCTCATAGGTTGCACGGTCACTGTGCCAGCGGGTCACCGTCTCCAGCATGCAGCAGAGGAAGCGACCGTAGCGGTGAGACTCATTCTCCGTACAGCTGGCCACGGTGTAAATGATAGCTGAGAACACCTGCAGAGGGACACGGCATTGTGTGTTTGCGTGACAAAAATACAATCAAATTTAAAAATGAGCTACATTTGGTAAAAGCTACAAAGTCTCATCCTACAGATGCTAAATAATTCAGTGCAGCACTTAATTGGAGCCCAACTGAATTTGAAAAAAAGGTTTTAATTGGCTGGCAGTTATTACACATCCCTTTCAAGCTTTGACAGTGCACTCACTGAACTGCTCACTGTTTTCTTTTTTGACACGTTCGTAGCTTTAAGAACACTGCTTCCACATCATCACTGCAAGTATCAAAGAATCTGACAATGTCTGTAAACAACTGTCTTACCCTGTCGTAGCACAGGAGGGTGCAGAAGTTGGGTGTCTTCTGTTGGTGGACCAGCTCGACAAAGCGAGCACAGTACACAGCATCGATGGAAGAGAAGATGCAGCGAGGGAACAGACAGAGCTGCAGGAACTTTGTTATGGTCTCATTCTTTGTGGATTCTGTAAGGAAACATTTTAAGTTGTATCAGTAACGAAGATGGAAATGAACACATGATTTATCTTTATTACTGATGTTGTGACGAGCTTTGACTTGAGGTCCCCATGAGTATTGTTTCTAAATGGAAATTAAAACTGAATTTGTCTCTGCTTATCAAATAAATGAATGTAGTGTCTCTGGCAAATATTTTAGTATAAATCTTTATGTTTCCCCTGAAAGCTGGCAGGACCTCATGTTTAGAGTTTTTAAAGATCAATCACTCTTAAACAGATTCATTGTTTTCTTCTCTCAACCAAGAAGTGTCAGCTTTGTGAAAGACTACATTCAAGAGTAAGATCAATTGACAGCGTCACTGGCATGAACACATGGACACTTACTGGCCAACAACCAGTTGTCTTTCTCCAGTTTGAGGCGGTGCAGAACCCTTTGGACGTGCTCCAGCTGCTTCTTCTCCTCCTCCTGCAGCTTTTCCTGCAGGGCAGTGCAGCGTTCCTTCTCTTTCTTTTTCTTATTCATGGGCTGCATTGGAAGACAACCACGAGAATATTAAATAAAGTATGCTCAACGCTGACAGCTCTTACGCAACCACTGAGTCTCGCACTTCTAAGCATTGGCTGCTTTTTGTGAATTAAATGCACAGGGACTCCACTGTTCAGGATTCATTGTAAAATGTGAGCGGGGTCACACGTGACATTAGCATCAGCGGTGGAAAACTACTCACTATCTCTAGGTTCTCCTCGATGGCTTTGATCTGGGCCTTGAGCTTGTTGACCTCACGTTCGTAGGCAGCATGTGGTACAGCCAGGTCGTACATGGTGAGGGACCAGAAGGTGGCGTAGAACTGTGGGCGCAGGTCGTCCCAGACTCTGGCCGGATGGAGGGACACCACAGCCTCATGCACTGGCGTCATCACCTGTTCACAGGCTGCCACATACTTGTGTACCTTTGGCTGCTGACGGTTGCCTTTCTCTGCCTTTTTCAGCTCATCATACTTTGACTGTAAGTAGAGAGGATATAGTAAGCGATCCATTTTCTCCACATTTCAACATTTTATAGTTTCTATACCACTGTTTTTGTCTTAACTTCAATAAGTTTCTTTTTGATTGAGTATAATCATACAAACAAAACAAATAAGTAGGATGATATAAAATGACAAAATGCATTTTATAGAGATCACAATCTTTCTTCATATATTATTCACACTGAGGTAATCACCAAGGTGACAGTAATCCACTCACCAGAATCTGATGGGCATACATTGGCCGAGACAGAAAGAAGGCAGCATCGTGTGGCGTGTGGAACTGGTTACACAAGATGTCAATGGAGGGAACTCGCTTAATGTAGTCCTCTGTGCTTAGGTTGGAAGCCAGAAAGCCACCAAACTGTACCAAGGTGTCATGGCACTGCAAGAACAAAGATCATTTTATGAGATATGCACATTCAGGGATATTCAATTGTTCAGTTTTCTCCTAAACAGAGACATGAATTAGATTGTTATGGTGAGAGGGCGCATACCTGGTCATAGAGGTGGCCGACGAGTTTGAGGTGTTTCTCTCCACCCTCTAAGAAAACCACACCATTACGTTGCTGGGCCATGAGCAGACAGAGTGGCAAAGCCAATTCATGGTCCAGCAGCACATCCTTCAGACGCTGCGATGACTTCTTGGTGTTCCTGATCTGGCCAAAGTACCCACCCTGTTGCAAGAGCCATATTTATAATAACACCTGAGCTCTGGTGCAGCACTGGTTTAGGAGAGTCAAACAGATCTTTCTCAAGAGACTACATTAAGGAATAATATCTACACGAGTCTGCGTACCTCAGCTTTGAGCTGCTCCCCTCCTGTCATGGCTTCTAACTGCTCTGAGGTCATCTCATCCGTGATCTCAATGCCAGCCATTTTTTGCACCACTTCTTTTAGGATCAGCAGGTCAAAACTGTCGGAGAGGAGGGATGTTTAAAGCAAAACACATTTCCTGCCGCAATAAAAGATGCATAAAGGGAGAAGCACTGATCTGCAAAAGACCAGAGGCTAACCCAGTGATAACAGGGAATTACACTATGCCAAGACTAAGCATATCCTGCAAACCTGTGAGCCTGTTGTCATTTGGAGCAACTTACCTCTTCCCTGCTTTTAGCTGATTGGTGACATACTGAAGAAGGCCAGCCAGTTCAATTGGGTATTTTCTGAACACGGCTCCGCACAGACTTGCCAAGCCTTGGTAGACAAGCGGAACAGGTGTTTGTAAGAAACTCATTAAAACATCAAACAGTTTCTCTCCTTTTGCATGCAAATAAATGATGTAACGGGGAGTAATGGGCCAGGACAGTAACCGGCCAGTTAACCAGTAAGCCACATACTCTGAAGCCATGAGGAGATGGTGGTGTCGTCATGCTTCATCTTCTCCTTCTCGGGATTGGCCAGAGCCTCAATGATGCAATCTGAAGACAGAGTTAAGAGGAACCGCATGGAAAACAGAAAAATACTTAAGACCTTACTGTCTCCAACACACTCATACACACAACCATCTGTTGTTAACTGTCAACACTGAATAATGATGGAATAGTGCAGGATACAGGCCAAAACATCATAGTTGAGGGATGTGAGGTATTTCAAGGAGTCCACCACTGGAACAATGAGGTTGTCGTACCATTGGATCTGAGAGAGCATCTGAGATACAAGAGGGAGGAGAGAAACGGATCAAACATCAACATTTAACAGAGGATACACATTATAACTGACCTGATGCCAGTACTTGGAGTCAACTGAGTAGCCAAACAAATCTGCTAAAGTTGTGAATATTTTACTTTGGGCAACATTATAAATTCTCAATTATTGGCCATGGGCACCAATACATATCTTGCATCCCTTTCCCAGAATAGATGTTGTTGGGAAGCCAGAGAAATGAAGCAGGGAAAAAAACAAACAAACAAAAATACTGGTATACAGTGCGAGCAAGGTGCTACATTCTGCAAAAACCTGGAATTATTTTTTATGTCAACATAAATAAAAAGGAGACTTTAGGAAAAAAAGAAATTCCAGCAAAAATACACTTACATAATCAAAGAGGATGGTGGGATTGCTATGGCTCAGCTTGCCAATTTGCCTTCCAGATTGTTTCACATTCTCTTTGGTCAACCGCCTAGGGAAGGGGGAAAAAAGCACAAGACAGGAAACGGCAGATTAAAAACAAAAGCGGATGCGAAGAGTGCTTTAAGCAAAGACTGTCACTTCTAAAAGCTTTACAGCAGTTGGAAAATGCTCTTATGCTTGTCAGCTTAAGACAAAAGAAGTGCAGTTGATTTCTTCAATAGCAGAACAGCGTTTGAATAAAAACTTGAACAGCACAAAAACACAGTATCTCAAGTCTTTTTAAATTCTTGTGTTGTCTGTATTTAACGGTCCTTTTACTACAGCTTGAGATGGCTGATGAAAAAAACAAAACATTAATACATTTCAGCATGTTTCCAAATCTAATCCATCCATCCTAGTGAGAGACGTTTTATCAAAATAAGCAAAATATTTAATGATAGCAACTACCCAGACATAAACTTTACGGTCTTTCCAGCGGTTATTGCTTTGGCATTTTAAAGTCATGTATGAATATGGGAAAAAAAACCCAAAGGATTCTAAAAGGCTTAAGCATTGAATTAACTTTGGTACTGAGGACTACTGTGAGCAGGCAGAGGTAACACATGAAGTGGGTGCTTCTGTGAAGGAGAGCAGTAGAAGAAATAAAAGACGGCCTTGGTGTTCTAATAGCAGTGAACCTCTGCTGATTGTGTGGTGTGTTTGAAGCTCGATTTACTGTTCACTCTCTCAAGTGACTTACCACAGATGAGGGTAAGGTTATGTGTAATGTTGATAAAACACACAAAGCAGTCAGTTTCGAAAATTAATAAATAATGAAAGACAGTGAGAAGGTGGAAAGACATCCCAGAAATGTTCTTGGCAACTGATAAACTACACAGAGATTTGCCTTGAATGAATACGAAACCGCTCCCCATTCACTTTTCCATGCAAACTAACAGTCTGCAGGAGTGGATTAATCTAAGGAATGAATAGCTACATGTTTTAAATAAACTCGTACACAGTGGGAAGCACTCAGCCATGAGGACACAAACACTGAACCTGCTGTTTGGATTGGAGATGTGGCAAAAGTCAACCAAATGTACAAAGACAGGTGAGTGCACAGTAATGGTTCACTGGGTTCTGCACAGTGACTTACTTCATAATGTATTTAGCCCTTTCCACAGTTTGAGCTTTGACTTTAACCAACAGTGGATGGCTGGAGTAGGTCTCATTCTTCCATTGTCCATATAACCGATACCTGAGGGTGCAAAGATAGAGGAGATACATATAAACTGCATGCTTAGCTGCGCAACACTGACAAACATATAAGGATTGGTCAAACAGGACATAAGAAGCACAAACAATATGTTCAGTTTTACAAATACATGCACTTTTCACAGTCAGCTTTAATAAAACAGCTTTGACGTAAGCAAAACATGTCAGTTTACGTTGTTTGCAATTCAGAGTTATCCTTGTTGGGAAACAGCAAAATAGTCAACTGCTGTCTAGCTTCATGTTAAAACTGCCAATCAGCCATTCAGTTAAATAAAAAAAGGGCTTTTCTTATTATTTTAATGGTTGACTTAAAGATATAATCAACTTATTTTCTGTGCATCATATTTGGGGCATATTATTTACAAAGCCCTTAACAACAACAAACTCAGAACAAAGAGCAACCCACTGCACATAACACTGACACAGCAGAGCATAAATGAATCGAGGTATCTGTCCGCTCGCATATCAACAGCGTCCACACTGTTTGGTGTACGAGACACTGCAATACTCCACAAAGTGCCATAAATTAATGAGTTGCTTTACTGGCTGTGACAAAGTGACACAGACAGCTAAAGTAAAACAAAACCTTCGGGAGTGTGATGTGTCACTGCTCATCAGCGGTGTTCCGAAATATTAAAAAAGGCTCTAAAAATAAAACTCTGCCACTGTTCTGGAGGGAAAAAATGGCTTGCTAAAGAGAGAGAGAGAAAAAATGTATTTTAAACAAGCATGGTTTCATGTATGCTACTCCTCTCTTACCAGTTAGTAAACAGCACCCTGGAGTACTGCCTGAGGGTTTACTATCTGACAACTCAATTAAACAGTGCCATCATGTAGTAAGAAACAAAGTGTGTGTGTGTGTGTGCGTGTGTGTCTTACCTGTGCTGGTAGGGAAAGAGTTTGAAGAGGCCCCACAGTTCCTCAGACATGCAGGCGTTACACTCCATCAGAGAAAGAGAAGGCAGTAGCACCTGGTCTGCAACACTCAGGAAACAACTCAAGAGTGTGTCCTGCAACGAACATAGAAAATAAAGACAAAGGCAACATGACATGAACAGAGTCCTCACGGAAACATATACAACAAACATAAAGAGGCAGCTTCATTCAAGCCAAATATCACGTTTTGCTCATAGGGTATCAGGTACTTGCCATTTTGTCTTTGAAATCAGCTTTGCCCTCACTTTGGTGCTGAGAAGCAAATGACAAACAATATGAGTAAATAAAAGATTTAGTCTGCGGTGCAGATGTAGTAATACAGCGGTTACAGTTTTGTACCTCTTTCATGAAGGCTTTGCCCAGACGCACAATCTTGGCGAAGAGGATAGGGTCATGGGAGAGGTGAGGGCCCAAGTAGCCGAGCATGCTGAATGTGTCCCTGCGTAGGTCCTCGAAGCTCTCTGCAGGCCGAGGGGCCAACTTACTCCTCAGTGGATGCATTACACATCCTCTTGCCCCTTTTGGGAGGCCCGCCCTATGTGGAACAGACCAGTGAGTCACGCTTGTATGCATAAAGGACTGGTATCAAAAGGAGTTAAAGAAGTTAATTCACACTGTGAAATAAGAGGTACATGTGCACGGGCCTCACTACGCACAGCATGCAGCAAGTGAAACATGGAAATATCAGCACCTTCTGTAAAGAGGCTCCACAGTCAGGTGCACAAGCTGGCAGAGTGCCAGTGCAATGGCCTTGTGAGAAGCAGCGTAGAAGGAGGGCATCTGGTCCATAATACACTGGGCGTGGTGCCAGTCCCCGATTCTGAGTAGTGCCTCCAACAGGCCGAGCTTCTGGTTATCAGGTGGCTGTGGGCACAGAGAAGAGCAACAACTCAGTGTCTGTGTATTATTAAACAGGCCTGAGTTCGGTAACTCTCATTAAGGTAATTCAAGCAGAGAAACGGCAAAAGTGAGCACAGTAATGAATTTCAAAACCATTTCTATCGGTAAATCTGCATCATATATCGTAGCTGAAAATATGAGCAAGAAGTTGAATAATTGCGCAATCTCTGAGATAATTTGGACAGGAAAATGTAAATGCAACAATTCAAAGTCATTCAATTTGAAATTAGTTACTCGCTAAACTTTTAACTTGATTTGCATTAAGCACTTCGGTGTAAATTTCTAACTTCAATTTTTTTTAACTAACTTTTTACTGACAACATTCCCTAAGAACAGGCTAATATTTCTGAATGCTTCTATACCCCATCATTCTTCTCTTCCTCCTTTTCTTTATCCTTTTCTTTGTCTTCACTTTTCTCTGAGGGCAACACAACCATGACCAGCTTGCGGGCGATCTGCTTGGCCTCCGAGATGTCTCGCTTGTGTTCCTCTATGATGGCGGCATCTAGTGGCATAAGCTGGAATAACAGAGAGGCAAAAACAGCTGAGTTTTTGAGCCTAAGCACAAGTTATACTACAGAGGCTTCATTTGCGATGTTGTTGAAATAACACAGTACTTTGTATGTGATACAAAGGTCTGACATTACAATGACATTAATCTATATGTCACATAAATCATCATTAAACTCATATTTCCAAATTCTGATCGAACAGGAAAACCGTGGGTCTCTCTTTTATTAATGTAAGAATTTTTTGGACTTCTGCTTTCTCTATTCCTTACATGTACGTAGAGGTCTTCCAGCTCTACCAGGTTGTGGTGAAGCAGAGCAGCAGCAATGTGGTAAAGTGACTTGGGGGTTTCCTCATTGGGTTCCTACAGATAAACAAAAGAAAATGAATCTGTTATCCCTGAAAACGGATGTACACGTCAGTGGAATGTGATTCATATTATAATTTTGGAATGATAGCTTGGAAATATCTGGATAGACTGATTTCAGCCATTTAAGAGATCTGTTGATAGGTTTGGTAAAAAAAACTTTTACAAACACACCATAAAATGGGCAGGAAACACTCAAGAATATTAAAGCTACTACATAAACTATTCAAAGCTACGACAAAAACACATGGGCCAGTCTGTACGATCAGAAACTTTCTAGCTTTCTGTGTCCTTGCTTGATATTCTCACCTGGTAGAACTTGAACTTAAATCCTAGGATGTGGCAAAGGGTGAGTGGTTCACACATGTATGACTTGATGAGAGACAGGAAGAACTCATCTTGGTCAGCTCGACTCTCATAAACCTCCAGGATTACGTCCAAAACACGATTTGGGTCCAAGTTAAAACATCCTGCAGGCAGTTGACCAGAAACAGATCAGTTGGTCAGTAAACAATATTTACATCACACAAGTTTACAAACTTTAGTAGTCAAAAGGGGCTTCGCTAGCAAAATATAATAGTTGATTTCGGACCAGAATATACAAAAAGACTTTAGAGAGACAGTTTGCTTCTCAGAGCTACTGATCACAAGTCACGTTAACTGAATATTTTTATTTTATTGACAATGATGGAAAATTTTGAAGGCCATCCATCGTTTTGACAGATTGTAATTCACACCCCTGTCCATTTGGTGGCGGGTGTTGCTGTTGTTTGCCTATTTACACACAATGGCACAATGTTTTCGTTGGCCTCCGCATTTACTGTGTCGGAACAATCATTCATCTGCATAATATGGTGTTTTATTAAGTTCATA
>MDSQ01000343.1_pt1 | contig 11107 bp, 15 predicted proteins | sample 1008251 | NCBI WGS metagenome assembly MDSQ01 (sample SAMN05526597, study PRJNA338239) | gut metagenome | isolation source: Hindgut content | host: Naso unicornis | place: Saudi Arabia: Red Sea | collected 2016-05
TTGCTATCTGCCATGGAGAACGCAAACAATGCCATAAATGATGCTGAAAGAAAAGGCATAGGCACTCCTGCAACTAGGGCAGGTATTATGGAAAAGCTTATTACAACAGGTTTAGTAGAAAGAAAAGGCGATAAAAAGGCTAAAAGATTTGTGCCTACCGATAAAGGAATTGCACTGGTTAAAGTATTACCTCAAGAGTTGAAGTCCCCATTACTTACAGCTGAATGGGAAACTAAGTTAAAGTTAGTTGAAGATGGCACATTAACACCAGATAGCTTTTTGGCTGAAATAAATGAGATGACCCTACAACTGGTGCAAGATTATAAAGCGACCCCAGATACTGCTCTATTCCCATCGACTAGAGAAAGTCTAGGTAAATGCCCTAGATGTGGGTGTGATGTAACAGAAAATTCCAAAGGGTTTTGTTGTGTTAAAAGGGATTGTGGGTTTGCTATTTGGAAAGAAAATAAGTTCTTCTCCAGTAAGAAGAAAAAAATTACAACTAAGCTAGTTAAAGAACTTCTAGTCAAAGGAGAAATTAAACTTGCAGATTGTTTTTCAGAAAAAACAGGTAAAACTTACGATTGTGTGATAAAACTGGAGGATACTGGAGGCAAGTATGTGAACTTTAAGTTGGATTTTCTAGCTAAAGCAAAGAAGTAACATATGGGGGTTACGCAGACTAACAAGGTATAAATATTATGGTATAATTTTATAATACACCAAGCCGAGAATGTTAAAAAGACACTGGAACAACTCACACTACAACAGCCTATTATTATCCCAAAGAAAGAGCTTGATATATTATAATTTTCGCAATTTACTTTGGCAGAATCAAGTAGTATAATATGTCTTAAATAGAGGTTATTTTGATAACCTCGCAAGACGCAAAAATACGGTTGATACCGTGAAATTTATATAATGGATGGAGGAATAATAAGTTGGTTATTGACCCGACAGAATTTTCAAATTTTATCGAAACTTCAAATATTTTTGAAAAAACTTTAAGTATGATGAAACTATATATAACTGAATGGTATGCCGAAAATACAGACGATTTTTTAGAATGTATGGGTTCTGAGTTAGAAGTTGTTTTAGACGAGTATTCTTTTTTCAATCGGAGTGTGCATTTTGTAAAAAATTTTAATTTTGACCCGCCAAATCAAGACTATATTCATTGCATTATTGATATTAAAGATAAAAAAGGCGATATTCGCACGAGTTATAAAGCTATATTTGATTATTATTTAAATGCCGAAGATGATACGCTATGTTAAACTTCTTATTATGAGCAACACCTGTATAGTACTACTTTAGCTAATGTTATAGGCAAATTAAAACATTCAAGAAGTTATAATTTTTGAGCGATTGAGCATATTTTATATAAGGAAGGGAGGAAATATGAATAAAACAGGTATTTTGTTAAGAATCGCATTGGTTATTGTAACATTTTGTTTAGGTGGATTTCTAGGTACTTGGATACTTAGAGATTACAATATTCTTAATATAATGATATTTTTTTGTATTTGCTCTGTATTAGGAATGCTCATTCACAAGATAGATAAAATTATAGTTGAGAAATTTAGTAACAAATAAAATGAGTAAAACCCTCGCACTATACATTTTGATAGATATGAAAGGTATGCTCCACTTATCAGAAGAATATTTAAGTTAGCTACTGAGGGCTTGGGAATAGGAAAAATCAAAAATATTTTGACAGAAGAAAAAATACCTAGACCATCAGCCTGTGCGTGTGATAACGGTTCAAACTATCATAGGTACTTTGAAGATAATGAGGAAAACAGATACGTTTGGAGTAACAATTCTGTAAGGGCGATTTTGAGAAACCCTGTATATGCAGGACATATGGCTGGCTACAAAAGACCTAAGTTATCAATGAAGAGTGAAAAAAGGGTTATAGTACCAATTGAAGATTGGGAAATAATAAGAGATACCCATGAAGGCATAGTGAGTGATGAGGAATTTGAATTAGTGCAACGCCTAATGACATCAAGAAGAAAAGGCGTAAAAGGTAGTAATGGCTATGACAACATATTTGCAGGGCTAATAAAATGCGATACTTGTGGGTATGCATTAAGTTCTGGCAAGGCGAATAGACGAAATAGACCCGAGATGATAGACAATATTTTATATACTTGCACCAACTACAAGAACAACGGTACAAAAGCTTGCACTCAACATAAAATAGAGGCTAGGGAACTTCACCAAGTTGTCTTAGAGGACATACGCAAACATTCCAAAATGGCACTATTAGACGCTGATACGCTCCTAGATGATATACTGGGGAACATAGATGCTAAAAGCAAAGAAGATGGTAAACGACTTAATAAAGAATTAACAGTGGCAAGAAAACGGTTATCTGATATAGATACATTATTTGAGAAACTTTTTGAAAGCCACGTAGAGGGAAAAATAAGTGAAAGAAACTATCTTACAATGTCCAAGAAGTATGAAACAGAACAATCAGACTTAGAAGTCAAAATCAATGACTTAGAAATCACTTTACAGCAAGCACAATCAAGCAGTAATGATGTAAAGCAATGGATAGATAGCATTAAAGAATATACGACTATAACGGAACTTACAGCAAGCCTATTAAATACACTAATAGATAAGATAACAGTAACTGAAATAGAAGTCATAGACGGACACAAAGTGCAGACTGTAAACATCTACTATAAATTTATAGGTTGCATAGGTAATTAAATAGATTATTTTTGTAGAGGGGCGGACTTAATAACACCATTAAGTCTGTCCCTCTGACTTACGCCAGAGGTCGGGAAGAATTGAAAGACAAGGCAATATGAATAAGGTTGCAAAGATATTTAGGTATGTAACAGAATCTACTTTCGACGCATACCTTTGGCAAATGTTAGAGAACAAACAAAAATTTATTAGCCAGATTATGACCAGTAAATCCCCTGTTCGCTCTTGCGATGACCTAGACGAATCAGCATTAAGTTACGCAGAAATCAAGGCACTTTGTGCATGTAATCCAAAGATAAAGATGAAGATGGATTTAGACATAGAGGTATCAAAGCTAATAAAACTACTTAAAGCAAGCCACCAAAGCACAAAGTATCAATTAGAAGATAAACTTCTAAAGACCTTTCCAGAAAGTATAAAGCAAAATGAGGGATACATTCAAGGATTTAAAGAAGATTTAGTAACTCTTGCAAACAATACTCCTAAAGATGGTGAATTTATGCCAATGGTAATAAAGGGAGATACACTAATTGACAAAGATAATGCAGGTGCTACTATCTTGGCAGCACTAAAAGAAATTAAAGGTAAAGACAGTGTGGAAATAGGTTCATATCGTGGGTTTACAATGCATGTTAGTTACCAAACAGTAGCCAATTCTCACATACTAACTTTAAAAGGTTCTATGAGCCACCAAGTAACGCTTGGGAGTGACCCACGAGGTAATTTAACAAGGATTGATAATGTTCTTGCAAGTATGCCTAAACGTCTTGAAGAAGTTGAAATTAAACTAGATAACGTACTAACACAAAAAGCAAATGCTGAACTTGAAAAAGACAAACCATTCCCACAAGAGGCTGAGTTAAAAGAAAAATCGGAACTCTTGGCTGAGCTAGATGCAGAATTAAATTTAGGAATGAATAAAGATGAGGATTTAGAGGCAGATGTTGCTGAGGTATCAAAAGATGAAACTAAGATGATTGCCAAATCTTCACGCCCATCAGTTCTAGATAAACTAAAAGCATTGAAAGAAAAACCGTCGGAAACTAAGACCTTGCCAAAAGAAAAAAAGCCACGAGAGGAAGTGAGATAATGGCAAATAGAAACAGAGATAGGCACATACATTTATGGTATCAGATGAAGAAAAGGAAATGATACAAGAAAGAATGAGATATTTTGGGGCTGATAATATGGGGGCTTATATTCGTAAGCAAGCCATAGAAGGTTATATAATTCAATTAGATACAACAGATATTAGAGAGTTGGTAAGAGTCTTGCGTGTTACTTCAAATAGCCTAAATCAGCTTACCAAACGAGTTCACGAAACAGGAAATATTTATGAGGAAGAGATAAAAGATTTAAGACAAAGCTATAATAAAATGTGGGGAATGGCAGAGGAAATAATGATACGACTTGCTGATATAAATTAATTTTACATTGTCCCACTAAAAGCTCCTTAACACATAATTACAAGTGTGTAGGGAGCTTTTTTTGTGCAAAAAAAATTATTAAGTATCCACCATTCCCCTTTTTATAAATTTATCCAGACAGATTTACTTGTAGGAATAGTTGCATAAGACAAGCATTTCAAAACTCAAGGAGGTATTAATTAATGGCTACTACAAGGCTAATTTCTATGCACCATAACAAAGGAAAAACGATAGCCCAATGTTTAGGAGAGAGGATAAATTATGCTACAAATTTAGATAAAACAAAGAACGGTGAACTAATAACTTCTTATGCTTGTGACCCTAATACAGTACAAGGGGAATTTATGCTTTCTAAACGCCAGTATGAGGACATAACAGGTAGAAAACAGAAAAATAATGTTATTGCTTATCAGATTAGGCAAAGCTTTAAAGAGGGGGAAGTAACAGAGGAACTTGCCAGTCAAGTAGGCTATGAATTAGCTATGAGTTTTACTAAAGGAAAGCATGCATTTGTAGTAGCAACTCATAACGATACTAAGCACATTCACAACCATATAATCTTTAATTCTACCTCTCTTGATGGTACTAAAAAATTTAGAGATTTTCTAGGAAGTGGCAAGGCACTAGCAAAAGTATCTGATAGAATTTGCCTTGAAAATGGGTTATCAATTATTGAAGTTCCTAAGAACAGTTCTAAACATTATGGCAAATGGTTAGGCGATAAAAAGCCACTAACACATTCAGAAATTTTAAGGCAAACTATTGATGAGATACTTCTTAAGAAGCCCTCTACTTTTGAGGAGTTTTTAGAGCAAATGAAAGACGCAGGGTATGAAATAAAACAAGGAAAGTATATCGCTTTTAAGAGTCCAGAACAGAAGAAATTTATCAGATTAAGGTCGTTAGGAGATGAATATTCAGAAGCCTTTATACAAGATGTTATTGATGGAAAACAGATAAAAAAGGTGCGTCCTAGTAGGCAAGAACCCCCAAAGAGAGAGATAGATTTACTTATCAATATACAGCAAAAATTAGACGAGGGTAAGGGGCAAGGCTATGGGTGCGGCAGATTAGCAAGTAAACCTGCCTTAATGTATTGGGCAAGTATTCATAATGCAAAACAGACTGCCAAAACAATAAATTTCTTGCGTGAGCATAACCTAACAGACTACAAAGAGTTAGATAAAAAAGTTGCTGAAGTTACGGCTAAATTTGATTTAATAAATGCTGAAATAAAGGTAGATGAAAAGAGAATGTCAGAGATTAAATCGCTCCAAAATCACATCAGAAATTATATGAAAACTAAAGAAATTTATGCCAGTTATCGCAAGTCGGGATACTCCAAAAAATTTTATGCTGATAATGAGGGGGCTTTGATTTTACATAAGGTAGCAAGGGAAGAATTTGACAAGCTAGGCACAAAAAAATTACCCACAGTTAAGCTGCTTCAAGAAGAATATGAGGTGTTGGCAACTCGTAAGAAAAAGAACTACTCCACTTACAAAGATGTGAGAAAAGAAATGCAAGATTTAGTAACTGCAAAGAATAATATTGATACTATTCTTAATGAGGAAAATATCAAAAAATCTACTGAAAAAATGCAAGATGGAAGATAAGTTATTGATGTTTTTAGCCCCATTTATGGGGCGTAGCAAATGATGATTTATCATCATTTTAAAAGGGGTTTGGGGTCTTCCCCAACAAGCAAAATGCAAGGTGTGTGTTCAACCTTGCCCTGCTTGCCAAGATTGTGAAGGGTTTTTTATCAAGGATTATTATAGTCTTGGAAAAAACAAGAAATCATATATAAGATGCAGTGAAAATACTTGATAATATCATTATTGAAGCATATAATATAGCCATAACATATTTATGGAAATTGAGGAAACATGGAATGGCAAAGAAAAAAGGAAACTCTAAAAATATGAAATTTAGCCCAATGCGATACGAAACAAGATTAAGACATGGTGCGATTTGGGTAGAAAGATATTCTAATAAACATATTATTAGAGATTATAGGAAAAAATTTAAGCTGAGTGTGCTTGATACATTATCAGATTTATATGAACTAAAGGTTCTGGATAAAGAAAAATATAATCCGTTAGTTGAGGCTGAATATAAAAGCCAAAATCCTCCTAAAAAGCAACGTGGAAACAAGGCAAAAGAAAAAAGTAAAGGACAGCATTACGAGGTAGTAGACCCTTGGGAGAGTGAGTTTTTTTATGTAGCTGGATATACAAGTGGTGGTGTACCCTATGGCGTAAAATGGGATGAGTTAGACTCAGATTTATATGAGGATTTGTTAAAAGAATAAAAGTTATGTATTACTCTTTTCTAGTAGGGGAAACTATTGTATACTAAGAGTATCTTAATGATTTAAATAATAGAAATTGGAGGAACAAATGAAAAAAGAAATCAAGATAACTGACAAGGAAAAAGCTGCAGTTATAGAGCTAAAAAAAGTAATTAGTACGTCTGATGATGAAGACATAAAAGGTATAATACTACTTATAGACAAGAGTATTTAGACGGAACGCTACACCCCGAAGACATTATAATTTTATCGCCTAACTTTGTTAGAGAAACATTAGGGTTTGAGATATTAAATGCTGATATGATAATCAAAATTAAGGATAATGTCTATCATATCGAATTTCAAACTGATTACCGAAATATGGCAATACGTTTAGCACGATATGGTCTAGAGTATGGCATACACAATAAGGTTATTGATGAGAAAACTAAGACACATCAATTTCCTATTCCAGAACAGGCAGTAATATATTTAGAGTATAGTAGTGATGTTCCGCGAAATAATAATTATGAGTTTATCTATAAGGGCAAAAGTGTGGTAAGTATTGAGGTTACAAACCTAAATATTTGGGAATTTGAGATGGAGAAAATGCTTGATAAAAAGCTATATAACCTAGTTCCAATACTAATATTTAAGTATAGAGTTGCTTTAGTAAAGGCAAAAGATAACAAAGAAGAATTAGAACAGATTAAGAATAATTTTCTGACTGAAACAAGAGAAATTATGACCCAAGTAAATAGACTGGATAGTGACATTAAAGACAATGAGGACAAAGACTTAATTATAGCTGTATTAGGCGAATTAATTACATATTTTGATACAGTTTTTTTCGATGGTGAAATTAAAAGAAGAGGTGATTTTGAAATGACATGGACAGAAGAAGTAAAAGGTTGGAGGCAAAAAATTAACGAGGCGGAGGCAAAGGCAGAAGCAAAAGTTAAAGCAAGGATTGAGGCAAAGGCAACTCAAGCTAAGACTGAAACATTATTAGAAATGGCTAAAAAATTATTAGCCAAAGGAATGGATATAGATTTTGTTGTGGAAACTACTGGTCTATCTGTTGATGAGGTGACTAAACTCATGCTATAGAAAAATATTTTGCAGGCTAGTTGTATAATAATATAACCCTACACTATATAATGATGTAGGGTTATATTATTATTATTTAGTTAAAATGGAGACATTTCCAGAACCAACTGATATATCTACTACAGGTTTATTTCCAGAAAGTTGATTAGCATCTTCCATCTTTTGTTCATTTAAAAATATACTGCCAGATGACCTAGAACTAAATAAATAGTCATAATAATCTTGATGGTTAGTAAAGCTTAATTTTGCTTTACCAGAACTTACAGATAAATTAATATCACCCGAAAAATCACCTTGCAGAGATAAACTGCCCGAACCTACTAGTGCTGTAGTATCATTCACTTGAATATTAGAAATTTGGACATCTGATGAGCTAGTATCTATGTTTAAGTTATCAGCTACTGCTCCATTAGCTGTAAAAGTACCACTGCCACCTTCAATATAAAAATCGTTAGTAGCTAAGGTATTGATTAGTATATCTCCAGAAATGAAATTAACATCTAATTTGTTAGCCTTTAGGCTATCTATATTAATTGTTCCACTGCCTACTTCAACTTCTATTTCATTTGCATTTAAGGTATCTATATCAAATATTCCCCTACCATTTATTTTAAGTTTTACTTCATCAAAAGAAGTATTTGTAGGTATAGTAAGAGTGATAGCATCATTAACAGTAAACCCTGTTAATAGTTGATTTAAAATTGAAATATTTGTGTGAGGCGAATGGCTATATATAACGACTAAATCCTCATTTGTGGAACTAAATGATACTGGTCTATTGCTAGTAAAATCTAATCTATATTCATTACCTTGCTGAATAACTACATCAATTCCTTTAGTATCAAAATAAATATTATTAAATGGTTCAAGTGCATATACATTTATTGTATTATTTAACATGAATGCATTTCTACCAGCTATATAAACAATTATACCTAATCCAATTGATACAACAGGCATAATTACAAATTTTTTAATACTGTATTTTCCTCTAGTTATATTTTTAAAAATAAAGATAACTAATATTAAGAACACTAAAGTAATACTAAATTCTATAAGTGCTGTACCTATGTAAACCAGTCCCAGACCAGTGGATGACTGAAACGCTGAGAATATAGTAGGCAAGGTACTCACCCAACCAAATAATAGGTCTTGTCCTAAACTAAATATGAATGATAGTAACATCATAAAAAACTCCCAAATTAATGTAAATATTCCACCTAACATTTCGCATGCTCCTCTTATAATTAATAATCTAAAATTTATACTTAATAGTATACTACATATGGATACCTTTTATCAATCTTTTTATTTAATCTTTTACAAAAGCCTTTTCCTTAGAAACAAATTTGGTTAATAGACTACTTATAAATATGAAAATTGTTGAGAGTAGAGCTACTAAAATAAAGGTTTGTACGTTTAATAAAGCTGGAAAGTCAAAACTTTTTCCTACTAATAAATAAATGCTACACATACCAAATAATAGAGTTACCCTACAAATATTATATACTATTTTATTACAATTTGTTACCCAAAATATAGTAGTTACAAGATATGATATACTAAATATAAGTAGGGTTAAGCTCAGCAATGTTGCTATCAAAACTTTAAAATTATAGGCACCAGATATACCCATAGTAATAAATGCGACCCAATTAACTAGCAAAATAATTAGAGATGGCACGATTACAATAAATGTTGAAAATATGGCAATAGTCAAAATAATATTTTTTATATCTAGTGGTGTTATAAACAAGTGAAACAAATTTTTTGTGTCTTTTTCAGTATTATAACTGGTTAATAAATAAGGAAATCCTAAGTAAAAGAAGAACAACATACAGGGGATTAAAAGAGCGTAGGCAATTAGCCTATACTGAAAATCCATTTGATAAACTATATTTTCGTTTATGATTTCAACTAAAGCTGATAGTTCTATGGCATTTATGGAGTGAGCTTCTCTTACCATAAATACCTGTCCAAGACTTATTATAAATAATACAACACTAAGACCGAGTGCAGCCACTGCTGTACTTTTATAATTCATATTTTTTAGCTCACGAATAAAAATGCTTCTATACATAGTCTTCTTCCTCTATAAAAAATTTTTCTAAATTTGTTTTGTCATGCTCAAGTTCATAAATATCTTTACTAAACTGCACTTGCCCCCTAGAAATAAGAGTAATTCTGTCAGATATTTTCTCTACTTCGTGTAAGTCATGAGATATTAAAAATATAGTTATACCTTGATTTTTTAAATTTAATATTAATTTTCTAAGACCAATTCTAGCATTTGGGTCAAGCCCAGAAAATGGTTCATCTAAAAATAAAATTTGAGGTTTGTGCATAACTTCTTTCATTATTTTTAAATTTTGTTTCATACCCTTAGAAAAAGTTTAAACTTTTTTATTGAAATGGTTAGTTAACTTAAAAGTTTCACAATTTTCATGCCAAAAGGTTAATATTTCAGCATCAGTCAAACCATATATTCTGCCGTAAAAAAGAAGATTATCTTTAGCCGATAATTTATCGTAAATTCCCCCCTCATCTAAAACAACCCCAAGTTTATTTTTAATATGTGTATCTAATGTATATGACGGCTCCCCAAGCACGCTACATTCCCCAGAGGTCGGTTTTAATAGTCCCAACATACATCTAAGAGTAGTTGTTTTTCCTGCACCATTTGCCCCAATAAAGCTATGAATTTCATTTTGCATAATTTTAATATTAATATTTTTTAGTATGTCATATCCATTAATACTTTTAGTTAGATTTGTTACTTGTACAATAGTCATGTTATCCCCCCCTAAATTCGTTGTGCAATTTATAAAAATAATTTGATGACAAGGTAACCTATGCCAGTATAGCAAACTCCAAATACAGCTAAAGTAAGATAAATTTGTTTGGCTGTATATTTGCCTTTATTTTCTTTGCCAAACTTAAATCTTACAAATAACATAACTCCCATTATTATAATTATTGTTAACGCTAAATCCATCATAATTATTCCCCTCTCCTTATTCCATGTCGTCTTCGTCATCAAACTGACTATTTATATTTGCTTGCTTTTTGTTATTAGCATAGTACATTACTTTTAATGTTATAAAAGACCCTACAGTACAACATACACAAGTTAAAATACTTACCCCTATATTATCTTCTGTTACAAAGTATACCATTGCCCCAATGGCTACTCCTGTTAAGGCACTTTGAAGCCCTATAATTGCATTATTGTTTCTTGTTGGTGCTATGTCATTTCCCCGAACAATATTCCCTATCAAAAGATAGGCTGACATAACAAAGAAAATTATAAATTCAACTGCATATTGCTCTATAGGTGCATGGAATACAAATTGTTGTATAATAACGCTTGCTAGTAGTAAAAGCCACACAAATGTAAACCCGTCACTTTGTATTTTTCTTTTAGCCAAAATTACTCTTTCATCTCTCATGATGTTTCCTCCCAAAATAAATCATCTAATGTTTTTCCAAGTGCCTTGCATATTGCAATACATAAATTTAAAGTAGGATTGTAATTCCCAGCCTCAATTAA
>MDSQ01000344.1_pt1 | contig 11104 bp, 5 predicted proteins | sample 1008251 | NCBI WGS metagenome assembly MDSQ01 (sample SAMN05526597, study PRJNA338239) | gut metagenome | isolation source: Hindgut content | host: Naso unicornis | place: Saudi Arabia: Red Sea | collected 2016-05
AAAAAAAAAAAAAAAAAAAAGCCTATCTGTCCACTAAAAGTGACACCCAATCTGCCAAGCAGTCAATGAAGCTGGGTAACTGTGATAGCAGAGACAGACAGGAAAAGCCATATTGAGCTAGCTCCACATCTGATCTTCACCACACAGTGGACCTGTGGAGAATCAATAGCATTGATCACAGCATTATTGTACAGTCAAGGAGGAAGAATCAAGACCGTCTCAATTGCCAAAAAAAACAAACAAAAACCCTCATTTATCTCTTTAAAAGTTGTTTTTTTCAAAGATAGACAGACTGTGTGTGGAGGAGGCAACCCCACATCCAGATCAAATGCTCTATAAACTAAGTGGAGCACTTGCTTGGAAATCTTTTGGTCTATTTTACCTTTGGAAGAATAGTAGTTATGGTTTCTTTAGGTTGTTAAAAGATTTGAATGAGCACCAAGTTGATCACATGCTCTTTTACAATTTCACACTTCTTCCCACCGTTTTGGCTGACAATCACCTTAAAAATCGCATTTCTTTGATGATGTTTTTATTTTGCCATCAAAACCCTTTCTTTCAGATAATGTTTCACTACATACGCACAAAGCACCTGATCCCATGAAAGGAAAATAAGAGCTCTGAAAATCTGAATTAAATAATAGCGGCTTGTAAAGGTAGTTGTCATTCATCCCTGCAGTCGGTCAGGGAGTAAGTACCAAAGCACAGAGGCTTAATCCAGGAAGTGTAGAGCTGCAGAAATCTCACACATACTCCATCAGCAATTCAGTGCTCTGACTGGTTTACTGTTTCTTTTTCATCTCCTCATACTCCACTTGCTGAGATAAGGAGGAATCCCTCACAACTGCAGCTGATTGATTGTCCAGTGTAAGCAGAAATCTGATCTATAAATTGTCCTCGATGAATCACAGCCCAGCAGCAGTGACTGAAGGCATGAAAGTGCCAGTCAAAGTGTTGCAGCCAGCAGATAAAAAGGTGTATGAAGCACAGCACACAAGGCATTCACCACTGCAACATCCTACAAACAGATGCAGGAAGTTACTGGAGAACTGGACATGCTGAACTCTCTTCTCTTGATGCCATTTTGGACCAGTCAGTGTTTGTCAATTAAATTATTCTTCCCAGTTACAATCATTTTGGACAGCACTAAGCCTAGGCTGCAGCAATGGGGATTCAAAAGAAAAGGTAACATGCAGGTTTCGGTAGGGGAGGAGAATGCTGGCTGAAGTAGTAACCATTGCCAAGCTATATGGTGACAGTCTAGAACTGGTGAGTCAGGCTGCTAATCAAAAAATAAAGTATACACTGAAAATTGAGACTGTCTTCGCGGGAAAATGACACCATCAGTCATTTCAGCAAGTGCACAAAAAATAGGTAACAGTGTTTATATTTTAGTAGTCTGACTCACTAGATGTAGATGTGCAGGTATATGCCTGCCTTTGGGCAACTAATTCAGGAAAGTCTCCACCCCTTCCACTAACTTGTGGCTACTTTTTTACAAGGGCACCATTGCTACAACCTGGGCTTCGCACCATCCAAGATGGCTGCAAGTAGTTTAAAAAATATTTTTTAAAAAAGGCTGGAAAATTTTCCCCCTGTAGCAGAGCATGATAATGGGTACAGCCAAACATTTCTCTAGCACTAATGCAGCACTGTGGAGGTAGAATGGGCAACTTTCATCTGTCAGGGGTGTTTTGCATTTGCTAATGCTCATTTGCAACTCGGACTGCCCTTTTTCTCCTTGGCCACAGTGGCCCAGGCTTATGGGTATAGTAATATTTAGAGCCATCCGCTATGCCAAAACACTGGACAAACATGATTGCACTGAAACAAATCTGAAATGATTAAAACTTGTTAACCCTCTGTATGCTACATTGTCCTGGAAGCGAAATACAGAACTGAGATAAACACAGCCCCTTCTACTTTGCAACTCTTGTCATCTCAGTTTAGCATGCTAGCATGTTAATATTTGCTAAATAGCACTAGCTAAATGAATGAGGTGGCTAACAGTAATCTAATTAGTTTGCTGGTAGCACTGTACAAAACCAGAATTTGACATAACCAATATTAGTTGAACGATAGCACGGCTGAAAAGTTTGGATTGAAAACTTTAGCTTGTGTCTGTTGGCTCATTTGGAAACAGCCAAAAGAGAGGAAGTCAGCTGAGTATACAATGTGCTCATGATTGGTTAGTAGTAATCTTTTAGGAATACTGATGAAAACACAGTCTGAAGAGCAGGACCAATACCAATCTCTGCCAGGTGTTCAACAGCAGATTTGAAGGGATTTAACTCACCTTCCAACAGCACTGATCTAACAACACTGCTGGGCTGTTGGCTGTTTTTCTCTGCCTTCAACTCCTCTTCATACTAACTTTGTATTTGTGAGTGTATAAAATAGGGTACAATTTTGCCATCAAAAATATTGTGTATACATCAGTGTTTGTGCAGTCAAAGCAATGACAATGGCCACACATTCACATTTAAAGCGTAAACCCCACAGTGGGGAAAGAGAAATTAAGTGTTGTTTGTTGGTGTAAAGCATGTTCTGTTCTCCTTCTGCCCACCAGATTAATCTATAATTAAAATGGGACTGGACCCTGTCACTCCCATCAGGGCATTTTGTGCTTGTAAAACAGTAAGACAGTAACAGCATGACTGTGGCAATAAGTGGTAATGTGGGATGACGCAAGGGATGATGGCATTAAATCACAGCAGTCAGTCCCAGATGAAGCTTTGACTTTTTCTGCCCCTGCACGTGGGCAAAACATTTAATGGACTCCAGAGAAGCATCATCAAGCTCCTAATGGTCCATAAACTGTTTCTGTGCATCACCCACTCATCCCCAGAGAGTTTATGGTTGGTAGCATTATAAATCTGTATCAGTGTTCATACTGAAAAAAGACAGGGTTAACTTGCAGTTCAAGCAGCGGCCCCATTTAATTAAAGTCATGCTGTAGGGATTAATTAAACAAACATCTTCATATCAGGAATCTCGTCTCTGCAGCATCTAGATTTACAAGTTTACATTATCATAATGAGATTAACAGAGAGGCACAAAAAATAAAAGTTAAACACAAATACTAAACTCATCTTTTACACATATTGCACAGCACATCCTTTAAAGGTCTCTATATCATAAAGTTGAAGGAAAATAGTGATGAGGGAAAATGTGTGTAGCTATTTGCTGCACTCAGCTGGTCTTCTTCAGAAAATCGAAAGAACACCAGCCACACAGTACACATGGCACGCAGGAAAATAATGCCTCTATAGTTTCAGTCAGTTACACTACATGATACCGTCTGCAGACATACTGTATACATCGGATTGTCTTACAACTGAAACACAATCCATTTTACACATACTATGAACAGGATGTGGTTGTGGCTCTGAGCAAGGAAAGCTTTTCCTTGTGTTAAAGGGATAGTTCACCCAAAAATGAAAATTGAGTCATTATCTGCCCACTCTCATGCCAATGGAAGGTCAGATGAAATTTGTGAGTCCACAAAACACCGCTGGAGTTTCACGGGAAAAAGGAGTTGCAGTCATCTCCCAAACAATTGAAGCATAGAGTGACTAGTTTTTAAATGTCAAAAACAGCAACATAAGAAATCCATGAAATGCCTCAGTTCTCTTTGTTCAATGCAATCCAAGTGTCCTGAAGCCTTGACATGCCATGTTGTTTTGAGACAGGTTACCGATGTCATGTTTTTAGCCTCACTGTTCACTGTAGCTTGTAGCTCCTGAGGTGGGAGCCACGTTCTCATGCACGCATGTACACGCTGTTTGAAGCTCACACAGCAGCACAAGGACCAAGCATTCACTTCAGTGGATTAGGAGATTACTGCAACATTTTTTTTCCTGTGAAACTCCAGCATTGTGGACTAAAAACCTCACCCAACCTTCTATTGGCATACGGAGGAGTCAATAATGACTGAATTTTCATTTTTGGATGGACTATCCCTTTAAGTTAAATCTACCTCCAGTCTTGAACTCCCTCAAACTAACTATACAGATGATAAAAAGTAGTTGTAATGTTGTTAATACACAGTAAAAGAAGCCAAAAGGTGGTTGGGCATTCCTGTGGAAACCTGACATTCATGTTAAATGATGTCTTATGATTGAGCCCTGCCGTGTGTGTCAACCCAGGCTGTCATACTGAACATCTACTAAGCCGCAAGACTGGTGACACCACTTTCTTCCCCTGACCTTACTTACCTGTCAGCTGCTCTTGGCTCTCTTAACTCTTACCCACTTACTCTCACCCAAGCAAACAGATTCTCGGCCTGACCCAGTCGTGTCTGACCTCACAGGCTTGGAGACAGCATCTTTTTTTTTTCAAATGTTCTTGTATTTTGTCCTTTTACTCGTCTCACAAAATATCAAACGAACAGAATAAAGCTCTGCTGTTACAGGCTTCACTGATGTCGTCAAGGACTGCACTTTTTTATTTGCATTTCTGCCATTGAAAAACTGTCAGCCAGCTGTGCCACTGAAAATGGAAAATTTTAAAATAATTTCATACTACTCACCACTAACATAAAGAACTCAATGTTTCATGCCCTCGTTTGAATTCAACAGGAAACACTTTACTGCTTTGATAACTCATTTCATGTACATTTCATGTACAAATCTGTTTAATCACACACAAGGAGTAAATGTAACAGAATTAAACAGAAAGATACAGAAGGCTGTGCATCTGAAAATAACGGCTCCAAATCAAATTTTGACAGAAAAAGAGCAAATTAAAAACCTAATGAAAAATGTAGTAGTTTGCACTTTTCCAAACTTTGAAAAGATATACACTGGGTGCACGGAAGAGGCAGTTATCAAAAATGAACAAAACAAAGTAGACCTGCTTTTTCTTATCACACTGAGAAGGCTGAGTGAAATACTACAGCTGTTTTATGAGAGTTTTTGTTCATTTCAGATTAAAAACCTAATTTAATTTAAACCTGCAATTATTTATTTATGTTTTAATTTTGTGGCGACTTTGGGGCAGTGGAAACAATTTGTAAACACATTCCTGGCAAATAATTGATTTGTCAAGCAAGTCGTCTATATAAACATCCAGCAGACATGGAGAAGCATTAGCATTCAATTGGAGTCATGTTTTTATCGAACTAGCCAGCTGATCTCATTATTGCTTAGTTTTGGTCACCACCAACTCCACAAAGGAAATACATGACTTTTTAGCTGGTAAATGCTAGGTTGGTCTAATTGTGGTTTGCTGAGTTTTTCTCTGACACATCTGCCTACCGAAGCTGAAAAGAATGTGAGCATGTGAGAGTTAAACAAAGCAATAAAGCTTCAAACTGTTAGCCTAAAAACAATGAGCTGAGCGTTTGCAAGGAAACTCTGTGGTGCTGAAGGAGACAGCAGAGTCAGGTGATGATCCTCTGTTAGTGCGTTAGTAAGCGTGACCCCAATAACAAGTAGTCATGCGATCCTTTGTCAATGTAAAAATATTGATTAGAGCTGCATGAGGGCCTGGATCTGCACATTTATTTTCACCATACTGATTAGAAATAAAATTGAGTTCATTCCTAACCTTGGAAACAACAGTTCAGAAAAGATTCCCATGCGGCAGATCATGTTATATGATCCAAAGCTCCAGAACAGCTGCTAAATCAACCTGAGGTGACAAGGTTTTTCACCTGCGGTTTCTCAGGTCAGAAATTTCTGTTAAAGCTCAAATTTTAGGGCAAAACAAACAAATACTCCTTACAAGAAAAGGAAATTTGAACACTGGCAATTTAATGACAACTGGGAAAAATGTATCTGCTCATGACATTCATATGATATGATCTAAATCTCCCGCATAGATATTGAGGGGGAAATTGTTTTGTCAAATACAGAATTGAGTCGCATCCATAGCAAGATATCATCAGTTTAGGAGGCCCAAAATTTGTTTTTTCAATCAGGTTCTTATTATGACTGACAGGAATTTTGACACATTATTGCTTCCAAACCTTTTTTCAAATGTCCTTTAATTATTTTCTGCAGTCACAATAACTGTTAGCATCTCTCATGATAGAGTGAGTGACTGTGATTAATTGAGACACAATCATGTGGTCTGTTTCACAGAAAAATAGAGACAGATGTATTTATCCACTCTGTCAGCTCTGATAGATGGCACCTCTGTCATGAGTTTGCAGTTAAAGCGGATAACATCAGCAGCCATCGGTACAAAATGTCTTGTTTTGAAGTTGGGTGCACACATCGCTCAGGGACATTAAGGGAAAAATGTAAGCTATGCATTACTCCCACAGAGTGGATGTGCTTGGTGAGGACAGACTGCTCAGTCTTGTGGACAGTACACAACAAATACAACTAGTAGCCGAGCTGGGAACATTTAAATGTTTGTTCTAAAGGAAGTCCATCTGATTGTTAGTCTTGGAAAGTGCTGCTCTGACTACACCTGTCCGCTGTTCATCAGACAACGAACAGAGAAAAACGGATCTAACCATGAAATGCATCCATATAAATCCACATAAATATAAATCCATTAAACTCTTTCTCTTTCTGTCTTTTTTGACTGCAGCCTCTAGTCTTCTTCCCCTCAGGCTTGGAGGCTGATACCACAGCATGACTTTGTTTTCAGCAACAGTACCAAACTCTGTGTCTGACAGAGAATATAGTGTATGACATTTTGTCTAAAACAGGAACTGCTACTATAAATGATCATCTCTGTGCAGAACTGCCTTAGTGTTAACCTGGTAACAATAAAGTTAACTAGTAAATAGCATTATGAAATATATGATATTATGGTTTTAGTAGTAAAAGATGCAGTGACATCTGTCAAACAATTTTATTTTTTTCTATCAATAATGCTTTGCTTCAGCAGCACTTCTATGATTATCTATTTGTAAAATATATATTTTATTAAATGCTATTTCTATTGAATATGTTTTATGCCTTTTGTTATTACCCTAAAGCATATATGTATTATAGGCTATAAGATTATATACTTAAATATACACAAAGTAGCCACTATACTACCACGTACACTGTTTAAATGACACATACCAATACTTTTTTAAATTAATTTGAATAAGAAACACACATTCCTGCCAGAGTTGCATTACATCAGTTCTTTTGCACAAATATATTAAAAATAATATTTTTGGATTTTTTAAAATTTCACTAGTATTAAATTATTATACCAATAGTTCTTCTATGTTTTTGTTTGTTTGTTTGCTTGCTTTTTAGCCTCTCACTTTGCTGCTGTAACATGTAAATCTCCTCATCTAATCTTTCTTATCTTACCTTACTTGTATTTATTATAGCATTGCTCTGGTATTCATCAAACAGAATGCTTGGAGCTTTTGTTGTAAAAGTTTATTTAGCGCTGTAATGGCATCGCCTTACTTACAATAAGGGACAGCAGGACAAAAGGTTGATTATAACTACACAAGAGCTGCCAGTAAGAGAGACAGAATTATGATCAGAGTCATAATTTTAATTTCAAAAGGTCAACAGAATAAGGAAGAGCCTTTGCCTGTACTCATAATAATGTTCAATTATGTTTTTACTGTTATGACCGAGATCAAGCCCCAACTTTAATAAGCTTTTCCTTTTTACAAGCTCAGATAGAATATAACCAAAGATCTTTTGACTTTATTACATTACAATATTCTCTGTTTTTAGCCCCTCTGTTTGCACAAGATATATCATTAATAATACAATATAATACAGGTCAGTGTTCTCCATCACATAGAGTAACCAGGTCCCAGCTTGTCTAACTGTGAAAATGATTTTGCAAATCATTCTTTGTCCTGTCTTTTCATAAGACATTGTACTGGATTTACATAGTAAAACAGGACCAAACACTCAACTATCCGGTGTTTGTCTGAAACTTTTACATTTAAACATGTTTTGCTTCATGACAATCTTAAAAAAATAAATAAATAAATAAAAAATAAAAAATTGATTTCCTTGCTTTAAAGTGTCATATCAAACCATTAACTGCCCCATGGCATAACATTTCTGCAGTATAGGCCACAGGGACACAGTCAGGTAAATTCAGGTTCAGACTATTTAAATGATCACTAAACATGTCAGATTGGTTTGACAGACTCGGATGTCGCCTCCAGGGGGAAACTGTAGCCACTCCTCCCCCAGGCCTGAATGAAAAAATGACTATTACCTTTTCTTCTGATTTTATTTTCTGATTATTTCTGTGTGTGAATGTACTGAGCTGCAGAAGTCAATCCAACTATGGAGGGGTTTTTTATGACAAGTTTCCTGTCATGTACGTTACTTTATAGTTAAGCCATTGTTTCAAATAAAACTCTGACACTCATAGTAATGAGGAGACTTGCTTTTAATTTGAAATGCATTGATTTCTACCAGGGTTAATAATGATGGCTGTTTAACTATGCATGGCTTTGGATTATTCTCCCTGTTATTACTCACTTGAAGCTGTCCTGAAGGGCATGTAATCTGTGGTTTTACATCTCTTTACTAATTTGAGCCAATGCAGCACTTCTTCTAGGTCCCTTTACAGCATTTAATAACCTTGCAAAATCTTAATTTAGATAGATTGATGAATATAGATAATCCTTCTGTGCAATTCAAAGCAATTCCCCTACTCTATATAGCTTACTTTGTACTTTTACTTTCCTGCAGGAAAGCAAAAAGATTGTATTCAGTGTACAAAATGACATTGCTAGTAAAGTTGTGAACAGGAACTTTCGATTACATCTTTACCTTTCAGACATTAATAAAAATAGTGATAACAGTATCTGTTTTCTGTAGTTTGAGCCTGGTATTTGTTGGTCGGCAGTGGAGCCACGCAGGTTGAGCATTGGACGAAATTAAGTCCATTTATCTCCTGCAGAGACAGTGAGTCACTGGAGGCTGTAAATTGTAGCTTCTCTTTGTCAGCTTATTCAAAAACAGAGAGAATAGGTTGCAACACATTAGGGCTTTTTTATCTGTTAATTTCCCTCACTGGTATAAATTAGGCAGCAGCAAAATAAAACCGCCCACCTTTATCTTTGTGTGCCACTGGTAAAACAGTGAGAATACACAGAGAATTACAGGCTCTGTCCTTTTCAAGAACATCGATTCATGGAGCGAGTTGACGTGTCTTTTAAAAATGTGGCTTAAGGTATTGATTAGGTTGACTGACAGATTGATAGAGACAGAGATCAATGATAGGGTTGTAACTGGGCTATCTATATGATTGTTATCTACCTACAACATCTGCTAAAATCATTCATACATGCATATTTTTTGCCTCACAAAACTTGCAGCAATCTGTAAATTTCAGTGAATACTTCTAGAAAAGATGACTGAAAGAAGGAAAATAAGTCCTACATTTAAGTAAATTCTGATTATCATTAATAAAACTCACTGGTGACAGACAACAATGCACCCTGCTTCCATCATGTTGTCACATATTTGATTTGACATTTGTTTCTTTCAATTTATCATATTTTTTTAAAAGCTCATTTTGTTCTATTCATTTGATTTCAGTTTTCCTTTTTACATGCACTTCTTCAACTTTTGTTAGCACTTTGAAAAGCCAGAGTTTTTGAAAGATGCTTTAGAAATAAAGTTGTCTTGCCTTGACTTGTACATACAGGGGACACATTTAACAGAGCACTTGAGATTAATGAAGGTCCTAATAATACAACTTCAGCGAGTATAAACAATAAAAAGCAGGTGAAGGAAATACAGAATTTTTTTTTGCCACCTCTCAACAAAAGAATCATTCAGTAAAGCGGAACATGCTTCAACAAAATAAAATCCTCACCTCAGTTCAATGGGCTGTGTCACACGTGTGAATGTGAACTAGAGATTACAAGCAACAGATTACAATTAAGATTACAAAGAGAAGTCAATCAGACAAAACGAAGGGTGCCTTTTTAAAGACATCACCGATCAATAGGCAGCAAACTCAGGAGTTTAAAAAGACGCCTCGTGTGCTGATGCACCATCAGGAATGAGTTAAAATCTTAAACAGCTTCACCAATCGATTGAAAACCGTCTCCAGAGTTATAAGTAATTTAAACACAACATTAGGATACAAACACTCACAGAATCTGAAAGAATAAAACCTGTCAAGAGTTGTTATTTTAGATAAATAACATCCTAAAAAAAGAATATTTGCACATCCAACAAACTCAAATGCAGGTGCGTAGGACATTGTCATAAAGATCTTGAAAAAATCACCTTGAGACAGTCCAGAGAGACCGAAACATCAGTGTTTCCACTAAATTGTGAATTTATGATTAGCGTTTACCTTTGTAAATAAAACTTAATTTTAATAAAAATGAAAGATCAACCAATTCAACCTGTTTAAACAATAAGCCTCCACATTTTCCAATCTATCTTTTCTTAAGTTTAATGCATTAAAAGACCAAATGATTAATTTAGTTCGCCTCAAAAATTCAAATTTCCTTGTTGTCTGCAGCAGTTTATGCTAAATCATAGATGCCCTTTATCTTTAGCTAAACATCCCATAATAGCATTTAGTCTATAACAGATGTCATTTTCTGATAAGACAGCACCACGTTTTGACCTCTGTTTGGAGGTGACACACATTTACTGTTATATTTGATGCAGGCAGACTTTGACTGGATTACGAGGAAAATACCTACATTGAACATATCACATTACTTATCCAGTAAGTGACTTGTGACATTGTTAGTTATACTTTTTTCTTCTTTTGCTTCCGGTGTATCAGACCAGCTTCAAAGTATTGACTGTGAAGAATCTGGTATGTCATTCTCCTCTACAACTCATTTTTACCTGTTTGACCACTGGAATGATGAGTGCAGGCAAAAGCTTTTTCTCTTTTATTCGAAAGACCAAAATCTGGTGACAATTTCTGTCTGAAAGATTTACTCACTTTCAGTGAAATGTCTGAACATGGGGTCACACAGGTTGCCACTTACCTGCAGGATTGAAACAAATTAATTGCAAGCCCAAGAGATAGAAGATATAACCAGACATTATTTTGTCGCACTTTGAGCTGATTGAATTTCACACAAATTTTGATCAAGCTGAGTTCAGTCAGAGGTTGCATGGAAATTTACAGCAATAAAGTGACAATTGTGCATGAAAGTTAATTCAGTCATCATGAAACCCAAATA
>MDSQ01000345.1_pt1 | contig 11098 bp, 5 predicted proteins | sample 1008251 | NCBI WGS metagenome assembly MDSQ01 (sample SAMN05526597, study PRJNA338239) | gut metagenome | isolation source: Hindgut content | host: Naso unicornis | place: Saudi Arabia: Red Sea | collected 2016-05
CTAATTACATATTAGCATTAAGATGAAAGGAGAGAATCATCAAGCCTGAATGAGACACTCATCCTGCTTGCATGTGCGGACGGACACATACTGCTCTTTCAGGAGAAACGACAAATGAACCAGTCCTCTGGTAGCAAATGTGTCCTGACAGGTACAAGCAGACTCAGTTATGGGTTCTCTGAGCAGATCCCAGAGGCCTGTCTATGGGCAAAGAGCCCTCAGGCACCTGAGTAGCTGACCCCTCCCTGCCTCTAAACCTCCAGCACCATTCACTCTTTTATTACTAAAAGCCATAATTTAGAAGGACGATCATACCAATCATTTCAGCCATAACAACAGAGAAAAAGACAAATTATATTTGTCTGTGCAGTCTGTCCAAAATGTCATCCCTTCCTAATGGTGCATGGAATATTTGCATTGCCAAATCTTTAACACAGATTGCGTTTCATGCTGAGGGTTACATGAACTCGTGTGTCCGGTTTTGTGTCGTCAGAGTTGTTGGACATACTTCAACTAGTCAGAGACAAAGGACACGCCTTATATAAAGGTTGCCATAATTTTTCAAATAATTTAATGTATTTATTTTAGGGGTAATCTAGTAGCATTTGTGCACCGCAAAGGTCAGTGTAAAGATAATAACACGTTATGGATCATCACAACTGAATAAACGCGTCTAGCAAAGAAGGAAAGACTGCCATCCTCCTCCTCAAAGTCACACGTTATCTCTTATCAGGCTGTGGCTTATCTCAAATCAGTCCTTAACTGTGAAATAATCTTTCCCTCATTTTTGTCTGTACTCACAACAAGCCACTGTGAGCTGCTCCCTGTCTGTTTGGTTTGCTCAGTGTTGAAATCGGTGAAAAGCATCTGCTGCCTCTGAAATAAACCTGTTTTTGTGCTGAGCCGGCAATATTGATAATTTGTGACACATTATTAGCTATGACAGGTTGACTCCCCGCTCAGCTGAATATTGTTTGGATTGCAGTCACACTTTGAATAATGCTCCTTGTTAACTACAGCTATTCAATACTGCCATCTGCTGGTGTGTAGCAGAAGATCACTGACTGTGTCACCACTACCTGTTATAAACTCGGAAAGCTGCAGAGAAATTATTTTTCTGAAGCCAAATTTTCAGTCCTTACTTAAAGCAACTGTGCAGACTGCACTGGCCAAGCCCCTTATTTAGCTCAGTTAGTAATCCCCTGTGATACAAACATTGCAGGTGTTCATTAGCATCAGCCTGCAGAGGTATTTCCTGTGAGGAGTTTGTGGAAGGTGTTGCTGGCAGATAAAGTAGTGCCTTGTGTACTCGGCGAACTGCCCTTCCCTGTAGAAATTATGACTCCGCTTACTGTTGTTTGCTCTTGGTGTTCCTAGCAAACTATGAGTTGAGTATAGCTGCACTCTATACACCGCATTTTTTGTACATAAAGATTGTTTATTTGCATTTAAACTAAAATCGCAACTATTTTTGTGTTACATTCATAGTTTTTTCCATAAATAAGGTTTGAATTTATATTAGATTATTGTTTGTTTTGTGTGTGTGTGTGTGTGTGTGTTGTATCAGACATGCAGAGTCTGGAGAAGATGCTGAGAGAAGGAGTTTGCTCCGGGCAGCCACGGACCCACAGGCCCTGGAAGAAAATCCTCATCATGGTGGAAGGCATCTATAGGTCAGCTGTCATTATAAAACACACACCCATGCACACACATTAGTGGAGCTGGCTCTCATGGGGACATATCCTGTTGTATCAATCTCTATAAGTATGGGCTCCCAGGTGCTCAGACCCAGATAGAATTGTTCATTTGTAACCTGAGAGCTTCCAGCCTGTGTTTAGCAGTTTCTGCAATAGTCTCTTTTTCAATTGCTTCCCTCTTTAGCCTTGAATAATAGATTGTGCGTGTGTGTGTGTGTGTGTGTGTGTGTGTGTGTTGTGTGGTTGGCTACCTTTTGATTACTGGAGAAAGGAGAAAGGTATTGTGTGTCTCTCCCGGCAGTGAGCTATCCCGAGTCTTAGTGACCCTCTCCATCTGCTCATTAGCTCCAAATCAAGGCCAAATGGAGCCACAGAGATTGACTTGGCTACACCCCCGCCTCCAACTGTTTATCACGGCCATGTTCTTTTCTCCTTTTTTCCCTCTCTTTGCACTCAATAGCGCCCTACATACATCGGTCCTAGTGAACTAAAACATGCTGTTTTCATTGTGCTTTTAGTCAACATGTTACTTTTGTTCTCAGCACATTTATTCAAGCTGTGAAGTTTACTTTATTGTTTTATGACAGTGCTCTTATCAAATGAAGAGGAAAACCTGAAACAGCCATCAAATGGTATTAATTAACTATTAGTTCCACAACAGTGCTGGTAATTTGAGAGACAGCTTAATTGCACATCATTGAACTGCCTTTATCTGGCAATAATGGCTAATGTCAGGCTCAGACATTAAAGAAAAGCCGCCTCCGCTGCCTCCCTGTAACATCAAACGGTTGGGATAAGAGTAAGCAAGCTTTAGCTGCATCCCAGGACCGCCTTTGATGTCCACATCGGTCCTAGTGAAACCCTGTCTTATGTCATTTGGTGTTCATGCGTTGTCAGCCATAGCAAGGACAGCAGGTCTGGGATTGCTCTATTTTCCAGCCATACACTCACTCATGCTGTCTACTTGTAGCCTTAAAAGGCTCGTATCAGAGGGGAGGAGGAGATGAGAGAGAGGTGGGAGTAAGCGCCCGGCAGTTCTTGGAAGATTGGGGCATATCCATTTATGTAACATGCATTTACAGATGAACATATGTTCTGCAGTGGATAAAGACGGGTCGGGGTCAGATTCTTTTCAATTTAAATTTAATCACTTTAGGAGTTTGGTTTGTAATTGATGAAATGTGTGTGCATTCATTGTTCCTTGTGTAACTGCATTGTTTGTCCGTGTGATTCCCAGCATGGAGGGCTCTGTGGTGCGACTTCCTGAGATCATTGCACTGAAGAAGAAGTATAAAGCATATCTCTACCTGGATGAGGCCCACAGCATTGGAGCGGTGGGACCAACAGGGAGGGGCGTGACCGAGCTCTTTAATGTGAATCCAGCTGACGTGGATGTGATGATGGGCACCTTCACCAAGAGCTTTGGGGCTGCTGGAGGCTATCTCGCAGGGAAAAAGGTTTCTGTGAATCCTTGCCTTATCAGCTTTCATTTTTATCACAGTTTTGTTATTATGAAGATGTGAGGTGCATGTGCTTGTAGCAGGTGCAGGCAATAACATAAGAGTAGCGAAGCAGGGCTTTTCGTATGGAATAGTTCAACAAGTGCTTCAAGTAAAACAAGATATAGGAGAAACACAAGGTATTGTTAAAAGACATTTTGATAAGGTCGAAAAATCATCAAGTAGGATAGGATAGGACGATCAGATCTCCCTGATTTCCGGGGACAGTCTCCATTTTGGGTGAGCTGTCCCCAGCTAGAGCTGTTCCCGCAAAATGTCCCCACTTTTAACTGTGACCGAGTAAAATAGACGCTGCAGGTGGGATTCTGGCTGCACGCAGACTAATGCAGTACCACCTTTGACCACAGTGTGGATTGTAGTGACAGTAGGGCGCTGTTCGTTTTTTCGCCTTTACTCACAGACAGAAGAAGAAGCAATCAACGTTATTTATGCGAGCAGAAGAAAAAATAAGTCAGAGTTGGAGTGGACTGAAGACCTGCCTCACTGACAGTAACATTTACTGTTGTTAATGTGGCTGTAACATAGCTTATTGTAAAGATTATCATGTGATAGCTATTGCAATAGTTTATGACGTGGCTCCGTTTAAGGAGAGGAGGATTAGTGATGGAACAGAAAGAGTGAAAGAGACAAGGAAAAGTAGAAGAAAGTGAGTCCGAAAAATTAATGGAGGAAACAAGTCAAGGAAGGAGAATAAGAGTGAGGTGAAAAGATAGATAGATTTTTTATTAGATTTTTTATAAAGTGTAGGGCAAAGGAAAGGAGAAGAAAAAGTGAAGCAGATAAGAAGTGCAAGGAGAGGGAAGAGAAAAGCAGACAAACATGGTAAAGAAGCGGAAATGTAATTTTAATGACAAGATTTTTTTAAAACTACATTTATGTGCTCCTGTTACTCAGACCAAGATGACATGATGATCCACTGCATATTTGCAAGTCTTCAAAATACACGAAAGTGTGCTGTCCCCGTTTTCTATTTCATAATGATGATACTTAATGATTTTTGTGCGCTGAACTGGAAATGTCCTCATGTTTCATTTCAGATATCTGGTCACCTTAAAACAGGAGAATTAAAATTACAGTGGGATATAAATAAATAGTCCAAAATTTAATTTATTAAAAGGCATAGGCTTTGATTTAGAACTAATAGTTGGAGCAGATCAAACATGCACTGAAGGAACAGGCTTACCAGGACATCCCTGACTAGATGCTCAAAACATCAGTTCTGTCACAGCACAACAGCTACTAGCAGAGATGGTATATTTCCTTTTTACTCTTATTTTTAAACCACCAGTTTGGTTTTGTGGTGTTATGCTTATTTACAACCCTGCCTTCTCAAAAGACTGATGAATGCTGCAACAGACCTGTTGATTCTCCAGGCAGGCTGAAACTCTTGTTGCTATGCAAAAATAATCCTGCTGGACCCAAACGGTGTCAAGATTAACTTCCAGATATGCGTAGGTTGGATAAATCACCCTGAAACAATCCACAGCCTTGGACATGGTGCCGTTTACAGAAAATCAAATAACTGAGTTGACTTTCTGATACTTCCCTGACCTGAAAACAACCTGGCAGCCATTCTCAGTATAACATTACCCTATTAAAACACATCATACAAAGCATTTTCAAGGTCTGTTTTTCAAAGATGTATGGAAGTCAATCATGCACACTCCCCACCTCCCTCGTAGCTCTCATGTGTCCAACAAATGTTCCCCCGGTTGTGACTCGGGGCCTTTGCAATTCCTTTTTACTCCATTAAAAAGTACACTTTAGTACATAACCACACTACCGCTTTTGTAGGAGTTGATTAGAAAGCAACAGAGGAAACGGCCATGTTGCTTGAATTAGGTATTCAGAGAGGGACCCTTCCTGCCGATGCCTCATGTTGGCTCGGCCCCACTCTGCCATAATAAGAAGGTAAAGCTGGCAGAGGGCCAGCCCCTTCTTGTGGCGGGCGTCGGAACTGCGCTCCAGATTTAACAGGATGACTTTTAACAAGCATGATGATGTTTGAAGTATGAACACTGTGCCTTGTTTGACAGCTGGCCGTAGTAAACTCCCAGGAGAAGCAGGCAGGAAAAGAGAGAGAAAGCCTTTAGATTTGACGTATTTGTTGTTGTGGTGAAATCCCCCAAATCCTGCATTAAGTGGATTCGGGCCGACCGACAAAAGACTCAGCAGATGTGTTCTGGAGCACAGTCATGTTATAGCTATTTTATGAGAGTATCAAAAATAAATACCCCAATAAATACACTCCAAGCTCCTTCTAATTTACTTCAACCTTGCATGAAGGAAGCTTTATTCTTTAACCCTTTACTGAGAATCTGGGTTGCACCAAAATGAAGTTATAGACTTCATCTGTTGAAGAACCAAGTGTGCAAGTGCATGTGCTGCTCTGGCGCGGCTCCCACTCATTGGCATCATGCACGTGTATCAACACATCAGTATTGTGGCCACTGTGCGGCTTGGGAAACACTCTGAGCTGTCAGACCACGCCGCAGACGTGTGATGGATTTCGGACATGTTCTCTTAACTGGTTTATCTTGGTCGCACCAAAATCCTGCAGGGGCCCTAAAGCGGTGAAAATCCCCCGCCTTAAACGAAAACAGATGTCAAGTTGTTTCAAGGTTCTTATCCTGCATTTGAGCATTTCCCCTAAAATCCCTTCCCCTCATGTGTGTGAGGAAGCCGCAGCCGCCGCCCAGTGGGGACAGATGGCGGTTAGTGGAAATGGTGGCCAGACAGCATCTCCGGCTACGTGTCATCACCCCGCACCCGCTGGCCACCACGCAGCCACCGAGCAGCAGCCCGTCACAGCTCCAGGCCTCACACCACTTACACACTCACATGTGCTGCAGGGACCCACAGCCGAGTGAGCTTCCAGAAATCCTGCTCTTCTCCTGACAACCACGAGCAGAATTAATCTTCCGCTGACATTTAGGAAGAATGAGCACGACAGTCCTCATTCTGGCTCATTTTGGTGTCGGTTCTTTTTCAAATTAGTGCTCTGGCTCTGTTGGCGTGGAGAGCAGGAAAGCTTCCAAAACTATTTTACAGTCAGCGCCAAGACAGTGCCAGAGAAATGACTCAAGGTATTTTAATTGATTCTCAGGTGTTGCTTATATGTGAGCTCACTCTAGTGGTGCTAAAATATAAGTGCAGGGCCACACTACTATTACACAGATGATCTAAACTTAACACTTTATATCTGTAACTGCATGTAAAGTTACATTTTCTCAATAATTCACCAGAAATAGATTTTAAACATACAGTAAAGGGTCTCTGCTGATTGTTTGTGTGACACTGTGTTCTGTTTTGCAGGAGCTGGTGGACTACCTGCGTTGTCATTCTCATAGTGCCGTGTACGCCTCGGCCATGTCTCCTCCTGTCACCGAGCAGATCATACGTGCCATGAAGTGCATCATGGGAAAAAGCGGAAGCACAGAGGGTGAGTGTGAGCTCACTGCGGCTGCCTCCAATGTCACCCTCAATCCCAGCCTCACTATCCACAAACCCCGATGTTCTTTACACAGAAAATATTATGTCTGGCTTATAAAAATCTTTACACCTTTTATTTAATTTTTATGGAAACAATAGCAAACCAAATCCAGGGGACAGTACCGGTGTTAACATGAGGAGGAAGTCCAGAGCTGTGGGGAAAGACAAACAGCTGCTTGGTCCGAAAATGTGGTAGCAATTACCGGGGTCTGCAGTGGTAGAAGGGAAAGAGGGAGGACGTGCAGTCCCTGAGCACATGTGACCCTAACATGGAGGAAATCATTTTCATGTGTGTGTTGTGAGGAACGCTGTACCTCTGAGAAGTCTCTGCTGTAATGGCATTAGACACAAGGGCAGGGAAGGAGTCATTACCAGAGCGGCCGCAATCCTGCCAGAGCAAATTCTCCTGAGTTATTGTGGTTTTAGTTCTGGTAGTAGCTGTAATAGAAGGAGTACTGGCTAAAATAGAGTAATGCAAGATAAGTTATACACTTTACGCAAAACTACAGGGCTTTAAAGTCGCAAGCAAATACCAGAATACCAGAAAACACACGTCTGTTGTAGATTGTTGCGTGGTTTAATTGCTTTATGGACTAAAACCTTTTGTCTTTTTGTCAAGCTAAATATGTTTTAGTTTCTTGCAGAGATAATTAGCACCATGTGGCTCCGAACCAGAGACGTTTTGCATCTGATGCAGCCCAGTGAAACAGCTGTTGTGAGAAAATCAATCTTGATCAGTAATATTGGGGGGCTGCGGGGGGCATAGCAAACAGTGCAGTCTTTCAAAACATCAGCTCTAATGTCCAATAAAAGCCCACTGTGATGGGTAATGTCACATATTTTTTGCGTACACCCTGGATAAGTTTTTATCTGTCTTTCTCTTAGTCATCCTCCGTCCTCCTCATCTTTCCCGGTCATGTTGAATTTCGCACTTTAAAGCAAACTGGTGGCAGCAGCTCTGAAATAAGGAAACGCAGCCACAGCCGCACATTCTCACCTACTCTTCTGATTTCTCTGTCTGGCAGCAGGTTTTTGACCTCCGTGCCCTCTATCTTAGCAGAGAGGAACAATTTACAAAATGGGGCTTGTGCTTTTTGGCAGATGCCTGAATGTTATGGGGTTTTTTTCTTCTCTCCCTCTCTCTGCTGAGATAAGGGGATTTAAAGTGCTCTCTTACATCCCTATGAAAGAACTGCCAATCTGTTCCCAGGTAATCAGAGGGAAACAGAGCTGTGTTCCAAGGCCGATTCATGCCAAACTGTGCCGCAGCCATGGAGCAATAGGCTCCCCAGCGATTCACATCATTTGGAAACACAGGAGGTTAGCAGGGCAGGCCGCCTCTGCACTCTTTGATTTCTTCACTAATACATTTATCTGAAATATATGTGATTCTTAAGTGTTATTTGTGTTACGTTTCAGTCATGGCCACGCTCCAGCGGTGGTCTACAGTCACTCATTTTGCGCGAAATCCATCGTATCCAATTTGCAAACTCTCACTTTGGCAACATGCAAGCGTGTGTACAAAAACTGAACCATCTGCTGCTGCAGCTGAGCTGAAATCATGAGCAAGTTTGTAGTGGAGGCTGGAATGGCCCAGATGGAGGTGCAGGATGAGATGACATTGCATAGAGCTCACATTACATTAGCTACTACTGACAGGTGATGTTCCTCCCCGCGGGGGGGCAGTGGAAATATAGTCAGAAAATGCGTCGAGTTGATGCTTTACTCATGTACATCTGGTGGTGTCCTTGTTTTAATTGGAGGCATTAGACGGATTCGCCAACTGGCAGAGAACACCAGATACTTCAGGGCTAAGCTGAAGGAGATGGGCTTCATCATCTACGGCAATGACGACTCTCCTGTGGTTCCAATCCTGCTCTACATGCCAGGCAAAGTGGTGTAAGTACACTTCAACTCCCACCAAAAACACTATTCAGAGTGCATAGAGGAAATTGTGATAGCCTCTGTTGTCTCTGGGGGGTCAGCTCACAGTGTTACATCACATGTGAATGAGTCAGCTGTGTCGACTGCATCCATATTGAAATGTGTGTCTGTAACCTCCTAAGAGGCAGCATCAAGTGTTGATCAGGCTTGGGTTATGCTTGTTTGTTTGAGCCACTTGGATAAATCTAAAGTATGAAAATGTCTTTCAGTGCCAGTCACCTTTAATATGCATTACAAGGCAAATCCCGCCCAGTAACTGTCCCAATCACAAGCTACCTCTATATATTGCCACAGGAGTACCTTCTGATTTTACATTGCTCGGTTGTCACTGCCATTCAAAGTGATTGGAATTAGAAGAATTTTCACCGGGCTTATTGTCCATTCACCTGTCTGTATTTTGTGGAAAAGCAAACATAATTCATATTTTTAGCACTTTATTGTATTTTTTTCTTTCACATCTCACTTTTCTGTTGTTGTCTTATTTTGTTATTCTGAATTTTTAAACTTCTTAAACTGCCTCTGGTGTTTCCTTGTGACAAATTAATGGTAGCATTTCCTCAGTTTCTGTTTTTATTGAGTTTTTTTATTTCTAAAATAGTTGTTTATTGCCCCTAGTGTTGATAGTGAGTTGTGTGTATATGTACATGTGTGTTTATGTGCGTGTTTGTGTATTCTGTGTTTGCATGAAAAGTGCTGCACAAAGTCTGATTAATGACTTGATTATCAGGTGGTATTTAAACTTCAGTCTTTTTTCAGTATGTGATTTTCATCCTTTCATGACACAATAGCGCATTTTTTTAGCATTTCATAACAGTTGTGTGAATTGAATGTATGCTTCTGGCTGTTTACTTGTCACTCTTTATGGATTAGCACTGTGCTTATAACACAGCACAGTGCTAATCCATAAAGTATATTTTAAAGCCTCTGATGTTAGCATCAGTACAGAGTATTGCACACACATCAACAATCATCTAAACGTACGAAACTGTAATGCTGGATCATATTCACTTAGTCGTTGTCGAGGCATATTTTAGGGTTTAAATTCTTTAAACTGTCCACTTAACCTCAAACTGAAGAGTTATTCACCCCCTCATCAAATAAAAAGGTTTATCAGGGATGTTCTGGTTCTACCTCTTTAAATTGTTAGTTATGTGCTCCTTTAAACTCTGCCTGCTTTGCAGAAATAATCACATAATTAAGATTTTGGAGGAACTGGAAGAAGAGGCGAGCTTTAGTATGATAAGGCGAAGCAGCAAATGTGATCTCATTCGGAGGTGGCCTGTGGGGTCACTGCACACTTTGGAGAAGCAGATCAGCGATTGTGTTGCACAATTTGACATTTTCTTGCTCTATTGACACTGACATCTATAGGCCCCGACCAATACGGTACCAATACCAATACTTGTGACAAAGATGGAGGCAGGAGATCTTAATGTTTTAACAAACTTTATTCCAAACATCAGTGCACTGAACAGTAAACTCTTTACTCATTAGTTATTAAATAACTAGTCTCTATAGAGGTAGGGCGATCTTGGTACCGGAAAAGCCCCGGTTTCCCGTCGTAGACTTTTGTAGTCTGCGTAATTAACGTCAGACTGTTAACTGTTAATGGCGTGTAAACTGGCTACTTGTGAAAAGATGTGGTCTCTCAACAACAACTCCATTCTCGCGTCAGACTGTAAACAGTTGCACTGTAAACAGCAAGCGGCACGCGGAGAAGGAAGTCGGAAACGGAAATTCGCCTCCTCCAACGGTAGCCCAAGAATAATGGGGCTTGCCCACAGAGGCTGTGTCGCTGACTACCGGAAGTCGGACAGCGAAATCAGCCGATGGGTTCAGAGATTGATGTGTGACAAATAAATCCTCTTAGTCCTCTTCACGTCATATTGGCATTAATTTAACAGTGTTAGCTCAAGCATTGAACAACATGCAAGAGAATGTTCCACCTTAAAAGATGCATCTGTGAGGTATAGTAAATTAAATAATTTTTTTTCACCAGTAACGTTAAACTGATGACAATTAATCAACAAGAAACGGCAGCAAAGCATACTTTGGTTTTTTGAAACAGCTAAAAGGGAAAAAATTCCTTCATTTTTGGAAAAGTTTTTGCTAAATGACCAGTGTAACAATGCCTACACTCTGGCATCCTGAAAGGCTAATTCATACTTTCTGCATCCAGGTGTCCGCAAGGGTCCGCGCGGACCCCTCCGCAGATGTCCACATGCAGCCCAAAATTTGTGACCGCATGGAGTGTCCACTTTGAAGGCGCGCTGACTGCGCATACTCTCTCACGTGTGTGAATTTTTACTGTAGATACATTGATTCACGGTAACATTTTAAACAAGATGTCTCATTTCGTTCAATAGCAACAACAACAACAAAAAGAATGTAATACATCCCACTCAGGTAAGAATGTGCTCTCCTTCATGTCTGCAAAACCATTAT
>MDSQ01000346.1_pt1 | contig 11085 bp, 7 predicted proteins | sample 1008251 | NCBI WGS metagenome assembly MDSQ01 (sample SAMN05526597, study PRJNA338239) | gut metagenome | isolation source: Hindgut content | host: Naso unicornis | place: Saudi Arabia: Red Sea | collected 2016-05
CCATGCTCGGTGCAGCCACGCTGGGGCTGCTGGCTCTCCACTGCAGCCTCATGTAACCTGTCCATCTTCTCCAAAGAAAAGCAAAGACCCAGACAACAGTCTTTTTTTTGGAGGTGGCCACTAGAGTCCATGGTGTGTTACATCACTGTAGTTATGCAATCCTGTGACTATACTCAGCACAGATTGGGTTTATTAATTAAAGAGCAGGTTGAAAGCACTTCCTCCGTCCACAAAAACAGAAACAATATTTGAGCTTGAAAGCAGCTCAACAAACAAACCTCAGAATAAGAGGCTAGACTGGAAGCACAAACAGTCTCTTTGCTGCAGTGACACAGTTGCTGTCTCAGTACAGAGAGGACTCCGGAAATAAAACACAAGGTTGCCGGACTCAGCTTTTGCCTTTAGTGATGTGCTGTGTGTTCTTGTGTGTTCTGTGTGTTGTTTACATCCAGTGTATGCATCCCTTAGATCTGACAAATGTATTTTTTCTCATTGAACATTTGCGAAGCTGATCTTTTTTTAAACACTGTATCACTGCATTATTTACGTTCATGTTAATGGACCAATAAAATGAGCAGGTGTCTGTGCAGATACAGACCGAATGAAGGAGATCAGTTATCAGCCATGACCAGTCCACATTTAATACTTTTCTTTTATGTCATTATCATCATGAAATTCAGTGTTGTCATTATTAGTTAGCCTACAGTTGAGTTACTTTAGTCTAAGCAGGCTGCTGACTTAACTTCGCATAAAATTATTCCAATGAGTTTTAAGTGGCGAGGAATCAATTCTCCTTCTCAGCAGGGACAGAAATTAAAACTATATCAGGAAAAGTGAAGTCTCAGTCACAGGAAATAGAAATCAGATAAGCCTACCATTTGCCGACTGTTCACTCACGAGTATTGTAGCATTCTTGTGATATCAGAATAATTGAATTACCGACTTTCCCACTGGGAAAATTCCAATGAAAGGCCTTCCATGTCGGTAAAATAACTCGGCAACTCAGAGGAAATTCTATAACACGAGTTACCAGCTTCACGTCATAAATGCATAAACACAGCAGGCAAAAGTCAATGTTTGGTTAATGGTAAGAAACCTTTTTATTAATTCACATATTGAATATCAATTTTTAATCACATGTAAGTGTCATATGGTATTAATGTTAACTTCTGTTCCTGTAGAGGGACTAGATTAGTTAGAAACATTTTATTTTAGCACAAACTCTGATAACAAGTCAAGTAAAACAATTTTTAAGCTAAATTTTAGTGGTGTTAGGGAATGTATTGGTTCAGTGGCAAGTCTGGAATAAAATCACTGATATAAAGCTTCAAACCGCTCCAGCATACTTGGACAGCAACATGAATCTCTAATGGGACGCTAGTCTCAGCCAACCCACCGCCCAGACGCTGTACAAGAGACAGAGACACCGTATTCATTTCCTTCCCTCTTCGTTGTCATGAATAAACTGGACACAATCATCAAACTCTCATATGCTCTTAGCATTAAAATGCAGCTCATTTTCTTTGTATAGCCCATGTTATTCCCACTGTATGACCTCAAAGCTCATGAACACAATGAAGTGGGAAGAACGACTTCCCAACTCGGAAACTCCAACATCACATGAAGGCAGCATATTTTGCAAGGGTACCGTTGCTGCATCCTGGGCTTAACACCGCCCAAGACAATGCGATGTGATGTGACTGGTTTAAAGAAAAACGAATAAGCCAGGGCAGTTGTTAGCCCTATTCCAAAACGGTAACAAGTGGAGCCAGACCTGTCTTCAGCTCAAGCACAGCACTAAAGTAGTGTGGAGAGAAATCTGGCGAAGCAAATCTTGGAAAAGCATGAAACTTGCACTAAAAATGTGAAACCTGTCGCACATGAATGTCCTTGTTTTCATGCACAGCACAAACACAGCCTTGTTTTACGTTGCCACTACATATCTAAAGCATTAAAGAATATTTTTTAATACAATGCAATTTTGCCTAGCAATGCACTGCAATTGCCAATTGAATGCAATTCTACTGTTTATATCAATATTATCAAGATGAGTGTTAAGTGGTTGGTAATAACTTACTGTAACATAGCTGTACAATCATGTTTCATTTAAGCAGTGTGAAATGTTTTGCATCCAGTAAGCTTGAAAAATATGTTTTTATTATTTAACATGGGACTTCTGGATCATGTTGGTGTTTAATCTTTTCACCAGTAACAAACCAACACAGATCTCACACACTGAGCCTGGAGAAGGCATTTGATTGGCTGTGAGGAGGCAGATTCAGACATGTCCGGGCATGTCGACGGTGAGCTAGTCTATAAATTGCCTCTCTTTCTTCCTTGTTTCCTTTGCAGTCAGAAACTTTGACCGTTCATCAGTGAGGAGTCGGTCCTTCAGGAGGTTGAACCGGGCGTTCAGTGTCCTGCGGAGGACCAAGAGCGGCAACGCAGTGAGCAATGAGACGTCTGAGGAGAGAGACAATGCCAGGAATTCCAGTGTCCCGCAGGAAGGTATGAATCAGGGCCTGCATATCTTGTCTGTGTTCCTTTGACGTGATATTTTGTGCTTGCATCGTGCATTTTGTGTTGTGTCTTGACTGTATTCTGTCACTGCTGCATTTGCACTTCGTGATTCCCTGAGGAGGACTCCAGAGAGTGGACTCAACGTTTCAGCGTCTTTCCAAATGTGTGTATTTGTGATGTTCCCTCAGCTGTATGAGCAGGGTGACACGGCTCGGGGCCCACAGAGAAACTCTAGCATATGTTTCTTTAATAATTCAGCTGCAGATTGCATAAGTGCACCAGTGCATCACTAGAGACGGATCAGGAGGGAGAGTGGTAGCCTGAGGCACTCTGGACAGGGCGAGGTCACTGGAGACGAGGCTGGCTGCTGACATCCTCCCTCCTTTCTCCACCTCTTCTCCTCCTCCCAGGCTTCCCCCTCTTCATCTCCTTCTCCCCTAACCCTGCATCTCCTCCTCCTCCTCCTCCTCTCCTTCTCCCTTCAACACAGCCAGGGTCAACAGGTTTGCACCAACTTGATGGAGTAGTCCCTGAGGAGACGCGGCAGGTTCACAAGACATTATGTAGTAAAGAAAATAGGCTCTAGAGATATTTTATGTAATATCCACATCCTATTGGTCGTGATGGTTATGTGAAGGAAATACAGTCCACCATAAGAGAATATAATGTTAAAGTAAAACTGCAGCATGATGGAAAGAGAAGGATGGATGTGGCATTGCGTAAGAATGAAGGATGACGAATGATCAGGGACTAGATTATTCTGAGGCCATCACTGAGGAGGCTGAGAGAAAAGATTAAATATTCATTGCCTGCCGCTAGAGAGACAAAGATAGACGGAGTGGAAGGAAGACTGAAGTATAGCTAGATCCATTTCAAACAAATGGAGGTAAGAGAGGAAAAAGAAAAAAGAGAAATGAAAAGATGAAATAAATGGAGGCATGAGAATGCCCGTGTGGATGGAAGAATGAACCAAAAAAAGAGAAATGACTGGAAGAAGAAGACAGAGGTTGAAAGGGTGTGTAAAAGAGAGAAGGAAGGGTTACAGGTCTCCACTCTCCAATGTGGTCTCCACCCTAGAAGCAATCTGCTGCGATAACGACAAAATATTGACTTTGGAACAGAGAAAGTGCACTGTGAGTGGAACGAACGACTGAGGCTGCGGAGGTAAAGACACAGAGGGAGACGGCCCACTGAGAGATAAAGAGAGACATTCTTCAAAAGGACAAAGAAGGGGATGAGAAATGCATCCTCTGTCATTTGTTGGCCAAGGCTGTTGGCCTAAGTAGTCACAAAAGATCCCCACCCACCTCCACATGGTCCAGTCCAAGATGTGTCATTCTCAGGAAGTGTAGTTCACCACTTGGCATGAGGGGAGGGGAACTTTCACAACTCAATGAGATAAAACTAGCAGATACATTTAAGCACAGATCGCTCCAAATGTAAAGGACCATACCACTGTTCCTACATGTCAACATCCTTTGTCAACTTCGGCCACATATGTAAATCCCGACCTTTTTTCCCAAAATAACTTTATCTGTGAGACACAGTGTTTGTTTACATTTTGGCTATATTCAATAAATGTTACAGAAAGTTGCTGAAAATGTGCGACAACATTAGTTCAAAAGAATGTCTGTCAAAATCCTTCTTCATGCTAATACTCCAGCTAGGAAGGCAGCACTTGGAAGGAACTCTTTTTTTGGGTGCGATAACTTTCATCTCCACACCTCCCGGCTCCCCCCCCCCCTTGCTCTGCCCATCTCACAACCATTTCCTCCGCTGTATTTCTGGCTGATTCTGCTCCACAGTCGTGCCACAAAATGTTGTCCATGTCTTCATTATTTAGCCAAGCAGTTTCTCAGTTATATCTCTTTGTCGTTACCGCATCTTTGTTCTACAGGCCAACCAGAGCCAACCACAGGTGTGTTGGCCAGTGTGATACAGCAATGTGTCCCATCTTTTTTGTACTGGCTCATATTTATCGCTTTGCTGCCCTCCTAAAGTTAAATATTACTTTTGCAGGGTTCTGATTTATTCCCTCTATGGTTTTCACTCGGGATTAAAAAGGGTAGGAGTTTTTCCATAGTATGAAAATCCACCTGTTTTCTTGGATAAATCAAAAATGTTCAAAAAACACACTTGCTATTTCAATTAGACCTACTAAGCTGCTCTTTAACTCTTCTGTTTAAATGTCGTGACTGAATCCTCTTGTTGGGGGTCCATTATAATTGTGTTTAATTGTCTCTGTGCATTTTTTCATTCATTAAATTAGCTGTAATCCAGACTACTAATCCAGAACCCAGACTAATCTACAGATAAAGTGGTCATGTACCACTCATGTCTCGTAGAGGAAGCTACATATGACAAGATAACCAAGATCTGTTTACCAGGAACCTCGTACATTTCCTAATTTATTTTTGCCTGTTATAGAAGAAATTTGACAAAAATGTATTTCCACAATAGTTTACACACAATTCAGCCATCATTTCAGGAATTAAGATGTATTATTATCTTACTCACAAGAGTTTAAAACTAAATAATTTAAAATACTTGTACTGCCTACATGTTGTTAGTTAAAAGTGCAACTACCACTTATAGCGGAGAAAAAAAAATCATTTGTTTTGTCATTTTGTCACTGTGTGTACACTCATTGCTTTAAAAGAGATTTTTAGCTATTTTAAAGGTGGGCAATAAGTGAAAGGATCTGAAAACTTTCCACAACCACTTTACATTTTTGTGTTCAGTTACTACAAAATTCAAGATTATTTAATCCTGCTACATTAATCAAAACAAAACAGAGAACAAAATGGAGTCCATGGGAAAAAAAATGCCTGAATTTTGATATCCTTCTGTAAATATACAGTAGGTTTTCTCCACTACAGTCAGTGGAAAGTCATCTCCAACTTTTCACTTGAATTGTCTCACTGCACCTGCTATGAACATGTTTACATGCACCCTAATATCCTGGTTATGATCAGAATTTTGGAGTACCTTGGCTATTGTATGTTTGTTTTGTTCATGCTAGGCTACTGTAGAAACACGGCAGTGCAACACGGCAGAATCCAGGGAAGAGGACCTGCTTTCTTTCTAGATTATAAAAGGCTCATTCAGATAACAAAAACACACTCTTCAAGTGATTTTACACCATATTATATTAAATTTCTTGCCTGTAGCTGTTATCATAGGCTAAATCCTACAAACTAGACCTTTAATGTTTAAAAGCTGGCACATTTATCGGCTTAAAGGAACATGAAAAAGTTCTGTTGTCTCTTTGAACCTTAGAAAAACGTTTAATGCAAATTTGTGCACATAAAACACTTACATACAATACAGTGCATACATAAAGTATCATAAAGTATAAATGCTTTTAATGTTGGCCTACATTAGTATGTCAGCACATACTGTTGTACATCTCATCTAACATACGTCATAATAAACCGGTCCTCAATGGACCGAATGCAAACCGACTGGACCACTTTGGCCAAAGCTGGATCCACAACGAAAGATAGTCTTCTGCGCCTGCTAATGGCAAAAAAGGAAAAATGGCAAAAACAACTCATGACCACATTTTGTAGTGTGACTACAGCATTTGAGGCTGGTGTGTGTCCTACACGAAAATATAGTAAATACAAGCTGTCCGGTTCATTTTGATACTAAGCAGAAAGCTCTGTGCAAATCTGAGCTCAGGCAGGAGGTCCAATCCTAGCTTTTTAGGAATTTATTTACTCCTCCTGGGGGTAATGGTATAATCCATAGTAGCTTTTCCTCTATCAGTCCTTGACATTAACGCAGATACAAGAAGAAGACATAGAAAGCTAATAAATGCACCCATGCTCTAAGGGCAGAACAGTTAAGGAATGTCAGTTTGTGAACCTATCCAATACAAAATACTGAAAAGAACGGGCTGGTAAATGGACATATAAAGTGTCAGGCAAACTCCGGTACACCAGCAGCTTATCATCATATCACTTCACCCCCGTCTCAGTCTGTCACGCCACACCCAAAACCAATGCAAAGAAGACACCATATAAAACAAAATGTAAAATTAAAATATAAAAACATGATCAAATGGAAACAATATTATATATTATATCAAGTATTCATAATATACAACGATACAATTTAATAAAAATCAAACCTAAAAAGGAATGTAGTTCTGGAAAAGTACCACTAGAGGTCAGCAAATAGTCATGCTCAGATATCCAGTTATACACTTGAAATATTTATCTGCAGTGAAAAGTTTCTTCTGCTTGTGGACTAACACTTCAAAAAACCTACAGATCCTGCTTATTTTCTTCAGTCTGACCTCTTTTCAATTTCCACATAGCAGCAGCAGTAGTGGTAAACACTTTATCAATTCAGCAAAATTCACTTTGTTACATTCTTGATATGAAGTCTCACAGTATAAATGTTTTGTTTTTTTTGTAATCTAACACTGACTTGTATGTGCACAGTGGTCTCAAATGTCTCACTGAATAACATCTGCGATCTTGACACTGTTACTGCATCAGGAGAAAAAACAGTTTCTCAGTTATCGAAACGGACTCATGCAGTTCTACGAGAAATTTTATTCTCAGCTGAAAACAATTCCTGCATCGTTCCTGGAGAGAGTTTTGTGTTTTTTACGTTGTTGTCAGTCTCTGGTGGTAGAAGTTCTCACTTTACGTTTTAAATTTTGAAAATACTTCATCTGTCCAGCTGTGGATCCGTTCAAAGGATCGTGTGTTTACAGACTCCGGCCTGGTTTCTCGTGTCTTCAGTGTCTTCTTTGAATGTCTCCGTTCAGTCTCTGGGTAGACACTCCTCCTCGGTGATGCCCTGAGCCTTGAGCTCTTCGAGGACGTTGTCCAAGTGGCCGGGGTCGGGGTAGCCGTGGCCCGTCAGGTTGGAACCAAACTCCGTCTTGTGATGCACCTCGTTCCAGATGACTGTGTCAGACTCGCCAGTGGTGCTGGACGTGCCCACGGAGAAAATGAGCCGGCGGTCCCATGCGACCAAAAGAAGCCTCAGAACCTTCAGAATTAGAGAAAAAAGATGACATTTAAACACAAAATCCAGTCACACAAGCTTGAAACCAAACATGACATTAGCGAGTGATATTTCTCATTTACCTTGCGTCCCTTCTCGCTGTCAGGGAGGTAGCAGTGTCTGGGGAACCCGCGGGCAGTGAATGGTTTGCCAGGATTTGGGTGCTCTGGGCCCTAGACAGCAAGGTAAAGTTCATCATCTCATCCAAGCAAAGCCAATAACACTTCCTGTTTTCATATTTTGGAAGCTCATGTCAGGTAAACATATGCAAGACTTTACCTGGATGCCAGGAGGGATGTTATAAATGATCCGGATTGTTTTGCAGTCGGGGTGGCCGGGGAGCGAGTGGGGGATGACGTGGTACTCCATCTTGCCTGGGGGCTGGTTGCCAGTCTTGACTCCGTAGATGGTCTTGCAGGTGGGACACTGCAGGCTGCCGTCCTTGTTGCCATTGTTGTACATAGCAACGAGGCACTGGAGGTGGTACTGATGACCACACTGTGCCAGGCGGCCCACCGACTCGGCCCGGGAGATGCCACCCACACCGGGGCCTTTGTAGCCTGACGGTCCGGCCAGGGCCTCCATGCAGATGGTGCAGTCCTGAGATGGGAGGACAAATACAATTTAGGACTGGTCCAAATTGTTTTAGACAGTTTTTTTCCATGTTTTAATCCATGTTGACTTATTATTATTTCTTAACATTTTTGACTTTTAAAAGGTTACTGCTCTGTTTTAATGCAATAATGTGTCCGAACAATGACAGTAACACTTGGATGTTACAGAGGTCTACGCATGGAAGAGCTATGAGGCTTTTTAACACTTTTAAACTTAAGTCATAATTCAACAGGATGCCATCCCAAATAGGGTAAAAATCCCCTCTGTCAGCCTGCATTTGGATTGCTGTTTCTAGTTTTACAAAGCAGGTAAGGCCTTTCCCTTTCAATTGATCCAATGGGACCGAAAAAATATGAGCCATGGTCACCAGCGAGAGACAAAATAAGATCCCACAGGGTCCTTCTGAAGGAGAGGGAGTTCATTTCTCTATTTGACTGAACTGGCAGCCAAAAATCATCAAATAATTTCGAAGAACCCACCTCCTCTGGGGGGTTGCGGACTTTCTGAAGGTACCTCTTCACTACCTCCTCAGGGGTCTTGCCTATGACACAGAAACACAAAACATGATGATCTGTTTAAGGCCAAAAAGCACCTGAAAGGTATGACTGCACATGAGTGTTAAAACACGCACACTTCATCACCAAACCCACCTTTACGAGCCTGCTTCTTTGTGGTCTTGCGACAGCAGTGACCCAGACCGGGCACGGGCTTGATGTCGCTCTTGCTGACAGGTGGAGGATGAAGCACCAGCTTGGGTGGGCGGGTTAAGCAGACAGGAAGTCCTGCTGCACTCATCAGGATGCCTGTAATGCCTGAAAACAGCCAGCAGAGGGGGGAGGTGAGACAGTGTATTATGACCTCATTGCATGACGAGGGAATTATATCCTCTATACCTCTATTTATAAAGGCTGGTGAGTGGATTTATCAAAATACCAGTTAAATATAGAACTAAGTAACATGCGGTCAAGTGACAATCAACTCAAGAGAGCTGAAAGGTAAAACAAAATATAATAACTCTTCTGAATTTTACACCTATTTTAAAGAAACTACCTCTGAGCAGTTTGAATACAATTTAGAAAAAATTAAAATTAAAAAAAAGTTGTTTGTGTCAGTATGTTTACCTGCCAACGCAGGGTGAACTGGGCTGGATCCATTCAGGTTCTTCACTGGAACTGTTGGCACTCTGAAACACAAGAAAACAAACTTTTTATCCATCTACAGCTTCCTCACCCTCTAGAAGCAGCTCAGATTCAAGCCCTCCACATCTGATGAGTCACCTGTAAACAGGTGAAGTGACAGACAAGCATATGGTGGCTTTAAGTTCAAACCATGTCAGCAGGTTAAGGAGCTTTTGTCGAGTCATGCACGGAAACAAGCAGACGCTGCTCATCACGATTTGACATACTGTCCTATTATTGCCAGGCAGACTTCCTGCTGTCTGAGGTTTAAGGTTAGGATGCAATTTTAAATGTCTATTTATAGGCTCAGGGTCCAGACAACAGACTGGGCATCACGTGAAATAATTACATACAAACATGCAACGACAGATCAGTGATTAAAGGAGAGAAAAATTCTATTTATGTCTCACACAGAGACAACTGTACCACACCTCCACGGCTGGGATTGGTGTCATGCAGCCCAGAGTCATTAAGCAAATAAAATTTACACATTTAGATTTCTTAAAACAAGTTAAAAAATATTGATTCATGTAGGTCTGGGTCTCTCTTAAAGTAATATTCTCATTATTAAATGCCACCTGAAGTCTCTAAGCTTTTTGAAGTTTCTAGTGTGCAATTTAAAGTTGTATGCACTATGCTCTGATTAGAGACAGCTTCACTCCATCTGTACGTCTGTAAACCTGAACAAGAGACCATCAGCTTGTGCTACATCTTGCATTGTATTGCTAGAAATATCATCATCACCCGTAGCTAATTTTGCAATCAATTTTCCAAGATATTTGACCTTATTACACCAAGATTTGCGTGAGATTATTCAAAGTCAGGTAATTTTGGGCAATTACCCTGTTGATTCTGCAGATTAAGAACATAACATTTGACAAAATAATTATTTGGCTATCCCAGGGTACAGATAATATAATACTTATGAAGAACCAGGAATATCAGGAGGTTGCATCAACTGGGGTTGCACGGCAATGGTAACGTACAGAAAGCACAGTGAAACTACCCCAGTTGATTGTTTACATTGAGACAACTCCTTTTTATATTATAGGTTACAGAAATGTTACATTTTAATATGCAAATTATATATTATCTGTTTAAATATTCACTAATTAGCAAACACCACACAAACAGAAACCAGAAACAGATAAGGCAGGGTTCAAAATTGTTTTTTTTCCCCGAGAGTCAAAGGCGTTCCCGTAGGGTAAATAAATAAAGAAATAAATCCAAATTTCCCATGATTTTAGGAATAAAATGTTACACTCATTACAGTCCAGTCAGAGGTTTGTACTTACGGTCTGCCAGTTTTGATTATAGTCATTTTTCCTGCTTGAAAGCACCAAACACCCCAGAGACAACAAAAGGTATTCCAGCAATAACTCCCACTCGCTGTTGTTGAGGGTGAGCAGTCGTATGTCAGCGTCTCTGTCTTCTCTGTCTGTGTGCAGGTGTCACGTCTCCTTCCTTCTTTTATGAGGCTAATCCACCCGCACCCATCTGTTGACTGAACTCTGGTTGTAGGCCAGAGATTCGTCACAGCAGGGATTACCTGCCAGCGACCACGTCACGCTGCCAGGCTGCCATACGGTTGACAGACCCGAGCACATATGACCGCATGCTAATGAACTGTCACCTGAAATCTTTACCTCCTAACCTCAGATTTGGGCAGGAAGATTTTAACACTTTGTCACATCACATTAATGAAAGTGATCCTATTATCCTCTAAACTCACTGTCATCACTTCGAC
>MDSQ01000347.1_pt1 | contig 11076 bp, 11 predicted proteins | sample 1008251 | NCBI WGS metagenome assembly MDSQ01 (sample SAMN05526597, study PRJNA338239) | gut metagenome | isolation source: Hindgut content | host: Naso unicornis | place: Saudi Arabia: Red Sea | collected 2016-05
AAGAAGCAGGAAAATGTCAGGCGAGGGAGAGGAGAAGGTGATGAAGGAGTGAATAAGGAAGGCAAAAAGAGCAGCTAATGATCTTGTAAACTGGTCTAATGGGTCTCAAGATGTCAGCCAACATCTTTTCTCTCTGTTCGAGACAGGTATGAGTAATAGAATAATAAATCACTCATTGTACCTGACCTCATCTCTATTTCCCTATACAATCCTTTCGCTCTATTTGTAGGTTTTTAAGCACACAAGTAAAAGTCTTCAAGCCTGTTTATCGTGTGCTGTTTAGAGTTACTTAGCCATAAAATCCCTAGAGAAGCCAAATAAAACATGTGGGAATTTCTGAAGGATCATGTAACCTAAATTACTACCACAAAGACAATAAATTCTTGATGAGTAAAAACACACTTGAGGGCTTGCCAATTCAAAGATATTATATTGTTAGAGATATTAGACTGTATATTGTTGTACATTTGGGATCTCGTTACATCGTGATATGGCAGTCAGTGGTGTCTTTTTCTGGTTTAACAGACTGTATGACAATAAAATAATGTAATTCTCTTAACAGACTGTTATGCTTGTTCTAATATTTGTCTTTAGGAACTTATTAATTATATCCACATTATTGATGATTATTAATCAAAAATTTCATTGTGTAAAACAACCAATAGCCATCCCTACAATATTGTTGCATTAGAGACTGTCTTTGGTTAAAAATACTGTACTGTAATACTTTATTTTGTCTCCCTGTTGTAGAATTAATGAAGTGCTTCAGAGGAGATTTAATAATATCAAAATACATATTGTGTACCAAGACATAAACCTAAAAATATTGCAATATAATGTTTAGACAATATCACCCAGCCCTACTGGGTCTGGATTATGTGCTTGACAGCAAAGAAATACTGGTGTCACTGACAATGATGAGCTTATCAAGTCTGAATATTACTGTCAAAGAAAGTGTGAGTATGTGACCGATGACTGCAAAACTATAGAAATGTTGTAAGAGTTATACTTGAATGGAGGAATTTCATGTTTTACGCTGTCTGATATTTGGGTCAAAAGATTTCTCATCAGTGAAATTACTTGATCTGGCACCAAATATATTTTGTACAATGATTTTATCTGAGAAAACCACAGGAATCAACTTCTCTACTTTTTGATATTTTTTGCTTTCTCCCTCATCAGACTCATGCATTAGAAAAGTAAAAATCTGTCTTAAACATGAGATCTTGAGCAAGAGGGAAGAAGGCAAAATGGGTTTACACACCAAAGTCACATTTGGACACAGATGCTGCACTGACATTGACATTATTAATGGCTGTATTAATAGTGTGGGTTTTAAAGTTTACAGTCAGCTCAGAAATGTTGGTGTTTGCATAATGAAACAGGATTTTTTACTGTATGTGTTCTGTTTTTGTGCTTATTTCACATGGGTGAATGTAGGTGTGCGTGTGTGAGTGTGTATGTTTGTGAACAGTATGTGTGTGTCTAAGTGACAGTGACAAATAGACTGAGACATCGGAGACCATGTTGTTTCTTTGATGGTGCTCTGTTTGTTGTAAAGATGATCATATGGCCCCCAAACAAGCAGATTGTGCGTCTGTCTGTATGTGTTTGCTACCTCCAACCTCTGCTTTAGCGGTGCAACATGACATGATTGATGATGGCACCATCAAACGTACTGTAAGCATGCACAGTCTCCACACATACACAACCACACACACACACGCAGACAATGATGACGTGCATCTCAGTGTGTGTGAGGAACAGTCTGGGTATTTCCAGCAGGCGACCTGCCAGTACTCTCAATGTTCTCGCTCCGAAAACCCCTCCACCTTCTGCCTTCCTCACACTCCTCACATCATCACTGCGCTTGTTCCTCTTTCTTTCTTTATCCATCATTTGTACTCGTCCATCTGCCGTCTGCTTGATGCAGTTGACATTACCGTAGCATCTGACTGACACATGTTGTTTCAGAAATCACCTCCCTTAATCTCAGAGTCATTACTCTGTCAAACTGGAACAAACATAAACATTTAGTGACTCTATGGAGAGGTTACACTTCCTGTTAAATCATCCAAAGCATGATGGGAACAATGGTGCCAAAAGTTCATCTATTCTGTGTAAAAAGAATAGCAACAAAATGATATGAATAAGTTTAATTTTTAACATTTTTGAAATAGCCAGGAAGTCCATCAGTCAAAATAGGGTGCTAAAAGCAATGGATGAACAGTTGAAACAGCTAAATCTACAGGGTAAAAAGTTAAATGACCATACCAGCAGAGATCACCCCTATCAATGCTGTTGTTAAAATTCAACCATGTGTATATTTCTGTAAATCTCAGACTGCATTTTCAAAGCCCATTCACACTGATGGATAAACTGATGAAAAATTGCTTAAAGTATATGACTATATGTATATTCAGAGTTAAAAAAGTTTGCTAAAAGTAGGCTGATAGATGAGTGTTTTCAATAAATGCTAATGCTGAAGAAAGCATTTAGTCCTACTCACAGTATCCGAAAGGACTTTTTGAGTGGAATTGACTCAGAGCCTTTCTGAGTTACCTAATTCATTCTGATAACCTGATTTAATAACGTAAGACAGGGTCTGTACAACAAGCTTGTAAACAAATTTAATATATACTAAGTAAAAACAGACACTAGTTCAAAGGGTGAAGGCATCTGTGCCAGTTTTCTTCTCAAACATCTGACCTACATAACCGTCTGTCCTTCTCTCTGTCTGCATGTTTATTCTAATAACAGAAATAAAAACAAGCAGCACTGAACTTCCAAGCAAGTGAATATTCCATGAAAGCAGGGAAGAAAAGATGAGAAAAGATGCAGAGAGGGAGGAAGGAAGAGGTAATGGTGGATGTGTGAAAGGGTGAAACAAAAAGAGAGATACTGTATGACATAAAAATGAGAGACTGAAAGTGAAAGAGAAAAATAAACACGCAATCCAAGGGAAGAAAGGAGGAGAAAGTGAGGGAGAGGCTGGATGATTTACAATGACAAATGGGAAGGGAAATAGATAGATGTTTCCCCTGAAAGGATTACATCACCTTCTTCTGCACACTCCTGTTGCCATGGCTACAGAGTCACATTAGCCTAATCATACAACCGTCTGACACCTTCACTTAGCCTTCATCTGAGCTCCCTCCATGAACTCCAGGCTCTGTACATTTGACTGTGTCACACTCGTCTTGTCGTTCTCTTCCTGTCGTTTTGTTTGAATTAAAGCTGGTCTATTGTCTGACTACAGCATCTTGCATTTTTCCCGAAGGCCACTGAGAGACCGCTTCAGAAATATGATTTGAATGCACTTAGGAGACTGAGTTGGTAGCTAATCAGTTCTGCTGGCCAAGTTTCATTGCAGCAGCACAGTTTAGTAAGAGGCCAGTGTCGTAATGCACAGACTCAGCCTGTCTGACATTTTCTGTAAACAGATCTTTCTGTTTGTATGGAATCAGCAGGGACTGTAGTTATGACCTGCACAAATCTCCAAAGTGTTTAAAGAAACAGTTCACACCAAATAATGTCATTATCTCATTTATTCCATTACCAATAAATCCACAAAGTTGCTGGATCATTTACTTCTACCTCAACAAAATACTGATTTGGAAAGAAAAAAAATTCTTTCATAGTATGAGTTTGGAACAGAAATGAACAAATTTAAGGAATTTTCTGTGCTGTTTAATTAATTTCATCAAAATGTATTATTTAATACCATTTTCTAATCCCTGGAGCAGGTTCCTAACCCTTTTAGCTTGTGTGTGATTTGTGAAATTTATCACAGATGACGTGTCTACAAGTTGCAAGCAAAATGGTTCCCTTTAAGATTAATTTAAAGCTACACAGTCATTATTTTTTATTAGCACTGGACCAAATGGCTCCAATGCAAAACGTGTTGCTTGTAGTGATTAACCCCCTGGTTAAGTCAAATAAGAGCCGAGATTATCGTTGTGCTCAAAAAGAAGGTGGAGAAAAAAACACAGCCATCAAAATATACATCCTTTTACCGGAAGGCATTCAGTATTAAACTTGGATGTTAACATTAAAGGAAACAGCAGTAGTTGTGTGACAAGTGGAGAAAGAGAGCGAGAGAGAGCAGATCTTTGTCGCTGGCTATTTTCGGAAAGTTTAAGAAATGAGAAGATGCAGGATCATCCCCTCCAACTCTGACACTGGAGAGGCGATAGCAAAGGGAGTTGCCGAAGCTATTTGACCATTCAACACATACCACTGTCACAACATACTGGCAGCTTAACGTGTATTAAAAAAACTACTCCAAATGAAAGCTAAAGTTGTCTCACTTCTGCCCCAAGTGGCCAAAATAATCCAACAAAACAATAAATGCAGCTTGAAATAATACTTAAAGAGCTTGAAAAGGCATCTATCCGTTAATTTGCAAGAAAAACAAGACAAGCTAAACACAATAGAGTTGTAATATTTTTTTTGCCTGATTTTCCATTCTGCTCATCATCCTGCAACCCTGATCCCAACCGCCAGCTTACACAAGGCCAGACATTAATTTGAGTAGAGTTACTGTACTGCTGCGTACTCTCCAGTGATCTATAGCTGACACACAGCCAGCTTTTCTGCGAACCGAGGCTCCTTCTGAGACTGCGGCTGCTTAGTCAGTCACTCGAACATTAAGCTAATTCACCAGCTATACGGCGCTTGTGCACATTTTACATTCCACTACAGTCTTTGGCACAAAGTAATACTCGAGGAAGCCGAGTCTCAGCAATAACCCTGTTCAGCAGTGGGATTTATCACATTTATAGCAGCTTCAGTGGCTCCACACATGAAATGAAGAACAAGATTGAAGCTGTGTGTTTGTTTTTAATAAAGTGATGTGAGCACCAGGAACTGGCTACAAAAATGACTACTAGCTCAATATGTTCACCACTGCACAGAAAGGTACTCTTATATTTCTACTGTAACTCTGAAAGAAACCACTAACTGTATAACACCAAAAACATAATAATAATGATACACATTCCTGCACACATAACCCCTCCAGCTGTATTCATTGTCACATCAGTTGTAACACATGAAATATAGATATTTTCTCTCCTTACTATTAGATATCATTACATAATTGCGCTTTGCACTAAAAGGCCAAGACAGAGTAAATGCAGTGAAACAGAAAATCCTTCTATTCAACACCATGTTGATAAAAAATACTTAACAATAAAACGTATTTTATAGTTTAATATGAAAGACAATTCCATGTTACCACTTAAACACTGGTATTATATGTCAGTTAATAACACTGCATGCAGTATTAAACAGCGGACATACACAGTTAGCAACTAACTAGTCAGGCCTGACAGATGTGGGATTTTTGCAATTGATGCTTATACCAGTTAGGGAGCAGGAAAATTCTGATATCCAATACAGGCTGATATTATATATTGAATGTGGTTATTAAATAGTTGTGACAAAAATGTGTAATGGAGGCAGGATATCTTACTATTTAACAAACTTTATTCCAAACATTTGCGCACTGAACAGTAAACACATCACTCAGTAGTATTATAATAACAGACCGACCTCTGCTGGACAAACTACACATTTACATCATTTTAAATCGTAAGTCCAAGTATTTTTCCAGACATACAAAACAGTTTTAGTATCAGTGCAAATCAGAGAATATATTCTCCAATATCAGTATATCTGTGACAGTCTAATATCGGCCAATTATATCAGCAAACCGATATATCAGTCAGGCTCTACTAATCATAAATAACATTAAGTAAGTTTTAATTCTGCAGGCTCAGACTCTCAATTAGATTTAAAAGATAAACATTCTAATTATTAGTGACAATGATAATGATCAGTTTTTTCAGCATCGTCTAACATGGAGACCAATAAAGCTGCCTAATTAAAATACAGCAGACACTTAATTGGCCTTACATCAATCTGCAAATGAGCCAACCGGAATGATTTTAAGATCTATGTTATTACAAATGGATGTTGCACACATATTCTTTCTTGCCACAGATGAGAAGTTGATTAAAGCATCTCAGAGGAGAAAAGTCCGCAGTTCTAGGTCGCAGTCAACTGCTGAGCAAGGCAAACACAGCAATGCACATTTGGACCTGAATCACAGAGTCCAAGCTAATAAGTGGTCTCACTTTCTTTCTTTCTCTTCTTCTCTGCACCCTTTCACCTTATCATCTCCAATAAACTCTTCTTTGTCTGTATGTATGTGAGTGTGTGTGTGTGTGTGTGTGTGAGATAGGGGGTAAAGACGATGGACCTGCGCATTGAGCGAACTATGTTCACAGAACAGAGCTTCATCCTGTTCCCGTGAAGTGTGAGAAATGGAGCCAAGCACAGCATTCTGCTCCACGGCTGCCTCAGCAAAAACACAATATGTTGGCTCCAAAGGACCACACTGGCAGGAACTCTCACCCCAAAGAATATCATCAGCTTCATTATACTGCGTGCTGCTTATTTGGCCAGAGTATCCAACAGGACAATAAATAGGGGAGGGGGGGGTGAAAATCACTGCATGATGAATGGGAGAAAACTGCAGCATTGTGTGTTAATGCTGAGTCTGCTCCTGCTTTACCAGAGAATTTTCCATATGCGTACTTTTATTATCATTCCATCATCAAAACCAACTGGTTGACCAAGACTGAACAAACTTTTTCTTTTTCTTTTTAGGTTATTTTATTTGTATAGTCTAATTTTTTATGTGGGCTTTTCATCTGGGATTCAAGGACACTCAGTTGACTCAGCACGCTAATCTACAAACTACTGTGTGCTCTCACAATGCACTGAAGAGTGCTTCAGTTAAGCTCTTGACCTTTGATGTGCATTATTCTAACTACAGTCGTCTTTGCAACACAGAGCAGTCCATAGCTATTAAAAAAGGTAGCAAATTGTAGCCTGGTATTTAGACTCAATGTTCATTTTGTTTAAGGAAATAACAAAAATTGAGCCAAACTTTAAAATCCCAAGTCATATTTTTTTTTTGAAAAAGCAACAGGCCTGTCACTTTTTTCCACCGGCACATAAGGCAAAGACATTTAGAAAGTGCTGTAAACTAAGAAAACAATGAAAAAATGCCGAGAAGTCTACTGTAACACGTTTATGGTGAGAGGAAAAACTTTGTTTCTCTCTTGTGTTTCATTGCAGAGGTGTGCAACCTCTGAGACAATGATCAAATCCACTTGAAAACCAATAAACGAATGTATTTTAATAAACATCAATTCGGGTGACTAAAACAGCAAATGCAATACTTTTTTTACGTGACCATTCAATGTTTAGACAATTACCCACTTAATGAATTGACCACAAGACAAGATGCATTTGTTAAAACTCTAAAACTAATCTTATCAGTCTGTTAGTGATGTGAAGAACTCCAGTAAAAATGATAAAAATAACAATATATAAACATTCAAAGTGGCTGCAGCGCCCCCTGCTGCTGTGGAAATAGATCCCATGTTTTCACTCCACGTTCATCATGCCAGGGGTGTTACTTGGAGATAACTCTGTCAAGCAAGCAGCAGACTTCTGGAATGGGCATCTAATCAAAGAAGTATCTGCAATATGGCACCCATAGTAAAACCAAGCCAAACTATCAATGGCTCGCCATAGTGCCCCAGGAGTTATCAGATTTCCTTGGCAACGTCTGTCAGGAGTGATGAACTTTACAAGAGGGCAGCCAGCTCCATCACCCAGGAAATGCCACGTACCGGGCATTCCAGCTGGGGTTACACCCTGGTGTAGAGTAACCTGCCTGACTCCGCCCAACACCACCCACTGGAAGAAGGGGAAACTTAGTCCTAAGTGGAAAAAGCTTCATATCACCTGGAAACATCAGAGTACAAGCAAAAGGTTCAACTGCATAACTTATTTCACCCTGTTTTCATCCACCTGAGATACATGAACATTTCTGCCCCAACAAGATGCTCCCGGCCAGGAAAAGAGACAAACACTTTTCGTACATTATGAATGGATGAGTTAGATTTATGCCACTCTGCCTATAAACACAAAAAAGTATGACTTAAAGGACATTTTACACATGCCACTCCGGAATTATCACCCTGCAGCTGCAGGACTCTGACAACCAATCAGGTTGCAGTTTACAGAAAAGTGTTTTTGCAAAACATTATGATGTCACACTGAAGCTGGCCTTTTTGACCTTTTGGATAAAAAATGTCATCACTTCATCATTTACGCAATTAGATATTTGTATGAAATTCTGTCATAATTAGCATGAGTTCTTGAGATACTGAGAAATGGATGAATGTGAGGTCACAGTGACCTTGACATCTGACCTTTGACCACCAACATCTAATCAGTTTATTCTTGACATCAAGTGGATGTTTATGGCAAAACTGAGCAAATTTCCTCAAGGCAACAATAAGATGTTGGGTTCACAAGAATGGAACGGACGGACTTAAAAGTCTTCTGCAGCTCAGACAAAGCTGCATGGACCCTCATAAAGTTCCTTCAGTGGTGTCACTTGAGTCAACATTGGTTGAGGACTACGAGTCTGAATTTAAAAAGAAATCTGTGGGTGTAAAATTAAGCAGAAGTGATCTCACCAGACCTCTGCTTAAAGCTAGCTGCACTAGGCTAAAAGCATCACACAAACAAAACTCTAAAAGGGATTGTCAGCGGTAGAGTGGCATTATGGGAAAAGTAGGCACAAAGGTGATAGCTCTAGTTCTGCTACATTAGTTTTAAAATCCTTTTTAAAAAACTGTCCATCGTAGGAGGGCAGGGAAAAATCAGTTAAGTACTCTTTAAAAATAAAATTTGAACAAGGCTAACTGACATTTTATCTGATTAACATCTCACGTTTTTTACATAAACAAACTAAAAACATACACAGAAAGCAATAAAGCAGTATTTTATTCTAACATTTCTAAATTAAAATCAGCAAGGGAGATGAGGTTGTTAGGCATTATACATCCAGCTCTATTGAAATGTGCTTTAATTGCCAAGCTAACTGCTAACGTGCAACCCTCAGTTTCTTGAGAAGGACTAACCTAATCAAAACTTCGTAAACTCACACAAGAGAGTAACAGCTTTGCACTCTAAAGATACATTTTAGGTAAAATTATCACTTTTAGCACACGAACAAAGTTGCAGACAAAAAACAACAAATGACCACAGCCACACTGATCACTAGAGCGACCAATTAAGACACATGTATTGATCTGAAATGTCAACGCAGAATTTAAGCTAGCACATCTTGAATAAATCAGATTGCAGGGTTGGTGCTGAAGCCTCCACTTCATGCCTATTGAAAGCATTGACAGTATTGACATTGGAGAGGGTGTGGGTTGGAAATGACTGAACGTGGGCAGTCATGTTACATAAGCGATGGTCCACTTCTCTCACTAAAACAGCACAAAAAAACACCGATACATCATTTATATATGTGCTGCTCACCTCCCTCTAACAGATGGGACGTTTGATTAAAGTGAAATTGTCATTTTAAGAGGCTGGAGAGCTGCTTTCGTTTGCTTGTTACTGTAATAAAAACAGCTATAACTTCAGGATCAATTGCAATCAATTACAATTATAATTACACCTCGTGATTTTACTAATTATCTTGTATCATAGTCAGGATTTTGACTATATTTTTAAGCACAAATGGGCACTGTGAGGCTTAAGTTTTTCATTCAGTTTTAGAGAAATAAGAAACAATTTTGAACAGATTGAACACCTCCACACCCTCTGGAGGTATTTCTCTGTGCTTGCCTGGAAAGATCTTCTGTCACCGTCTTCCTGTTTACCTCCTCAGTTACAAGACTCAACCACACAGGCTTTGAGTTACATACTGAAAATGTAAATGGCATACCAGGCCAGTGCATATGCGTTTATACTGGACACACTTGTACAGACCAAGTGCGGGGCGTGACGGCCCTCTGCCCTCCAGTTCATCCAGTTCAATCACACATTCGCTCACTCTGGGTGTGTTTATATGAAGCACTCCTGTTGCAAATAAAAAGTCTTGATATTTAATGTGGAGCTGAATGCAATGTCTCTACCTGATGACTAACTTCCACAGCTCAAAACTGGTTCTCTCGCTTCCTCCCTCTCCCAGCGGCTCTTTGGTTGTCATAGTTACATCCATTAACACACCTGCTAATCTCTTATGTCCCTCACGTCTCTCTCTCTCTCTCTCTCTGTCTCTCTCTCCCATTTCTATGATAGTCACAGACGACCGGTGGCATGTAATAACAGCAAGAGTAGACAGACAAGAAGAGGATGTGTCACAGTGTGTCATATTTTGTTTGCCTCAGAAACATTTTTAACTTGTTCACGAATGTTTTGACCTTTACATGAAGGAAATGTTGGATCGTTTCAAAACTGTTAGTTTTATAAGTGAGTGAAATGACAGTAATTCAATAGGATTCACTTTCTGACACAACAATGGCGAATTCAGCTGTCGTTAGTGCTACTTGAAGCATTTCTGCATGCGTGTGGGGGTTTTTGTTTGTTTTGTTTTTTGTTACATACATGTCTTGTCAAATCGGTGAATCTTTTTCTCAATTTGCTCAGTTTTGTCAATCAGTCAAGCTGCTGTGCACTGAGTTCTCAGAGCCACTGTACTGATAACTAAGAGAGCATTATTTAATTTAACTTGAATTATCTGCCATTAGCTTTCAGAGAGGAAGATCAGCAGGCTTCATTTTTTCCAATTAATTTAAAAACAGATTTTTTTTCATCCACATCTGTTTAGCAACTCATTTCAGGAGATTAATCTTTCTTCCCTTACACTTTAAATGTGTTAGTCATTAAACAAGGGTGAATTCGCAATAGCTGCAACCAGATATCTACGACAAACAGCTGATAAGGTATGGAAGGGGGCAGGGCTAACATGTAGGGGCGTGGCAAGCTGTGACCAATGAGAGTTTGTGTGTGTGTATGTGCGTGTGTGTGTGTGTGTGTGCGCTTTTACAAATTTTGGCCATGTTACAAAAATCCATTTAGGAGTTATGCGCCATTTCATTACAGGCCACTCCCACAGCCACGCCCCCTTTTTGCCAATGGGCCAAAACAGATAATCAACTGTCCTTTGGCTCATGACCAACCTTCCCACTA
>MDSQ01000348.1_pt1 | contig 11072 bp, 4 predicted proteins | sample 1008251 | NCBI WGS metagenome assembly MDSQ01 (sample SAMN05526597, study PRJNA338239) | gut metagenome | isolation source: Hindgut content | host: Naso unicornis | place: Saudi Arabia: Red Sea | collected 2016-05
CTTCGTCCGGTCTGTAAACCTTTGGTTGGCATCAGCATCACACTTACTTTATGCTGCACAGACCCTTGGAGCAATGCTGCAGCCTCATTGGTCCAATAACAGAACCTCTGCCCATGGCTTTGTAGTGGGAAAAATGTAAGAATGAAAATGTAAATATCTTCATAACAAATTTTATTTACAAAGTTATAATTAGAAGAGTGGCTAACCCTTCAATCTGACGTCTCTCCATCAGGGTAACACACCACCATCTCCTGATCTGTGGCATATCCCCCTAAAACAAAAGGTTGAAATACTGGAATGGAGGAGTAATGATATTTTTACACAGGCTACATGGCAGGCTATCATGGCAAGTGATCCCCAGTGAATTCCTTTGTGGGGTGCAGTGACAACTTTTGGTATTCGTCTGTGATTTTTTTTTACTCTTCCTCTGTTAAAGGATAAACACTGACCTCTGTAAACCACAGTGGAGCATCTGTGCAGATGTTGAAGGCATACTGAGAAAGGATAGGATTAATTAACTTGTGTCAAAAATTACAAAAAAACTGATAAAACAAAGTAGAAGTAGAAACAACTATTAACTCACCATCAGTATGAAAACACCACAGTTAACCCCAGTGGTTTGTTGGGGCAAACTGTGGAAATTGTACAGTGTATTAGATGGCAAACATAGCATGGGATGATGAAGATATGTACGAGAAAGTGTATGCAATGTGATGGAATAGACCTTGATGTCTTTGCCAAACTTTGTTGTCCACTGGCCTGGGGAAATACGCTGAGCTAGATCACTGCAAAGTGCAAGCACAAATATAATTGCTGATTTGAGTACACCTTGTGCTTAAGGTATAACAGCCACCGAACAGGGCTTAAAGAAAGTGAACAACAAGCCTGTGAACAAGACTCAATTTAAAACAGCCTAAGAACAGGGCTTGACATCTTACGAATAACAAAACCCATAATTCATTGTACCCTGCTGCAGACTAAGTTGTGGGGATCAACTGACAATCCAATCAATTTGGTTACAAATTGGATGTATAAGAAATATCAATCAAGAGCTGTGAAAAATGACCTTTGCTACTACTCTATAGGAATACAATGAATTCTTAAGATTTACAATAGGAGCCACGGAACAGGGCTGATTATCACCGTGTCATAAAACCTAAAAATGTCTCTGTAGGCCAGTGTTGCCACAGTTACCTTGAAAAAGTAATCTGATTACTGACTACTGATTACTCCTTTAAAAAGTAACTTAGTTACTTTACTGATTACTTGATTTAAAAAGTAACTAAGTTATATTACTAGTTACTTTATTAGTTACTTTCGGCAGCCCCCGCCGCCTCAACATAAAAATGACAACCGGTTTTGCCAATACTCACTTTATTGGAAGTGCATTTTAACAGTAACATGAACTTAAGGCAACTTCTGCACATTCAGATCATGGACTGTATAGCCTAAATAAGATTCAGATACAAAAATAAAAAGGTACACAATGTATCTCCTACATTTTAAGTTTAACTTAAATCATTTTTCCTGAAATAAATGTTTTTATAAAAAATAAAATAAAGCCAGTCTTTCTTGACCTCACGTATTTAACTGTCAACACTGTAACAATAAAACTTACTAATACATTGTTTATAAATGTAACAATTAAATTATTTTTTACATGTTTTATGAACATTTAACCTGAACCAGCATTAGAGCAGTAAGAAGTGGTTTTACAGAACAAAACAGTGTATAACACCACATGATATCATGTCTACCTTTATTTATTATTATTATTAGTAACCTGCCCTTAACATATTCAGATACAGTCCTCGTGTTATGAGTGAAACAGTGGAGTGGGGCGAGTAAACCAGTGGTTGTATCTCATTTACAGAAGCTTCTCAAACCTCTTGTCAGAAAGTCTATTTCTTCGAGGTGTGAGCACCAAACCTCCCAGACTAAAAAGCCGCTCCACAGGAGCGCTTGATGGGGTTGGAGTGTTATACTTTAAGAAAATGTTCTTGATGTTTGAAAACTGATCCAGAATCTGAAGGTCATAGCCTGACCTCAGGTAGTCCATGACTTCCTTTTCTGTTGAGTAGGTCTCCTCTGGCTCTGCCTCAAAAGCGAAAAAGTCCATCTCAACTTGGCTGGCAGATGTGGTGGGCACACTGGCAGGGCTCTGTGGTGCAGGAGCAGTCGTAGGACACTCTGCTGTCAGAAGCTCCTACACTCGCTCCCTCCTACCTTCATCTCGCAGCCATCGGAGTTTGAAGTTTGGACAACTGACAGCTGCCAGAAGGGCATCTTTGTTGTCCAGCACACCAGCAAAACGAGTTTGGATAGCCTGAAAAATATAATTGATATGTTTATTATCATTACTTGTTGTAGCCTACAAGGCCTGCTATTTATTATGTAATTTAATTACTAGCAAACCATGCCTAATGTGGGATTAATATCATGGATTTAATTTTGTTTTAGGTTACTTACTGACATTTTTATTTGTTTTAATCTTCATTTGCAGTGATAATGAATATTCTGTTCCATGTTCATGAATAGTGTGATGCAAGTAACTAACTTAAAGATGGAACATACCTGCACTATGGCATCTGGAAGGCCTGCAGTCATCCTGGAGATGGTATCTTTCACAGCCAGGGTCTTCTGCATCAGAACTTCAAGTGTGGGTAGTAAAGTCCCATAAGGACAGTCACCTTGTAAGATGTCCAGTGCTGCAGTCAGAGGCCTCATGCCGGGCAGTACTCATGCAGGAACTGGTACTCCTTGTCTTTGAAGCACTTAACTGAATACTCTGAGCTGAATACTCTGTGCTTGGTGCACAGAGTATTCAGCTCATTCATGGGGATGTCTGCGATTCTCTTTACAGCATCATAAAAGGAATTCCACCTTGTGGATGTCGGCACCAGGAGCTTTCTTTTGGTGACTTCCTCCACTGTTTCTGATGCAAGCGTAGATCTACTTGCTTTGGTCCAAAGAGCTATGCATTTTGCTGTGCTGCTCCTATACACAGCCTTGCTCTCTGCATTGGAAGTTAAGTATTTCTCCACATCACTTGTGGAGATGATGTTGATGGTATGTGAAGCACACCTGTGGTGTGGGGGAAGAGACAGCTGGCCATCATTTTCATTCTCAGCTGAGAGGATTTCTGACAGATCTAAAAAAGTGACATTCATCATCAGTGGGAGTGGACTCTTCCTTCTCCGTCTCATCATTGGACTCTGTGACAGGCTGATAAACTTTAAATGCCTTAACAAAGTTGGATCCATTATCTGTCACTGTTGCTACTACTTTGTTGAGTAGTCCATATGAAGAGTGAATGTTTTCGATTTCTGCACCAATAACATCGTATGTATGCCTACCGCGAATTCTCCTACATGCCAATGCAGCCTTGTTGCGCTCTAATGTGGATCTACTGATCCAGTGGAGCGTTACTCCCATATAGCTTCTGTTGTTAGCGGTCCAAATGTCCGCGGTAGTTGACACAAAGTTGACCTCGTTCAGCGCGGCCCTCAGATTTCTCTCCATCTCTGCATACTCCTTCTCCAAGTAGGAAGAAAAAGGTGTTCTGTGAGGCAGCTCGGCATTGGTAGTAGTAGGGATCTTGTTTATTATGGCACGAAACGAGGGCGAGTCAACCGTGTTTAAGGGCAGCATTTCCTCCTCGACATACTGCCCGACCAACTTCTTCAACTCTCCCCCACTTATTGGTTTAGCACCGAAGTCCAGCTTTTGTTGTTTGGTGGGTGGGGGGGCAGAAGTCGAGGCCTTGGCTCTCTGCTCAGCACCTCCTGGTGGGACTTGCTCTGTCAGCTTGACTGTGCTGTGCTGCGATTCCAAATGCTTCTTTAAATTTGACGTAGTGTTTTTGAAGCTAGATAGTACTTTGTCGCCAGCACAGAGAGTACAACAATCCTTAATATTCTTATCTTTAGCTGACACAAACTGAAAATAGTGACTATATTTCCACCTGGCAAACGCAGATCTCTCTCCTCCCTCCATTGTTGTTTATGTTTGAGGAGCCGCATGGCGGTACACGTGAGTTCATTCTCCGTAACCTCATGCTGAAAACGTGACTTGCATACGTGACGTCACTCCCCGAGACGCAAGAAGAAAGCAAAAAAACATAGTTTTACTATTGAAAATGACAAAAATAATAGTAACGCACAGTGACTTGGATAAGTAACTTTAATCTGATTACTGGTTTGGAAATATTAACACGTTAGATTACTCGTACTGAAAAAAGCTGTCATTAGTAGTAGTATTAGTAGTATAGTAGTAGTATAGTATTAGTAGTAGTAGTTACCGGCATCACTGTTAGCTAGTCACAAAACTGCTTGGCTAGGTTTGGGAAAACATGTTTTGGGTTAAAATAAATCTTTTATTATGTAGGTGACATAAGGTAATTAGCCAATGTTATAGTTTGTTTTACGTGGGACAAGATCATGGGTCACCTGGCTGAAGGTCCTGTATTTGACCAGTCCATCTGTCCACCTCACCATGAAGACACTCTTTATGCTAAGTTGCCTGATTTCCTTCTTTGTCCCTGTTATAGTTTCTCCGGAAACTAAAGGTCCTCACCTAACTAAAAACCTAATTATGGGTCATAATACACTACTTGCACAGAGGACTTTACAGCTGTTACCAAATGCAGAAAAACTAATGAATCTGTGTGTTTCTAATTAGAAAATGTTAAAAGGCTAACAGGCAAACTAAGATAATGAATGTGTGTTAAAATCAAACTTTTTGTTAAATACAGGCCTAAGTTGACAGCACTGTCATTGTGAGCATATTATTATTACCTCAGAGCACTGCTGTGCCGAGGTAGAGCCTCGTACAGCTGTTAGCATGGCTGTTAGATTTGAATATTAATTTTAAATCTAACCGACTTTCCAGACGCATTTTTCAAAAAGTGACATTGTAGGTGTTACTCTCATGTAACGGCTTCTGTAAATGTCACCTCACTGCTGCTGCATGGAGAGCAACAGGTTTAGTTTGTAGAAGGAGCTCATGTGACAGTCACCTCTTAGCACTGCAAACATCCTCGTTGACTTTATATTTACACCATTTGGAAGCTCCACATGACATGTTTGGTTCATGCTCTCATGTAACATTGAAATGAACCGGTTTGATCAGTGTAATAAAACAAACTCTGATTTTACATGCTAATTATGTGACAACATAATTCCCCTCTCCACCCACTAATTCTGTAGCCTATTTAATGATTTTTGAACCGTGAACAAGCTCCTCTCATGTATATTTCACTGAGATGGATCGCTTGATAAATGGTGAACTACAAAGTAGGTTTTGGCAGCATGAAATTATAGGAAAGATGATTATGAATTATGCTTTGTGGCTGTGTCAAAAAGGGGGTCTGTATATTTCTTGAGAACAAAATTTAGAGAAATCTATTGCACAATGAAAAGTTAAAAGGACGCCGAGCCGTGTAGACTTGGTGCTGGATTAAAAGGCTAAGATCAAGTACAGGGAAAAAGATCTGCACACAAGAAGAGCTCCCGTTAGTTTTTATTGCGTGACATTTCAAGCAATGCTCTTCCTCAGACTGCCTCAGATCATTACATTCGAAACGTCATGAAACTGTTATCAGGAACTTTTCTGGTATACGGATCTTTTTCTATCTTTTCAGAAATCTATTGCACCTCAGCGCTCACAAGCATTACTATTCATTTATTCTCACTCCAATCCCCTCTGATTAATTTCCCCATTACTTTATTCTCTTAAAATTTACATAATGCACATTATACTTGTGCCAGCCTGCAATGTTTCTGCATTATTCAACATGATTGACTCATTTGTGATGGTGCAAATATCCCATCACTGTCATCTAATCATAGCTGAGTTTCCTGTTTATCATAATTACAGTTTGCATAGACAAAAATTACTTATCGACACTCTGACTCATCTGTTCAAAACAGGCTTTGATAATGACTGTCTGTCATAATACTGTGTCTCACTGAGTGCATACACTGTATTACAATATTATACAGTTGCACTCACATGATCATCTCTATATTAAGAGTGCTCATGTTGGTGATGCAGTAACGTGTTCACAACAGAGATGTCCGGGTTTAATGACCTAATAGCAAGACCTGCAACAACACAGCCCATCAGCAGGCATATATCATCCAATCATCCAATCATTGCTCTGCAAATCCCCATATTGCTTTTAATCACCCTTCAGATTTTTTCTTACGTTTTTAATAAATATCCATATTCACCTTTGATCTGCTCTTTCACCCTTCTTATGTCTCTGCTACACAGTTTCAAGTGGGAAAGTGTGGGTGTTTTTTGTGTTTTCGGTAACACTTTACTTAAAGCACCCATGTATACTTATAATGCGTTATAATGCACCTACAGTGTGGTATAAGTTATAAGCAGGGTTAAGGTTAATTGTAACCCTGACCCTGACTATAACCATAATCATAACCATCTATAATGCATTATAAGTGTGTTCATAATGTGTTACAATGAGTTACGTATGTTAATAACGTATTATATTGCATTATAGAGACATGCTTCATAGAAAGTGTTACTGTATTTTCTTTTTCTTTCTTACAATGAAAGGGTTCTCAACCCAACATTTGCATATGCCCGCCACTGGACACCTACTTTCTCACATTGCAATTTGCATGTAAGTGAGCACTGTGCATTGTGTATTTTCCACTCATGTCAGTTCATATTTTAATTTTAACTTTGCATCAACTCCCAATTCCCCTAAAAATAATTAAATTCAATGAATTCGTTATAAGAGAAAAGAGGTGAGAATGAAGAGTGACATTTACTTAAGTATTTACTGACACAATGCTGCATTCAGGTGAAACTTGATCTGCAGGTAATACATGTAACCCCAAGAGAAAGTTCCTCACCCCAAACAGAGATGAACGGACGGGAGCTGCACCAGCCCTGGAGAATCTCCAGGGGTAGAGCTGAGTGTCAGTGAGTACCAATTCCTGTGTTTTGGCCTGTCTCACCTACTGTAAAACCCAGTGTTGGTAAAAGTATTTGTCAATTGAACAAGATGGGAAATTTTTTCTTTTTCCATTGTGGCTCATCTAGATGTGTTTAATGATCCTGTACTCATTATTTCTCTTTTCTAGGGTGGTGTGTATTTGATAAATTAGCACTATTGAGGGAGTTTAGATAAATACAGAACATAAAAAGCCAACTAGTTTGTTAGTAGTTAGTTTGCTTGACTTTGTAGGTTATCACAGACACACACACACTTTCACTGTCATTTAGGAGTAAATAAATCCTTTATTCATTCTTCCATTGTCTTGAATAATTTGAAACCAGGTTGAGGAGTGTAGGCTTCTATGGAGGACCACAAGGGTCACGGAAACTGTAAAAGATCATTTCTTTAATAAAAATAAATTGTACAATTAAAAACAGGAATCAGTAATCCAGTTTACAAATCCATTAATCAATCCATAAATAAATAAATAAATAAAGGGATTATTAAAAGAATTAAAAGAACAAATGAAACTTTGAAACAGAAAAATACATTTTTAACAACAGACATAAATAACTGAATACACAAACTGAATTAAGAGTACAGCTTTTAGTTTGGCATTTAAAAGGGTAATTCCTTACAATTTAGCCATGGGGTGTAACATCAGCTGATAACCAATCAGAAAGTTATATCTCATGGCTATTTTGCATACTTTTACCTTCTTTTACCTGCTCAAGGCCCAAAGTCTCATAGGGAGTCTAAATGAAGAGGCTAATTGACTTCACAAATTTGGTTAGCTTAAAAGAAAAGGAGAAGCCGCAAGGAAATGGAAATGAAAATGAGAAATGAGGCATTGCCTTTTTAATTGCTAGATTAAAAGCTGTATTCTTAATTAAGTTTGTGAATTCAATTATTTATTTCTGTTTTAAAAACTGCAATTTCAATTTGATTTTTAAATTCAATTATTTGTTTAGAAATTCATCGATTTACTTTTAAAGGATGTACTTATTTACTGTTTTAAAGTTCAATTTGTAGTCTTTTAAAATTTGTTCTATGTATTCATGGATTAATTAATGGATTTGTAAACTAATTACATAATTTCTGTTTTTAATTATACAATTAGTTTTTAATTAAAGAAATGTTTTATTACAATTTATGTGGTCCTCCACAGATGGCATCATTGGTTGCAGCAGTGTTCAGACACTGTTCCCTCCCTATTCAACATCAAATACTGGATATATTTTAAAGTTTTACCATCCCTTGTGTTGCACTATGGTGAACTGCAAAATACTACCAACTGTCATCAATCAGTATCTTTATCAACCAGTGCCTCCAGTCTGCAGGTTACAGAATGATGAAACATGTAAAAGGGGATTGCTCAGTTTGAATATTGACATAAGACAGTCTAGCTCAAAACATTTGTAAATGTCAGTGTGCATCCTCTCCCAAATACAGCACAAAACATTTTTCATTAATGATTTTCAGCATGTCATTGCCAGAGGATTTTGCTACCTCCACAGCTTAGGATAGCCCAACAGCCTTATACTGCAAGCAAAACAACATTTCAATATACATCTAAAACGTTAAAAGTTTTGGCCCTGCTCCTCCTAATCACATTTATAATGTATGAAAACCAAACGTATGTGCAAGTAAAAAATCCAACCACTGGTATAAAAAGTTTAAAAGAATTCAAAAGACTTTTTAAAGTCTTACAGCTTTGCACTCTAGGATTTTTGACATAAATCGGGAAATAAAGCTGAGATTGTGTTGTGCTAACCAGACTGAGAAATAATGTAGGGTCATCATGTGCTCAGTCATGTGGTCAACTATGTATTCTTTGTAAATACGTCTTTGTCTTTTAAGTACAATGATGTATTTTTACTTTAGGGATTTTCTCTACATATGTAAATCACAATTAGAAGTCAAAGATAGATGGCTGAGTTGTAGTGAAGAAGTTTCTTGGACTAAAATTTTGTTATGAAACTGAGTGATACGTTTACCTTTCAGGGTTGTGTTTTCATCCCTGGTTCCGCCAGTTCACATTTCAAACTATACTTGATGGGCAGGTCAGTGCTCAGAGTAAAACAGCTAACTTTTATAATGTTAAGTTGATACCAATGAACAGAAACTGAAAGAGTTAAGTTTGGCAGATCCAAAAAAACACACAGACCACAAAAAGAAAGAAAGAAAGAAAAAGAAAGAAAGAACAGGTTGGTATGAGGAGCAAAGGCAGGAGTAAAGGTAGGACTGGGAACAGATGTGAACTAACTGACAAAAAATAAGGAAATTCCAGACTTATATGCGGCTGAGCAACATGAACTAATCAGGACAATCAGAGTGGCAGAAAAAAACATACAAGCTGATGAAGTATGCCAACACATAACACAAGAGTAAAGAACATACAAAATAAGACAAAAAACTGGAATAAAATGAAACCAAACCATGTTAAGACAAGGTTTGGTTCAAGCTAATGACAGACAGTACAATAATTATTATTCATGCAGTCATTACTCATTATCCATAACCACTTATCCTTAGCAGGGTTGCCGAGGACAGTAATAATTATATTAGTAGTGTATTAGTTTTTATAATAACAATAATTATGTTAATATAAAAACTAATATAATATCTTGCAGAACTCCACAAAACTCTATTTAGTGGTGTTCTAATAAAGGAAAATCATATTAGAGAAGCACTTAGTCAAGTATGTTGAATAATTTATCACACTGATTAAAGGGTTAAACCGTATAAAAATTGTGCAGCATGCCCTTGAGAATTAGCTGATGTGCAAATCTGGACTTTTCTTGGCAAGTGATACTACAGTCCCAAAACTAAAGTGGAAAGCTCAACTTACCTATTTATTTCTATTTTTTATGGCGAAGCAATGTGACATTGTTATTAACGGAGGAGCGAAGTCATTATGAGGAGAAGGTAAGAGCAGAATGGTGATTTGATACAATTACTTAAACTGATGTTTTTCCCTGTTTGTATGGCCTCCTGGACTATGTGCTTACTTTCTGCACACACACACACACACACACACACACACACACATACAGGTTTGTATGTCTATACTTGTGAGGACAGTCATTGACATAATGCATTTTCTAGCCTCTTACCTTAACCCTAACTATCAAAACTAGATGCCCAACCCTCACCCTAAAACCAAATCTTAACCCTCAAAAAGCCTGGCAACATAGTGAGGACCGGCCAAAATGTCACATGAAAAATCAACCTGGTCATACATGTCATTCTTTTCCTTCCCAAATCCACTGCAAATAACATGTTACTTAAGCGACATCTGTTGACATGAAGTTGTAATTGCACAGAAACCATTGTAGATTTGTATATGTATTCATTTAAAAAAGGGACAATTCATATTTTGGTGACAATCTAATAATTACCCTGAGATCTAGCACTGACTCCCTCCATGGGTAAAATTTTAAAAATGTCACAATACCACTGTGTAACTGATGGGGGCTTATACAAACCCAGTTAAAAAGAATGTGTTTCCTTGCCAAAACTAACAATATTTGAAGTGGCATGAAATTAGGAGGACTCAGAGATAAGGTCAAGCCTGGGCTCTTTTCAATACTACATTTTAAATGCCATTTAACTCTTTGGAGATGAATAGATTTTTCTTTATTTTTTTGGTACCCATGTAGTCTGAATCCACCCTGCCCTTTGCATTGAGGCCCTCCAGACTGGGTGACTACCAACCTGACTACATTTCTTGATCAGTGGTCCGCCTAGCTGTCCTTGTGCCTGGATCACCTGGTTCATGCTCTGTTCGGTGCTGATACTCGGTCCTTCAATTGCAAACTCCATACCATGTCTGATTTCCTGGTGTGAAAGTCCTTCCCCTTGTCAGCCATCTTACCTGTAGTTTGCCTACACACACAAATTCACGCTCAAACACACGCATGCACTGTCTTATACACACACTGTATATAGTACATGATTAGTCAGATTGTGTTAATTGTTTGTGTAATAAAGGCTTTTAAAACTACATGCTGTCTGTTTAATGTTGCACAGGAGTGAATGTTGCCAACCTCTTCACTGACAAGAACTCCGAAAACTTTCAACCTTTACTAGCTGTTAACATGGT
>MDSQ01000349.1_pt1 | contig 11071 bp, 15 predicted proteins | sample 1008251 | NCBI WGS metagenome assembly MDSQ01 (sample SAMN05526597, study PRJNA338239) | gut metagenome | isolation source: Hindgut content | host: Naso unicornis | place: Saudi Arabia: Red Sea | collected 2016-05
CAAATTTCGCTGTTTTGTGACTGGAAAACCTAAACCAGAAATAATTTGGAGGAAAGATGGCAGACTGATTCTGTCTGGAAGGCGTTACTTGTTATATGAGGACAGAGAAGGATACTTCACACTGAAAGTTCTGTACTGTAAGCAGAAGGATAACGGAGTTTATGTCTGCGCTGCATCAAACACAGCAGGGCAAACTCTCAGTGCCGTACACCTGTCCGTAAAGGGTAAGTTCATCTTCTGTAGCCTCAGACCTTTAATTCTGCAAAATTTGACAAGTGTGGATACAGAGTAAAGGCAGACACAATTGCTTCCCGTGATGAGGATTCAGGTTCAGATTTACATTCAGACAACTCTATTTATCTTAAAAAGGCAATTTAGTTTTTACAATCCACCCAGAGCACAAACACAAACTCACAGACAGCAGCAAACAGCAGAACATCGGGGACGACGGGTCAGTTTCTGAGCAAGAGATGCACACAAGGACCAAGCGCAAATTTAATGTTTCATAAATATCAGAAATACATAATAAATAAGAGAACCACTCTGTAATATATTGCACATGACCACAACCTCAAGAAAGAGACACAAGAACAATCCAACTTTTGTGGTTTGAATGTGTTCATTTAAAGAGGTTTCTGTTGCTTTCTATCTGAATAACTGTTTGGAAGTGACGTTGTGCCATGTTCTTAGATCACATTTCTGTCTATTTGGTGCTGGATGATGTCAGTGAGACATCTTCAAAGAAGTGCTCTGAGATCATTTACTGGGGTACGGCCAGACAGGGAGGACACATTGAAAAAAAGTTTTGTGGTAGTATTAGGATGCTTGAAATAGAATATGTTTTTTTGTACAGCAATATTGTTTTGCATTACTGAAATAATACGGTTGAATATACAGAAATTTTCCAAAAATGTTGAAGTTACATTCTGGTTTGTTCCAACTTTTTTATCTTCAAAAACTTAAGTATTTACCCAAGGAGTATAGTCATGAATATTATCTGATATTCAAGATACAAGATTGTAACAATATTCAAAATAATGTCTATACTTATGTGGCATCTCTAGAGACAGCCTTTTGCTTTGTTGACAAAGTTTTTCAAGTTTGAATTAAGAAGACAAGATACAAAAATGCAAAATGTCAATACAAATAAATACAATCAATAAAAGGACATCACATCAAAGTTAATACACACAATTATAAAGAATCTAAGAAATAAAAGCGATAATGAAATCACCTGAAGGCAAATCTCTAAAAATAGGTTTGAAGAGCTGACCTCAGAGGTGATTTCATAACAGACCAATGCTTTTACAAAGCAAAGACCAGCACAAACTGTGAAAAACACACTAATGCATGTTGCATGATGCTTACTGAAGGAACTCACTGGAGTAAATTTAAAGTTTATGACTTTGTATCATCAGTCAGTTGAATTCATGAAACAGCATGTCAGCAGGCCAGTAAGCTCAAAGTATAATCACTGATCAAATTTTATGACACCAGCTGTGTTCAAAGCAATTCAATCCTCGGCCCACGGGAGGATTAATGAAATGTATTAATGAACTGAAATCCGACCAGAGAGATATCTAAACAGGCAAAGTTCATCAGCTTGAGGTGAATTCCAGCAGCAGTCTGCAAAGTCACTCAGCTTGTGAAGGGTCTGGGGGGGCGTCCATGTGTTGAAGTCTTTGGGAAGGGGATCATATTTCTCACATGGCCCAGAGAAGTCCAAACTCATGGCACCGCAGAAAATATTGTACTAAGTCCAGAAGAGATCAAGAAAAAAACATTTTGGTGGGAATGATGATTAGTGGTGACTTGTGTGTAGAGTTAAAAGTGATTTAAATGGTAGAGGGTAAATGTATTTCATCAGCTGTTTGTGTGTTTTTTTAAACTTAAACATCTGTAAGATAAGGAAATGAAGAGCTTTGCACACAGACAACTAAATACAGTCCACATTCTTCAGTTTACAACTGTCTGGTACTGTCTCATGGTGTCAGTTACAAACAGTTTATTTCCTGTCCGACACCTCGATGTGTTAATGACCTCTTCATTCCTTCGCTAAATGAGCCACTTGTCTCGTGATTTTGTTCATCTTGTTTGCTTCACTGGAATTTACTGCCAAATAAATTTCAGTTTCCAGTATCTACTGCTGATACACCTGATGTGCTTTGTTGGTTTTCAAATGGTCGTCTTGCTTGAGGAATTTCTGTGGTTTGAGTATCACCAACTGTTTGATAGATTTGATAGACAGAAGCTCACTGGGCCATGGTGACCTAATGGTTAGGGTCCTCAGTTGAAACCCCCACGGGCAGGATTAATCTGGGTCGTGAATGTGAAGGGAACTGCTTGCCCCATCTGTAGTCCATATACTGAGAGCCCTTGAGCAAGGCCTCTAACCCCAGTGGAGCTGCTCAGTTAGGACTGTAGTTGTACCGTGCATCCTCCAGATGTCAAGGTGTATCTGTGTGAGTGTGATCAGGGCGTTCCTGAAAGAGAGCGCTCGCTCTCAGTGGAACCTCCCCTGCATAAAAAAAAGAAAAAAAAGAAGAAAAAACCCTGATATGAACACCTTCAGCTAGATATTAAGCAGCATTAGCTGATGTTATATTTGTCTCATCTAACTATTGTTCCTCTTTGGTCCCAGAGCCGCCTGTGCAGTTCAAGCAGCCTCTGATTGATCTAGAAGTATGGGAACGAGATTTGGCTGTTCTTGAGTGTGAAGTTCCAGAGGACTCCGTTCCCATCACATGGTATCTGGAGGATAGACGACTGCAGCCAGGGGCCAAATATGGAATGGAAGAGTGGGGAACAAAACGGCGACTAACTATCCGTGACATTGGAGTTGACGATGATGGGATTTACCTCTGCGAGATGCCTGATGGTGGGAGAAGCATTGCAGAGGTGGCTGTGAAAGGTAAATCAGGATGAAACAATAAAAAGGCTTTATTTAAAAGCACACTTCAACTGAAAAAGTACATGCAAACTGATGAAGCAACAGCACGATTTCACAAACATACTAAGTGGTACTTTTACTACAGTTTTGGATGAAAAAGAATTGACATTATTTTATGGAATGAGTTAGTAGTTGTTACAGATGCAGCAAACCTATGGATAAAAATAGTTTCAGGTTCAGGCAAGAGTTAGGGCACACTCATGCTAGGCAATCCATAGCATGCCCAAGTACATTTGACCCCAAAAGGCCAGTTTGTTTGACTAGCAGGAGTGCTCTGTAGGCCCTGTCATGATTGGAAGAGGTTGGCTAGAGTGGCTATGGTAGCATGTGCAGGAGCACAGAACACTGACATGGCAACATCTTTGGAACTGTTCATGGAAGATTTACTTCAAACTTGGGCAGACAGTGGCATGCAAAGTCTGGATAAAGAACTTTAGAAAAATCCACTATGTGCAGGCTGATGGGAGAGTGGGGAGGGGGAGCAATCGTACTTTGGCACGGTACGAGGCAACTGGACCGAGTGTGACTGGGTCCTAAAACTCATGTTTGGGATTATCAAAACAGAAAGTATCTTAAACACTTTTATTGGGATTAGATAATTAAAATTGGTCACTCACTGTCAAAGTGTTTCCTTGCAGGGACAATTTTGCGGAAGCTTCCCAGAAAAGTGGATGTATTGGAAGGCGAAAATGCTGCCTTTTGTGTTGAAGTGGAAAAAGAAGAAATGGACATACATTGGTACAAAGATGGCATGGAGCTGCGTGAAACGCATCAAACCATTCTCAAGTCCTTTGGTCGTACCCATATCCTGGTTTTTGTCAACACAATGCCTCCAGACTCTGGCCTTGTGACTTTCCTTGTAGGGAGATCCAAGACTTCTTCTCAGCTACGAGTGAAAGGTAGGGTCTGTCATATGTAAATTATTACAGTACTGATGTAATATTTGTGCCTTTTTGTTGAGATCAAGTAGTTGCCTTTGGAACTGATCAACATTACCTGTTATTCCAATACAAGGGAAATTGATGCATGATGGGTTTTTTATGTTCCAGCGGCCAGACATTGTCCTCCCAGCTGTCCAGTGAGTGTGCAGATCAACACAGAGCGAGCAAACGCAGCTCTTCTCTCATGGGTTCCTGCTCAGGACTCACGAAAGAACCCTCCATCTGGATATGTGCTTGAGCGTCAGGAGGTGGGCACCGGCTCACAGGAGTGGCTGCAGTGCCTGACCACTGACTCTGCCACCTCAGTGGAAATCCTTGGTGACAGCGTACCGTGTGAAGCTGACTATCGATTTCGCATTTGCAGTGTAAACAAATACGGAAAGAGTACCAATGTTGAGTTTCCTCGGGCTGTTCATTTGGGTAAGTCAGTGACACTAAAACAACTGTGCAAAATCAAGTGTGCCAAGGATTTTTTTACTCTTGACTAATGAAATTACAACAAGAGTGAGGATGTTTCTTGCTAAATAATGTACAAACTGATTTTCTTTTCCAGTTCCAGTTGCCAGGATACAAGCTCCCTTACAGGATGCCCTAGTGCCAGAGGGGCAAGATGCCCTATTCTCTATCGAGCTCTCTGCTTCAGTCATTGGTACATGGTTCTTAAATGGTACTCAGCTTCAGGAGGATGAACGGTATTCCATGCGTCGGTCAAGGACACACCAATCTCTTCGCATACGAGGAGTACGTGACACAGACAACGGAGCTGAGATCACGTTTATTGCCTATGGCATTCGAGACTCTGCAGCACTGTACATTCAAGGTATGTTTAGTCAATATCATAACTTCCTTGACTCTGTGACCTGGGCTATTGGGTTTTTTGTTTGCTTTGTTTTAAATGGAAATTGGTTTGTCTAATGTGCAAAAGCTGTCTAGCACCAAAGTGCAAGATGACCCTTACGCACTGTATTCCTCTGTTTGTTGTAAGAAATGACCAGATACATCAACATGACAAAACGTTTTTGTGGATTTTGTAAAATTTGCAGCTCCTCTTGTCAAGTTTTCACCACTGTCAGAAATGGATCGAAATAAATTTGTAGAAATTGGAAACCCCATTGTGCTCTACTGTGAGCTGTCAGACCCTGCAGCGCCAGTGCACTGGTACAAGAATGGGGTGGAGTTACAAACAATGGAAGGTCTTCATATCCAATCGGAGGGCACCATGAGAAGAATTGTCATCCAATCAGCAGAGTTCTCACATTCAGGAGTGTATTGCTGTGATGCCATTGATGACGTCATCAGGTTCAATGTGGAAGTAGAGGGTGAGTGGAGTGAGTGTCTTACCTTTCACAGAGACTAACAATCTGTATTATCATTTTATCCCTTTTTTCTTTTTTTTTTCCAAATACATTGAGTCTTCTTGTAAAGTCTGATTTGTTTGCATGTAACTTTTATAACTTACTGAACCATCAAATTATTTAAATATCCATAGCCCCACCTGTGAGGTTTTCAGCAATTCCAGACGCTGAGAGGAACAAAACCATCCAAGCAGGCTACCCTATTGTTTTACAATGTGAGCTCTCAGATCCCTCTGCCCAGGTGCACTGGTACAAAGATGGATCAAAGCTCCACCCTCCGAGTGGAGTAGATATTCTAACTGATGGCTTCGAAAGAAAGCTGGTTGTCCATTGTGCAGAATTTTTCCACTCTGGGTTATACTGCTGCAAGACAAAGGGTGACACCGTCACGTTCAGTGTGGACATCAAAGGTGATTTCTTTTACCTTAAGTCATGTGAGACATTAACAAGCTCCTTCTCAGCAAAGCAAATAACTCTGATGACACTTTGTTTGTTGCCTTTCTTCCTATAGCACTCATGAGCCACTAAGCTCTTCTTGTCTATGACTGCCTTACAGCATGTTAGCAGTTTAGTTGTCAATATTGTGATGAGTTATCTTAAGGGCTGCCATGAGGTTGAATTAAGGTTGACATGAAATCTAAACGTATCTATAGCTCCACCTGTGAAGTTCTCAGCCATACCTGAAGCAATGAGGACCAAGTCGATCGAAGCAGGCTGCCCTCTTGTGCTTCAGTGTGTGGTGTCGGATCCTGAGGCCGACGTTTGCTGGTACAAGGATGACATGCGGCTCATTTCAAACTCAGGATTAGAAATCCACTCAGATGGCAACACGAGGACATTGGTTGTTCAGGCTGCAGAGGTGTCACACTCGGGTGTGTACAAATGCACCACACAGGATGATACCATGGAGTTTCAAGTGGAGATCAAAGGTGATTTTATACTTTCTATCTTGTGCGTTAAATACTGTAACCCCACATACTCTTTCTAGATGCCACTAATAATGCCCGCTTCTTCTGTATGTGGTTTGGAGAACTGTTTCATGCACATGACCTTAAAGAACTGTTAACGCACTTGATAATTTTCATATCTAATCATTTGATTTGTGACTGCTGTGACCTTTATTACCAGTCTGCAAAGCCCTTTGAATTTTCTGCTCAGCAGTGTTATTTTTGCAAGGTATTCATTTACACAGTCCTAATTTTATGTAGCTGTCCTGAATTTCCGACACTAGCTTTACCAGTGGCGTGCTCTCCTGTCTTTGACGTTGAGAGAACCAAGTTGCTTGAAGTGGGCAAACCTTTGGAGCTGGAATGTGAGATTGCAGACTCCACTGTGCCTGTCTGCTGGTATAAAGATGGTGTAAAGCTCGACCCGCAGAATGGTTGGGGTATACAGAGTATTGGCACATTAAGAAGACTCATTATCCCATCTACTGAGCTCTTGCACTCAGGCCTATACAGCTGTGAAACCTCTGATGACACTTTCCACTTCACTGTGGATATCAAAGGTGATTTTGATTTAAATGTGTTTAACATGAAAGCAAAGCATAGAGCTTTTTGGAGACTACATGCAATTAACATTAGGTATGCATATCTGTCTGTCTGTGGTGTTTTGTGTGAAGTTTAACTGTTTCTTATATCATGGTAAAAATAATCTTTCCTGACAAAATGAAAGTATCTATGTAATCCTTCTTCAACATGAGTCTTTCTCCTTCAGTTTGGTCATAGAACATGAGTTCCCCGTTTAGGAGACCTTTGTCTGAAACTCAGTTTTTAATCAGGGTTATAAATACGCAACTGTCCAGTCTGCAATTATAATATAAATTATCATCTTTAGCTCCAACGTTGTGGTTGTCGCCCTCACCAGAGGTTGTGGAGACGCAGTCACTTGAAGCAACTAAATCAACATGTGAAACCTCAGACCCTGCTTTCCAGGTGTCATGGCAGAGTGGGAAAGAACATGATTCTAATAGAAAGCCTGATTTTGAAATGGGAGACATGGAGAAGACCCTTGTTATTGAACCCGCTCATCCTTCAAACTCTGGAACATACTATTGTGCAACAGCAGATGATGTTGCCCAATTAATAGAAAAACATCAAGGTGATTCTTTTAAGTATCTTTTTTTACTCCAGGTTTAACTAACTCTTTATGTAGCTTTTAGTCTGTGATCCTGTTTATTACAATGCAATGCTAATATCTGTGACAGTACATCTTTAAAGTCCGTTTTTCTAAAAACTAGTGCAATGTACACTGAAATTATCCCCACTGCTTGTCTGTAGTGCCATCTCCAACATATCGGCTTGGTCCTGATGTTGAGAAGACCAAGTCTGCTGAGGTGTACAGCCCAATTGTTCAGCAATTTGAGATTTCAGATCCCATTGCCAAAGCCTGTTGGTATAAAGATGGAACCCAGATCTACCCGAAAAGGGAAGGTGACTGTAAATCACTGAGCAGCAGCCGAGTCTTGCCCCTCCAGTCACATGACTCAACTGGTGATGGGGGATTTGGCTGTGAAACATCTGCTGATGCACAGTTAAATGTGGACATGAAAGGTGGTGTTCCACAACGTACTCGCACATTTAAGAATCAGTCATTCAGTTACGCAGGTGAAGCTATCACCCAGCTCATTGTTTTCTCTTTGGCTTTGTCCAAACAGCAGAGCAGTGTCACTATGGTGATGAGATTGATGAGATAGCTGATGCGTCTGACCAATACACTGTGGATGTCAAAGGTGATTTGATATATTTCAACATCAGTCATCCATGTTAACCCAGCACATACATGCCACTAACAATAGTGGTGTAATTCACTGTTAGCTCAATCATTTTAGGCATCTGTCATTTACTTTCCTATGAAAATTGCTTTTTGTCATTTTGAATCCTGGTCTCATGTCATTTCCTGCAGTTTTTGGCTCGTAAACGTGGTGTTCAGTAGCTGCCTCGCTGCTCTTCATACTAACATATATGTTGTTTGTCAATTAATTCTTCATTTTAACATCCATCTTTGCTTGTAACAAGCAGCTTACAACTCTTTGAGTCCATCTTGTGTCTTATTCATCACCAGATCCTCTCATTCGCATTGCTGCCCTGAACCTCTCGCGTTGCAATGACAACGAACTCTTATCGAAGAGAAGAAAATTAGTGTACTTCATAGCACTTAAGGTAATAGTGTACAGACTGATGGCATTACAGTTTTAGGATTCAGTTGAGGGAGGAAACATAGGAACTCAGTCTCAGACCAAACATGGTCGATCTTCTTGTTTGTCTTTGCAATGAAATATCCCATAACTCCATGCTAACCCTCACTGATGTGAAATTCTGTTATAAGAAGAAGTATTGAGACCATCAACAACTGAAAACCTTTCTCTGTGTACATCACAATGCTTATAGCTACATCGCCAAGGCTCTCTTCTGACCAAGAGAACAGAGCAGAGACAGAGAAGTCCAGTGAAGAGGCATATCCTGTTGACCTCGACTGCATGTCCTTAAAATGCAATTCTGGCATCTTCTGTGACAAGGGAGAAGATATGCAGACATATGAAGAACATTCCAGACGTACACTGGATTCTCAGTCAGCATATGAAAGTTTGACTGACTGGATTACCACTATACAGCCGATGGAGCTCTCTAAGCAAACAATAAATGCTCAATCTCCAGTTTACGATGACTCTGTAAAGCCAACAGTAGTGCACTCTGACATAGAACATCACACCAAACAGCCCACAGAGCCACAAGGTGAGGAATTTATTTACTATACACAGCATGAAGCCACCCCATGTGAGGGGCTTGATTGTTCCCTGCAGACAGCTGTCCACACAGATGACTTTTGTAATTTTCAACCATCTGCAACTTTTGAATCAGAGGGATCCATTCTCAAGACTCTACCTGTCCAATCTGAAGAGCTACATGGCTCAATACAGATGCTGACTGTCCAATCAGAGTTCGGTAACCCCCTACAGACATTAACCACCCAGTCGGAGCACCTTACTAACCACTTACAGGTTTCAAGAGGCACATCACAGAAGTCCTGTGACACTTTAAAAAGTGCAGCTTTGCAGTCAGAGGAACCTTGTACATCGTCATGTGCTGCAATGGTTCAATCAGCGGAGCCCTTTAAAACCTCACCTACTGCAACCATCCAATCAGCAGGGCCTTTTAAACTCTCCAATACTACAGTGGTCCAGTCAGCTGAGCCTTTTAATACTGCACATATCCAATCAGAGGAGCCTTTTAAATCTTTAAAGACTGCAACTGTCCATTCAGAGGAGCTCTGCAGCAGCACACAGACGCCAGTTGTCCTGTCAGAGAAGTCTCTGGAGTGCTTCCAAACTCCAACTGTACATTCAGAGGTGCCCTGTTACTCCCTCTGGACTGCAAATGACCAACCACAGGAGATAAACAGACCTATAAAGACATCAAGTGTTCAGTCAGAGAAGCTTGGTGACTTAGTTTACACTGCATCCCTTCAAATATGGGACTTGTACAATGGACAAACTGTCCAACAAGGGGATCATTACAACTTGCAGCAGTGTGCATTAGCAGTTCCTAGCCATCCAGAGGTGCTGTATCAGCTTAACCAGACCAAAACAGTCCAAGCAGAATGCCAACATGCCGCTGAGGCCACAGAAGACCAAGTAGACAGCACAGTAACCTCTAGGCAAAGATCATCTATCCAGTTTGCAGATCCTCACTATGTCAAGCAGGCGTCTACTGTCCAATCAGAAGAGCTCTATCTGTCCAGGACATGTGACAGTCACTGGAATGACAGTGTCACTGCAGATAAGGTGGCTGTTGAAGGTGATTTAAATGGTTAGCATTCTAAACAAAAAATGGTCCAGCACAATGCTGTTATTGTGCAAAATGAAACGATTGCTTTTTACAATCCATGACATTTTGAAAATTTCTACATTAACTTACTTGATTTTGTTCATACTAAAACTACTTAGTCAATGTACAACCTTGAACTTGGGTGGTCTGTGGGGAACATTAAAGAAAGGAAAAAGAGTAAATACATTAGCTTCAAATCCTAACTTGAATGTCCAGTTATCCCAAGTCTAACCCAATGTACCTCTTGTTAGATTACTAATAATACAAAGATGTATCTTTTATTGAGACGTATTTTAACTCTTAAAAATTATTGGCATGACTAATCTTGATTTGCCTTTCTGCTCTTCTTTTGCTTGTTAGCATAATTTTTGTCATAGTCATAGTGATGGAATGCTCTCTTAATGTCACCTCAAACATCCCCAGCTCTGCCTGTGAGGATTACAACGGTTTGTGAGGCTGAGAGGAACAAGTCTGTCGAAGTTGGTGAACCCATAGTGCTGCAGTGTGAGATATCAGATCCTAAAACTCAAGTTACTTGGTACAAGGATGGAATAAAACTGCAGGAAGCACCTGGGCAAGACATGCTGGCAGAGGGCTCCATTAGAACGCTGGCTTTCCGGTCAGCAGTGCTGTCTCATTCAGGGATTTACAGCTGCAAGACAACAGACGATGCAGTGCAGTTTCATGTGGACGTTAAAGGTGACAGACGCTGTTTTTATGTTCTGTTTGGCAATTCTATTTTACTTAGTGTACAGTGTATCAGACATACACATAATATACAGGACACATCTCTATTCAGAAAAAAAATCCTCTCATTAGAGTTTTTGTCCAAAACCTTTAGAAGATTATACATAAGTAGAATATATCGGTGTAGTCATTTTAACTATTTTGACCGGGCCTCCCCAGAGAAACAACAGCAGAATGTGAGTTTGCCAGTTTCTTAAAGCCCAAAACCGGCGCCGCAGTGGCGCGGCTCGTTATGTGACGCGCCTCAAGTGC
>MDSQ01000350.1_pt1 | contig 11065 bp, 5 predicted proteins | sample 1008251 | NCBI WGS metagenome assembly MDSQ01 (sample SAMN05526597, study PRJNA338239) | gut metagenome | isolation source: Hindgut content | host: Naso unicornis | place: Saudi Arabia: Red Sea | collected 2016-05
TACTCTTTTTTTTTTCTCATAGTTGGTGGGACTCACCTCTAGTGTGCTCCTCTTCTCCCTCTCCATTTCATTTTGCATTTGCGCTGCATATTCTCTGAGCTCTCTGTGACAGAAACAACTGACACGTGCAAAACTTTCATTTCAATACTGCCCCCTCCACCATGTTTGCACCTGTTGTCAGTCATGCAGTTATTCTTAGTAGATCACTCGCAAAACGTACATCATCAAAACTTGCAATATGTTAGAGTGCACACATAATTTAGTACTCTGTATTTGGGATCTTAGTCAATCAGGCCCATAGAGTACTGAACACATGAACTATCTGACCAAAACCTGACCCCTGAAATGTTCCTGACATGAGAGCACTATCCTGAAATGCAAATAATTTGCTAAGTGCGTTAAAAGTGACAGGATGGCTTTCTGGCAGGAAGACTTAGCATGTCTACACAGACTGAAAAGGGGTACCCAGTCTGTTAAAAAGTGATACCCAGCCCACCCTATTCAAACTTAAAGAGTGGGGAGTGAGAATGTGTTTGTTATTGTCTGTTATAGTCTTGTTTTGAGATAATAAAAATCTGTATAATATGTATCAAAAACCAATAAGAGAAAGGCATTGAGGTGGTTTGGGCATGTGTAGGGGAGAGACTCAAGTTACATCAGGAGAAGGATGTTAGATATGGAGCTGCAAGGCAGAAGGAGAAGGGGAAGGCCAAAGAGGAGGTTTAAGGACACAGTGAAGGAGGTAGTAGCATTCATAACCATGTGCTATGTTTCTTTTACTGTCTTTGCAGTGATATTAATGCTTTATGCATTGACACCTGCACATTGGCGAGTTTTTTTTCCTGATCTTCCCTTGTCAAACGGCTGCAATTGCTTTTCATCAGAATTACATATTAGTTTTCCCCTCGTATTTAAAATATGCCACTCTGATACCACTTGACGGTTCAGTCCTTGTTTGCAAGGGCGTGCACAGGTATGGGTTATTGTTGCCTGGGCAACAGCCCATTTGTCCTCATTGGCTGGGCTGCACCTCTGGAGAACTGTAAAATAATAACATAATAACTTCCTTATTTTAGTGGTTGTGGCTGCATAAATACAAGTAGCCCATAATTGCTGAAATTATCTTATATATATATATATATCTATATATATATATATATATGTTCAGAATTAAAATGATTAGAGCTGTTGAACTGGTTAAGTAGAGTATATACAGTATAAGGTACAGTTATAACATGCCTAAGCTACTCTAAGTGGAAAATGCTGTGGACGATAGTATTCTTAATTTTGATTGTAATAATTCAATTAAAGATGAGGTGACACATCAGACAGGTACACATGAGGGTGGTAAAGGCTGATGACAGTGTTAAGCACAAGACGCAAAATCATATTCCTGATTAAACTAGTTACAAGGAACTATATTAGCAATAACGTGTTTCTTATTTCATGAATCCTTAGAATTTCAACAATTTGCAAGTTGAAAATTGATTTGTGGTTAGTTAAATGACCGTATTTTACAACACTCAGATACATGCTGATGGGTCAGGAGTGATGCATAATATCAGGGTGGGGGGTGCCCTTTCTTCAGGTTAGAGCAACAGCCCCTCGAAATGTCTGTGCATGTTCCTGATCTCCAGGGCTGAAGTTGTTTCTGCTTTGGGACTAACCCCTTTTACTTCGCCAGCAGTAGTTAAACAGGACACGGGAAACTCAACCTTGGTCTTGAGAAGCTGTGGTCTTTAACAACTTGGGTTGGCACTGCATTCTGGAAACAACTGCTCGACTGCCTAAACTGAACGCTAATATCCAGTCGCTCACTTATAGGTAGGGAACTAACTTTAACGAGGTAATTTGGCTTATATTTGCAACATTTTAGTGAAAAACAACTGCAACTGTATTTATACAACTGCAACATCTAAAGTTACAGTTGTACAAATACCTCCTATACTTTTTTTTTCTTTTCTGTCATCCTGTTTCATTATTCCCTGTAAAAAAAGGCAAATAGGCTAAATAATTAAAAACACACAAGAGGCAACAAGTGAATTTAAGTCTAGTCTTGGCCTTAGACTCATCAGTCATTGTCAGGTTGGACTATGTTTATTTAAGCCTGTCTGTTGCAGAAATATTAAGTTAGACTGACTCAGTTTGGAGTAGGTAGCAACCTCCTCCCTAAGCCTGAGGTGAGAGGTTTGTTTCTATGGCAACAATCTGTAGAACCATTTAGGATGGATTCTGCTGCCCATATCTTCATGTCATAAGTCTACAGACTTCGTTTGGAGCATGTTGATTTCTAAACTACACTGTGCAGAAATAAGGTGTTGGTGGACATTCTGTAGTTGAGTGATATCACAGGTGCTTGGTAGATGTCGCAGAGCCTTCCTGTCTTAGGTCAGGAGAAAAACTCACATTTTAAAGTTTGACATTTGTGTCAGTTGGTATTCTTTATCTGCCACATCAGATCAACAACAGCAATTACAGAAAACTTTGGCTATGACAATCATACACACGCACATACTGTTAAGCTGTGCTGAGTAGGTATAATAGGTCTTTCTCTCTGAATATCATTACTCATTTGGTCCATGAAATAAATTTGATTATTTTCCAGAGATAGACAATCCTGGGGGCCACTGAGGGTGTGTGTGTGTGTGTGTGTGTGTGTGTGCGCGCGCGTGTGTGTGCAGCTTTAGGCGTGTGTGTGTGAGTGCGTGTGTTTTTTTGTTGCATATATGTGTGTTCATCCCTCTGTCCCACCTTCCTCTCACTGCAGCTGTGTTTCAGTATGTATTCCACAATGCATCGTATCTGGCAGGAAAACCTTAAATGAGAGCCAGATTGGACCATAGCAGAGAGATACAGCGGACTTATAGATACAGTGCACACACAGAGCTGTTCAGTTCGAGAATGCTGTTAGGCCTGTAGTGCAGGAGCTCACTGTGAAAAGACTGACAGATAAAAAGGAATATTGATTTGTACAAGCTGGGAGAGGAGGATGATTTGTTAAAGGTTTGTTCACCGGCACCAGTTTGAATGTCACTTCCAACAAAGTAAAAGTGGAAAACAATGACTCAGCTGATCTGCTGACCTCCTCGAGCTTGACAGGGTTGTGTAAGATGAACAGACAGCTGGAGTTAAAGCTCCTGTTACACAACTGTTCCCAAGTCTTTCTGACTAACATATTCAGGATTTCTGCACGACTCTGATGGCGTCCGCTGACCTCTGTGGATTTTCCTCAGGGGAAAATCATTGATCGTGGATCAGTTGGTTGCCAAAAGTAGCAGGACATCAGCTTTGAAAATAATTTATTTAATTATTGAACAAATAACAAACAGCCAAAAGCCCAGACATACATGGATACCAATACAACCGTAAAAATAGAGCTTGACCGACATTTAAACATAACAAAAAATAAATAAAGAGAAAAAGCAATGGCAATGATGAAAAAGTAAAAGATGATGAAAATCCCATCAACCCGAAAGCGTTTTCGGCTCTCCAATTTCAGGATCTTTCCCCCAGAAACACAGAGCTCAACAGGCCCTGTCATCACTGGTTACTGTATCTACTTGTATCTGTTTATGCTTGTTTGATTAAATGTGAGATTGAAATGACTGAATGTGTGTTGGAATCTGATCGTATGGTAAAGAAGGATGTGTGTGTTTCGTAAGGCAGAACGTCATTGCAGCCAAATAAAATACAAAGAATTAATTTACACCCATGAGATCAGTGAAACAGTCTGTGAGCAGGCTCCATTTCCACATTGGTCACTATGCTGGGAAAAATTAAAAACTGTTGTTAGATTTGTTTTGAAACACTATCTGTCATAATTCTTCATTAATCAAAAGTTTTTGCAGTGATTTCGGTCCTGGGCTGTTTCCAGCTGAGCTTTCTTGACTAATGACAGAAACGCTTGGCTGCTGAAGGTTCATACACTCGACATGCCACAGGAACTATTTTATTTCTGTTTGCAAAAACATCAATTTCGGAGTGTTGAAATTTAAAGTGAGTGTATGCCTACAGGCTCAGTCTCAATGGAGGATGTACTGTAGAAAGTGTTTTTGAATTTGGGGTTTAAATTACTCTTCCAGTGTGTTCTTTATTGGATTTGTTTGATTTCCTCTTTCCTTTCCCATCCTCTGCCTCACTTGCCTAAACCTTAACATTGTTCTCTGTCACCCACAATTTCCTTATTGTTAATCTGTACCAAACTTTTTCATTTCCCCTGATGTCTTTTCTTTCATGCTGCTGTTACGTTACATTCTTCTAACCTCTTTCTCAAATCCCTTCCACTTTTTGCACTCTTACCATCCTCTTTAACCACTGTTTGTCCTGTTATATGATCTTTTTGTTTCCTACATCTTCCTTTTAACATCTATTCTCTCTCTCCCTCCACCTTTGTCACTGCCTCTCCATAGGTGGGGAGTTGTATACAGGACTGACAGCTGATTTCCTGGGTAGAGACTCAGTGATCTTCAGAAGCATGGGGGGACGCACCACCATGAGGACAGAGACCGACCAAAAACTGCTTCACGGTAAAGTGTCTGTGTTTTATCAACCTCTTACTTCCATTTGATACAGAAATTAGACAATGTTAGCTTTATATTTTTATGTCAGGACCCCTCAGAGTCTTGTCTCATTATTTTATGATGATGTCTTATAAAAGGCTTAAAGACTATTGTAATAGAATCGTCATCAATTTACTAACTCATGATCTGGTTCATTTTACCACTTAGAGTAAACTAATAATATAGCGTCAAGCAACAGCGCATTAACTATGGTCACAGGCTATTTTACTCTGCTAAAAATTTTAACAGATACTTGCCAAAGTCAGAAAGTGATGTTTTCCCCCAGGTAATGCTATTATACTAACTCTTCTACATTTTTGTAAAATGTAGAGTGAGTATAAAGTGTTCAATGTAGAAGATTCAAAGCTAACACTGGTATGATCCAACTAAAACAGTCAAAGTGTCTTTATTGAAAAGACAAAATAGATGATGGCAATGAAATTACTTATTAATCCTTATAAGTGCACAACAAGCGTTGTCATACAGGGACGTGAGGGGGATGATACTGTAGTGTCAGAGAAAACAGGGTCTGTCAGGAATGTGTTAAATCGGTAAAATGAACTCTGCTGCCAATCATTTTGACGGTATGCTCACATCCCATTCTCTTCATCAACGTCTTCCTCTGCAGACCCGAAGTTTATTGCAGCCCACCTGATCCCAGACAACGACGACAGAGACAATGATAAAGTGTATTTCTTCTTCACTGAGAAGGCAACGGACACAGGAGACAGAGAGGGGGCCATACACACGCGTATCGGACGAGTGTGTGCGGTGAGATACTTTAAACTTTCTGTTTGATTATTATGTAAAATAGAAAGTGGTAAAATATTCATTAGGTTGCACTAGGCAACCTGCAGAAGCAATGTCCTACTTATCGACAACCCAGGGACACCAGTTAGACAAAGTACACGCAGATAGATCAAGAGTGGGGATGAATAACGCCAGATGGTCAGGTGGGCTGCACGACTGACTTCCTTATGGATATGTAAATACTCAGTCTGTGAAATGAGACATCTGCAGGGGTGTTTCACTTGAGAATGAGGTTGTGAAGTTGTGATCTGGGATTTCTTTTGGGTTGTCTTGATTTCTGGAGGATCCGTTATGGGTCTCAGATTCTGAATCCACGCCAGGCCTTCAGTCTGATGTATAGATTCAAAGTCTCACTGGAAAACTGTTATGTGAGAGGACAAATTCAGAGAAAAATTGAGTTAGAAGGATTCAACAATTTGTTTTAGGAGTCTTTTTCCACATGGTCACGCACAAATATCTGCAGGATCTGTAGGATTAAGTTCCCAGGACAGGAGGTAAAGGTTTTATTAGTTTATCCTCCTATGGCAGTTAAAAAACCCTCATGTGGAAAAACAAAAATTATGTTTTTGGGGCACTTAAATATTTCCCCAAAAGAATTGTGAAGGTATCATGATATTCAGCATCATTTGCATCCTTTCTCACTCCAAACACACACAGCTGCCAAACTGTACAACTGTGATCCTCATCTGCTGTCTGTGCTTTGTCAAAGTCTTTCAGTTTGTCTTATAAAACCATATGTGGGCTGTGTGTGCTGTGTGCAGATATAGGAATGTGTAGACGACTACACACCAATACTCACACTCAAACACACAACTGTAGGATTTTCTTAGAGCATGTACAGCTGTGCCAAAAAATTTTGCACAAACTTCTCGACGAAATCCATCTGAAACATCAAAGTATACTGTTATTTGTCTTCCTCATCCCCATCTCTGCTACTCCTCTTTTTCTCCTTACATTTTGGTTGATGTAAGTAAAACCCCTGTAGTTCTTACCAAGAAGCAAACTATTGCTGCTGATTCTTATTTCATGCACACACACACGCAGTCCTCCCCATGCTGTCATGCATTTGTGCACATAAGAAGATGATTCCTTTTTGACGAAAAGTAACAGCAAAGGACACAAGCACACATGAGCATATTCTGTATATATGATGAGTTTCTACATATTTATACGCTACAAAAGACAAGGGGCTGTGCTGACAAGGAATGTGTGTGTGTGTGTATCTAGCTATAATGTAGAACAGCAGTAGTTTAACATGACATGATTTAGTTTTTGTCCGTTCTCCAATGACCACATGAGTGCTGACTTTCACCTTTAATTAAAGATATTTACTAACTTCATCAGGCTGAGTGTGATTGTAGCCCTTTTCAATTCACCAGAGGGAGGAATCTTTTTCTCTTTCAGCGTTAACGTTGACTGGGGTCATGTGACAGACATCTGCTGTTGCTTTGAAAAACTTGCTTGATTGCCTTGTATTTAAATTAGGTTCAGTTTCCGTTCATTCTCTAAGTTTCACCCCCTTCTAAACCCTTTGTTTGTTGTCATTGTTTCTATCCAAATCCAGTGTGCTGGAGCACAGAGCCAAAACCACGAAACTGTGTGTTTGGAAATGAATCTGCAGCTGTGTTTTATAGATTATGTGTATAGTATTTATGTTTTTGCTGCCAGAATGATGTTGGAGGCCAGAGAGTGCTGGTGAACAAATGGAGCACCTTCATCAAAGCCAGGCTGGTCTGCTCCGTACCAGGACCTCATGGCATCGACACACACTTCAACCAACTGGGTGAGATGCACAAATCTTTTGCACGTGCACGCAGTTGTCTTCTTTTACATTACTTCTTCCACACACAAACTGTGTAGGAGCACATATTCATACATACTGAATGGCTTTGTGGTTTTTATGGAAAATAGAGGATGTTTTCCTGTTGAGGACCAAGGATGAAAGGAACCCAGATGTCTACGCAATCTTCAGCACCATCAGGTGAATAACTATAAAATTTTATATGTGTTATCATACATGAAAATAAGGCTTTTCTTTTGATTGAAAGGTAGTTCATGGCATAATTATACCTTATTTAGTGTTTTGACATAAAGAGCTCACCTTGCCGCAGTGATGTTGCCGTGTACTTCAGGGTGTGTCAGTACACTGTGACATCACTGTTGGGTGTCACTGCAGGTGTGTCTGTGATAATTGGTGTGGACAGAGGAGCAACAGATTCAAAACCTGTTTTCAGCTTTTTATTAAGTCACTCAAGTTAAATCATGAGGTTTGAGTTTTGTAACTTGTTTGAGTTACATCTAATAATGTTGTTGTTAGACTTTCAAATCATCACATATCCAAGAAAAGAATAGAAACTGGTAACTATAACTGTTGCCATTATTTTCAATTATTTCTTACAAGTTCATTTTCCTTGTTAAATATTTTTATTTGACTGATTAAGTCCTTTTTGGACCTGCTTAACTGTATATCTCCCCTCTCTTCTCTGCAGTAATGTGTTTCAGGGTTTTGCTGTGTGTGTTTACCGTATGGCTGATATCAGAGAAGCCTTCAATGGACCCTTTGCTCATAAAGAGGGTCCAGACTACCAGTGGGGGGCCTATGAAGGCAGGGTCCCTTATCCTCGACCAGGCGTGGTGAGTGACTGTTCACCAATGATTTTCTCTCTAACCCTAAATTAACTCATGTTTTAGTTACCCAACCTGAGCTGTACCTTTACCGTGACCACAGTAGTTACCAGAATACATGGCTCTGCTTGGCAGCAGTAGGAAACATAGATGTCCTCCCAGTCTTATGCTGATGACACACAGGTTTATATTGTATCTGTCCTCTGATATTTTCAGTCCTGTAAAAAGCTGGTAAACTGTACCAACTACATGAACTACTGGTTAGCCCAAATTATTTATTCTTTTTTTGTTTAACTTCAAGTCAAGACTGAGATACTTAATCATAAACTCCAAAAAATGAAGACACTTAATATAACAGCAAAAGTTTCTTATTTCTTCTGCGATCTACCCCACAATGGCAACATTGCCCGCTACATATTGATTTTCTTTTTATGGAGATTAGGATGTTGGAGCTCCTGCTCTTTTTCCCAAATACAGCTTTGTTTGAAAAGAACACAATGGATATTATCATGTTTTAAACACATGAGCATGGATTTGATAGAAGAGCAGCACAGACTGTGAACTGAAAAGCATGCTCACCAGGGAGAATATTTGCTTCGAGGGCACAAATGCAGCTCACTACTGCATGTTTCGCTGGAAAAAGGAAGTCAGTGCCATTCCTATTGTGGTTTATTTAATGTAGTCGAAAAGACTGGAATTTTTAGCAATACCAAACATAATGTTGATTAAATAGAAAATTGTCTTGGATCTTTTGATCACCCCTTGCTCTTTTAAATACATGTTTAATTTTGTGCAATGGTTTAAATACCTAAGTAGTACAAAGGCAGAGTTTGGACAACACACAATGAGCTTACTGATTTCTGAAATCTCCAGATACAACATTTTTTAAAACATTCTAACATAAAGATACGATCTTTCATGTGGAGTTTTTCTAACTATGGCACAGGAGTGCCCTGAGCACTGGAGGCCGTCAGGCACACGTTTATTTAATGTAATAATGTTGTGTACAAATGTAATTCTCAGGGGAAGTGGTTGTTCAGGTCTACTGCATGTGCTAGAACAGAAAGGAGGAAAGAATTGCAATTTCGAAGGCGATAAAAACATTAAAAATGAGGCGTGCAAAGTTTCCGAATCAGTAATGTAAACTACTGTATGTGGTAGTGCAGCCATGGTGACAGTATACAGTACAGACCCTTCTCCTGGTTTACATCCTGACTCTCAGCGGAGCCCTGTCACTTTCTCTGAACCACATCACTGTAATTTAAACTCGTTACACACACAAACACACACGTGTAGGCTACACACAAGTGCGCGATCCTATCACGCGTGTGTTAAACCACCTCATTAGCAGAGTGAAGGAGAGCGTACACAGGCAGAAGGAATATGAATAATGTGAGAACAGAGCAGACACTTCTGTGGTTTCACTCCGCTGACTCTCTGATTGCCAGGAATGATTTGGCCTGAAAGACAGAGAAGGAAGCAGGAAATGTAGAAAATGAGGAAACAGGGAAAAAGGTGATGACTCAGGCTAAGATGATGAAGAGGTACAGTTGGGAAGAAAAGAGGGAGAGGAAGGAGACAGGAGTGAGTATATAGTGGGGTTTTACAGTGGAATTTTTATCCTCTGTTACCGAATTACTTATCCAAACTAATGATGAAGAATGTCTTGAGATCCTACGTTTTGTTGGAGTTAAAATATTCTTGTGGAAAACAGTTTAAAATCAATGATAATGAGGGAAATTTTTCTTTTTAACCAAAGCCAGATAGAAGATTAGAGTCCACCTTTACTTTCCTGGATTTTTTTATTATGACAGATTACTGTCTAATAGCCATCGTGTCTCCTCAGTCACATGTCAAAACTCACCCAGGAATGAAAAATAAATCTTGAGTTTCACCCTCTGAAAGAGTTCGCTCTAGAGAGATTTGGTGGATTTATCCCTCCCAGATATTTATCTTGGAGTGAAATATTACTGCACATTCTGTAATAAAGGGGAATAATGGGACAGTCAGTATTTCAGATTCACCAGAGCTTCAGCTGTAATTCTACCTGGACCTCAGTATTATGTTTCACTGACTTTCTGATATATTTGTCAGTCTGTCATAGGCGATGACATCTGCTTTTCGTGATAAAAACCTTAATGTATAACTGCAAGAAACTGAGCTTTTGGGTTGTTATCAAATTTTATCTTCAGTGATCCATACAGCGATTAGTTTTTTCTGGGTTTTTCTCTTGGACCGATTTCTGACATAAAAATCACTTCTGAGGACTGTTTTAAATCAATCATATGATATCATGCTGTCACCTCGGTCATAAGAGCTTCACAGACAGTTTGAGTTGAAATATATTTTATCAAAAACTATAGAAATTCAAAAGAGGTAACTCCACCATGAAACTCGGCATACGAAATAAACTGATTTTATATTTTTACTGTAAATGACAGTGATGCTGCAGATCTGTGATGAGCAATGGAACAGAAACATTCTTTTAGAAAAGGTGGAAATGTCTGCTGTTAAAATAACTTTATTCAATGTAGTTTCTGTCACACACACTAAAACATCATCAGCAAACAGATGACAAGTCTTTTCACAGAAAAAAATATGCAGGAACATGAACAGAAGCACATTTCAAACATCTTCTGTATGACAGAACCGATGTGTGAATATTAAAGAGCTGGCAGCTGAATTTCACTTCATGTCAGAATGACTCTGTTACACTGAATAAACGGACGGATATTCTAAAATAAATATAAGACACAGAGAAGTGTTTTTCTCCACCAGAACTTCATTATTCAGGAGGAGAAAATGTAGTCTGCTTTTAAGAGCGCGCACACACACACACACACACACACACATCATACCACAGTCTTATGTCTGCAGTGTGTGTGTGAGGTCGGCCGAGTCTTGCAAAGTGAAGCAATGTGATTCCTCAACACTGAAACACCTCAGAGGGCAGAAAAGGATCACGTTTTCTAGAAGAATGCAGCGAAAAATCTCACAGGTTTTCTTTGGTGGAGGATAAAGAAGTACAATGCTTTTTTTTTTTTTTTTTTCCCAGAGGAGAAGTTAAAAGG
>MDSQ01000351.1_pt1 | contig 11054 bp, 12 predicted proteins | sample 1008251 | NCBI WGS metagenome assembly MDSQ01 (sample SAMN05526597, study PRJNA338239) | gut metagenome | isolation source: Hindgut content | host: Naso unicornis | place: Saudi Arabia: Red Sea | collected 2016-05
ACACTCTTTGACTCTATGTTTGCAAATGATGCCATGACGACAGCGCACAATATGTCAGAATCACTTTTGTGGTTTTGCCAGTTAGTTGGCGGAGACAGGACAAGAATTTATTTGTGCAGTCTGACGTGGCGGCATCGTGAAAGAGAAAAAAAAATCATGCAGTCTGACCCTGCTGCTGGTGAAGTTGATTTATTGACAGATCCAGTTCTGCAGTGCACACAACCCTTCACAACATCCCGATTCATTCAGAAACAACAAACAAACAAACTTTCGAATCAAACGGCTGTTTTAAGTGACCTTGAAGCATCAGATCAAATAAAGCTTTCATCTGCTGTGCCCACACAAACAACACTAACAGAAACACAGAAACACAGAAACAGAAACTGACCAACACACCCTCTTCAATCTCATAAAGCCTGTGAGGTATACAGGAGTCGGCAGTCACTCACTGCAAAACCTCTTATTGCTCTTTACTTTAAAAAGGTCAAACATGATGGACGACGTGTGTGCGTGTGTGTATGTGTGTGTGTGTAGAGTGGATAGAGAAAGTGCATGACTAAGAGGACGGGGTAAGAAATAAAAAGCAGCTGGGATACAGTACAAGAGGTTTGACCCACATTGCTGGTAGCTTTCAGGGAGTGGAGCTGCAGTGCCTTTGTTTGTATTTTAAGACTTGGTTTTAGGATTTGGGTTAGAATTAGGCTTTGGTTATAAAACCCTGCTTTGGGCCTTAAATTTAGATTGTGCATGTGTGCATGAATGTGTGCTCTCCATGGGAGTACTTACAGCGTCCAAAGGAAGCCTCTTCAAAAGCTTATTCTGTTTCTTCGGCTCTAATTTGTAGACGTACTTGTCCGTGACGAGCAGGCATCGGTCTGTGCTCTTGTTGAATCTGTTCACCTGAGAGAGCAGAGGAGAGAGGATGAAAGGATAAAGCTTCACACTTGTACATCATCTACTTTCTGTCAGGATCTCAGAGGATCTTTTGAGTTATAGCTTATCTAAATTTAAAAACAAGTTTTCCTTCAGGAGTTGAAACACTGGTTAAACAACAACAACAACAACAACAACAAAAAAGGTAAATTCAGACAAAGAAGCAAATGATCTGCCGGGTTTTTGTCAGCGCTGGAGGTTGTTTTGTTTCACTTTATCAAAGCTCACATATCTGCAAGTACTCTTTGGCTTAAGCTGCACCCAGAATTTAGTGGAAGCCCTCTCTCTACAATCCCTGATAAGGAAAATATGGCCACTATTATCCACAGGGAGATGATAAGAGCAAGTTCAGCACAAGGTTAAATAATAATCTTCTCAGAGGTTTAGAAAATTATAGGAGTGCATTCAGTTTAATTCCTCTCCTGATTAATTCTCTGATTACTTTTTATCTCGCTCTTTATATTCCTGCCAGAGACGGCTGTGTTCACTGTCAGAACATAAAATGTTGAAAGATGAGCTGACTCAAATGAAAGAAGTGCAGGAGGGTGGAACTGAGAACACAGAGGGTGAGAAAAACATCCCAAAGCCAAGAGGAAACAACAAAAGACAGAAACTTCTCGTCCAAAACAGACATTTTGGTTTCACTGTCTTCTTTCCCCACATACTGTACCTTCCTGCAGAAGCCGGAGAAGAGGACCTGATTGTACTCGTCTTTGTTCTTCAGCTCCTTGGAAACGCGGATGAAGCTGGAGCTGGTCTGAGGGCAGTCTCGCACCTGCAGTCATCAAAGGACAGTACTATTACAAGAAGCCCGCTGATGCCGCGGGCGACTGTGCAGAGACGGCATAGGAATGTATCTCGCTGTTAATCGTAAAACTCTGCGTGACCTCTCGCAGCCTCATTCAAGCCTTTTTATCGCTTTAATTCCATAAGCAGCAGATCAAAGCTCGAGGCCTCGGGCTGCTGTTACCAGACACAGTGTTTGACATGCTGCTGGAGAGTGAGCAGGGAGGCCGATACTGTATCCAGTACTGATGCCTGATGAGAAATACAGTTGGGGGCACATAAGAAGGAAATCTGAACTGTGTCTCCCTCCTATAGAGAGGAGACCTCACGATAATGTGTCTACTTTAATGTCATTATTGCATTACACGTAATTAAATGTGTACTGGGTCACATGTCGATAAGATTTGAAAGACACATTTATGCTGTGATACATCTTTTACTAAAACATGTGGCCAGACTCACTGTCCACACCACAGGTTTGCTGATTTTATCAATCCATATTGACCTAACGCAGATATTTTGGTATTGGGGTAATGTTTTCCGATATGTGCTGATATTAAAACTGTTTTTTGAGGTTGGAAAAAAATGCTTGGACTAGTGGTTTACAATGGTGTAAATCACAGTTTGTCCAACAGTTCTTTAATATCTAATGAGTGAAGTGTTCACTGTTCAGTGCACTGGCGTCTGAAATAAAGTTTATTATAATGTAAGCTATCCTGCCTCCATAACATTTCTTTGTCACAAGTGTTTGATAGCCACATTCAGCCGATTTTATCAACTGATATCGGAATTATCTTGCTCCCTAATATTGGTATTGGCTCCAAAAATCTCATATTAGTTGGGCCCTAATTTTTAAGCCAATAGAGCGCGTTCATTAGGTTCCTTCTCTGGTCAAGGGAGATGAACTTTTGGTAACATGAAGGGGAAGTAAATGAATCAAACATTCTAGGGCCCTACTGACGCGGGAGCAGGAAAGTTCCAATATCTGATTTATCGGCCAATGATCAATCTATACATATACACAAGTACTTGTGACAAAGATATGGAATGGAGGCAGAATATTATTCATCCTAACAAACTTCATTCCAAACATCTGTGCAGTAAACAGTAAACATTTTTTCCAGCCATATCAGGAAAAATACACACTGATTCTATTGTATCTGCAGTGGGCCAATATCGGCCTATAATATTGACAATTTGATATATCGGTTGGGCCCTAATACTTTCTAGATTGTACAAATTTTATAGGAATTTTATCCGTTTCCTCCAAGTTCTATCCAACATCCAATTTCTGATGACTCCAAAAGTCAGAAAAATGTATTCAGTGTTTTACAGCCGCTTTCTATTATTGACTGTGCATTGGAATAACGTGATGTAAATGTTGTTTGAGCCACTAACTGTAGGCAATTTTCTGTCACTGTGTGACAGATGATGAGGTTTTTTGAATTAAATTGAACTGAGCTGAACTGAACGGCTATAGTTTGGTAAAATTCACACCCAAAGAGGCCAATTTGCACATTTGTTTTGTTTTGTAAGATGTCTTTTCTTGTTTCCAGCCTCTCGTCCTGATGAGCTCACACACCAGCAACATCCTGCTCTGATTTCTAAGATGAGCCTGAATTCTAAATAACAAAGAAAACTTGTGCATGTTGTGATGTTGTTGACGGTTCCTGAGAATACATGATATGTACTAATTGCCTGACAGTCTGACGCTTGATTCAAAGCAACGTCAGTCACATCTGAGTCACGATTCAGGCCGACTGCATGCCGCATTACACGCACTTATCTATAGGTCTTTGTGGACTTAACAACAATCACGTGAAGTAGAAGCCCTGAAGCAGAGCAGCAAGTCACGGGCCGTCTGACCAGCTAACGAGGGGAGCAACTCAGGACTGAGCTGCAGTCATGCTCACGCTCCCTGAAGGCGCATTTCAAGCCTCTGGCCACCAAACACTGTGAGATTAGCCCGTAAATGAGCCGACCGAGGGATTCATTAAGAAAGGGCTACGTTCATGAGCACCATCCTCCTCGAGTCATGCTGCTTACTGTGAGGCTCGTCACATGCACCGCATACATTCACAACAACAGATGATTTTCTGTGCTAATATACACAGCTGGTCATTCACAACTTGTTTACTGGGTTAAAATCAAGTGTAAAATTCTGCCAGCTGATGGATTTTACCAGCTATTTCCTTTAAAGAAAAAGCATTTTGTTGTGGGGAATTTCTTACTGAGCTATAAGTGTTCATGAGGTTCTCCTGTGATGAAGACATCTTTAAAAAGAATGGACGAGAAAAACAAAGAAATGCAAAACATTTTGTGATTTTGCACCAGAAACCATAAGATTAAAAAATATTAACGTGAGTGTTTGTTCTGCATGGTGGATTTATACTGTTGTATTTTTTTTCTCATATTTTCTCCAGTTTTTCAAAGAATCTAATTCAGTATTATGTTTAGTATTGAAACCCTGGATGCAGTTAAAAATAAAAAAGCTGCTCCACGTCATTATTATCCTTGAAAACACCTTGCTATCTAATTTAAGTGAAACCAGACAATTTCTTTGACAATTATGATGTATAACCTGGTTTAACAGTGTAATAGCGGTTGAAAAAAATGTGTGTTTCTTACGTTGGCCAGGTAGTCCCTCTCCCATGCTCGCCTCACTCCCCAGTCTTTTCTCTCTCCGCTCAGAGCCGTCAGAGCCGCCACTTTGGCCCGAACCTCCAGCATGTTGGAAGGAGGGATGTTCTTCACGATCTGCCTCGCCCACCACCTGATCACAAAGGATGAGAACGAGGCTGCGTGTCACGTGGGCGGAGTAACACATCAAAGGTGCAGCAGAAAACAATACAGTAGGAGGAATAGCATCCAGAGTATGTCGGTGTGGGATAAAAATAAACTTTGTCTGCAGAACCAAAACACATTCTGTTTTTCAAAACTCAGCTCAGATCGCTCAAGTTATTTTGCAAAATGTCAAACCACTTTTTTGAAAGTATGTATGTGACATTTTATTTCATGATTCCTTATTCAAAACTGGTTTATTCTTATTTCCTATACAAGTGGATTCATTTCGCTTTGCTGAGCGTTTGTCTAAAGCAAATCCGAAAAAAAAAAGACTTCAAATTTTACACAAGTTTTTCAGATTATTATTTTTCTGGTGTGTGAGTTTCACTTTCATGGGATCTGACCTGCGATGCAGCATGACTGTGATGTTGTGAAACTGGGACAGAGCTGCAGGCGGGGTCGGCCACTCCACACTCTTCCCATAGTCGGCCGTGTTTCGCACATTAGCGAACCGTCTCTCCACCTCCCAGAAGTGGGCTTTCACCTTGTACCGCTTATAGCAGCCCATGATGGCGTAGATGGCCCTCATTCGCCGGCACCTCATACGGGCTAACGCACCACGCCACACCTGCGAATTTCAGAAAAGAGGGGCATGTTGAAGTTGAGAGAGTAGAAAAAGAGCAAGCCCCTCTGAGCTGAAGACAAACTTGTGCTCCAGTTAAAGAACCAGACTTCTCTGCAGAGTCTTCAAAGTAGGTCAGCAGAAAGAGAAAGGAGACGCGCATTTCATTGAGCAAGAGAGGTAATTGACTTTAATGTAACTGTGCTCAGGATCTCATTAATTATCCCAATTATTGTTACAGGAAATTAGGATTCAAGCTGGCAGATGAATTTCAGTCAAACATAACCAGGAGCCACATATTCATGAGGCTGAGGCAAACTGCAGTCTCCCCTTTGAAAGCCAGAGGCCTGTGCTTCAAACTATGGAGGATAATGCTGCGGATGATTAACTGTAATCACATGATTCGAGCTGCATGTGACATTAGATTAGGTCTCTGTGTTGGGCTGTTCGGATCTATACATCCTCATCAAAATACAAGCACAGATTTGACATCTAAAAATTTCAAGTCAAGTTTAAGTTGAAAATATGAGAATACTGAGAGAAAATAATAGCATACAGACACTAAGATTGATAGTAAAAATAAATATGGCCGACCTTTTGCAGGAAAAGCACCAGGATGGGGATGAGGGCGGCTCTCTCCTGTTCCAGAGTGAAGAGAGTTCGCGGTGTTCGGACAAACAGCTTGGTGTGTCCGTACGCCACGTCGTCCTGGAAACCGTGTTGAGTGATGATGGTCTCCACAGCCTCTCTGTCTGAGGACATCAGGTGTTGCGGCCAGGTGTACTCACACGTCATTTTGTACCTGAACAATGTTCAGGAGGAAAAGGAGGAAAAAAGAGCTTACAGTTAAACAACAAGAGTGCAAGATCAGTTTCTCATGTTAGGATAAATTTACACATATGGGGTTTCTTACTTATAGGTGTGTAATGTCTTCTGAGGGTCTGGAGAAGCTTTGTTCATTGTATGATTATCATAAATATATAAAAGGTAGGGATGTAACAGTGTAATTAATTTCATAGCACTGCAGTAGCAAAAGTGCTTCGGTGCCATTATGGATATGAGACGCTATCAAACGATAGGTCTTCCGGGCAAAAAGTGTAGTTTTGTTTCAGGCACAGTGAAGCTGAGAGGAGGGAACTAGAAACTACACAGACCATCGACCCTTGCACAACTTTCCTCATTGTGCGCTGAGAACGGCAAACGATCCAAATCGCAGACTGTAACACTTTTTAACGTAACAGAGGCAGGCTGCAGTGAAGCAGATCACATGTATGAAGCACTCTCTAAAACTTAAGTGTCGAGTTAAACTCGGATGTGTTGAAGAAATAAAGGAATATGCCGACCGCAGTTTACTTTTACTTTCTCTTCAGTGGCAGCTCGCAGCTGTGAAAAGAGAGAAGAAGAAAAACTCCGGTAGCGAGAGACCTGCTGAACTGTGTGTGTGGAAACTTTTGGTCTTAGCGGTCAGCTCACGTAAGAAGAAGGAAGCAAAGGAAACGCTCATTTAGCTCATGAACCTGCCTAAAAGATGTTACTGGTAGAAATGACTGTCAGTCAAAGTAGAAAGTTATCTCATGATTGCAGGATAAAGAAAAGAGCGCAGGATACGAGCTGGGTCATTTGTAAATCAATTATTGTTCAATGTTCAATTTTCTCCCTTGCCAAAGACATTAAATGTGACAATTATTTGCACATGCTTGTATCAAACAAAGATGTAAGTGAATGAATAAAATTTTTAAAAATATATGAAAATGATAAGCGGCATTAATTCCAAGTCTTGATTTGTCTTTTTTAAATTACCGCAATAAATTCCTGTACTATAGACGTAATATCGAGGTATTATCGTATCATGAGTTTTTGATACCGAAACATCCCTGATAATAAGCGACACACTGAGGTATCTTGGGCTTGACGTAGAGAAAACAAATGCACACACAAAGTGTATTACAAACTGCGTGCTGGAACTGACTGTGAAAAATATTGGTGGTTTAACAGGCAGGGAGGGTCTATCACAATGCCCTACTGGTAGTTTAGGACATTGTGTTTTTCGACTTTGATCATATAGCCAGTGTAACTCTGACTTTGCATCACATTAACCCAAATTGCTGGAGACCTCGAAATTAGGTACTTTCCTTCATGTAAAGATGATCAGTCTCACAAGGAGTCATTACAGAAAGCTGTCTTGTTTTACTTGATTTTAATTTTCTGTAACAGTCAAATAAAAGAATCTAGTTTGTACTTTCTGTCCTGTAACTCGGAAACTTCAACCCATTCCAAGTAAGATACTGTTAGCTTTAGTGATTTGAAGTAAATGTCATTGTAGTATAAACTGCTTTAGTACATTTGGCAGCCCTGGTGTTACACTGAGCAGCTGAAGTAACACAAAAAGGCAGGACTCTTTCTCAACTTCCTCACAGAGGAGTTTACCAAAGGAGGAGTGGAAACTCTGAAGAAGTCTTGCTTCATGGAGCGTTTTGTTCTCTTACCGCTGCAGGAAGCGACTGTAGTGCTGCCTGTAGGCAAAGCCTGCCCTGCGCACCATCACATTCTCCAACAGGCCGAGGTAGGCCACCTGGTGCTGGCAGCGAGCGTCGTCGAACAACATGGGAGACTTCATCTCGTTGGGCTTTATGCATCGCACATAGTAAGGCTCCTGAAGGGCAAAACAAAAGAGACACAGGTGACTCTACAGCTGACTTTGTTCCAGCGATGCTGAGCTGCAAGATGAGGAGATCACAGAGATCATCCTTCTCTCTGTTTTCATTTACTCTAAAATATTTCACCGGCCTTCCCAGCAGGAATCAATATAGTATTGCATCATCACTTTACTGTAACTGGCCTGTACAGCAATTTATAGAAACATATACAGCAATATTGCAAGTTAGGACAAAATAAAACGCTTTAGATCCCATAAAAGTGCTGATTCTTGTTGTTTCACCAGCACAAATTTGTTATATCCTTGATTTCATTTGATTTTACTCATTGCTTTCATCACTGTGGAAGTAAACAAACTGTACTCAGCTTGTTAACTATGACACAACCACAGCTAAGCCTTAAAACTGGCAAACCGAGTTCACTGACCTTAATCAGACGGTACAGTGCGAGCAGCTGAGCCTCATAACACAAGCAGCACATAGACTTTTAACAGCTTATTAAACTGCACAGTACAAACAAGGTTTCTGCACCTTGACAAGGTTTCTTTGACAGACATGATATCCTGTCATAGAACAGATGCCGCTGTGTTTTCACTGTCTCTCACTCTCAATCCATGAAAGCTGAACAAGGTGGAACAAAGTGAGACTGCTGTCGACCATCATACCAATGATACATGTGCATGTGTGCCCCCATTTCAACTTTTTCAGAGAGAGAGTTGGTTGATAGGAGTTGGGAGCAAATAAGGTAATCAAACAGGGCACAGGTGCTTCTGTACAGCAGCTGAAAGCAAAAAATCCGCCTTTTAAACGTGACATGAAGAGACAAAAAACAGCTGCCGAAAGAAAGAGTCTCCTTTCATTTTACCTCAACCACACCGAGACGAGGCGCTACAACAACCCGACAGTCGGGCCATCCCAAAATAACAGCAGGAAATGTCAGACTTCAGTCAGTGAGATGAGGCCAGGAGAGGTGAGCAGCCTATTTCGTGGTCCACCACCACCACCACCTCCCCCTCAACACACTCCCAACTCCACACACAGTCAGACATGATAACGACCAGCAGCCTTCAACAACTGTTTCTCTCTGACACCAAAAAGATCGCATTGCTATGTATGCATGCTGAACGGCTGCGCACTGCCTCTTGCTCCATGTTTTGTCATGCATGGTGACGAACCCTCCTCCCAACAGATACATTGGCAGCCTCAGAATAGCCTGTGACTCATACAGGCTTTACAGGGACCAGACCAGCCCCCAGACGGGTGCACAGCATCCTGCCGATCACGACAGCAGAATAAACAAGGGGGGAAAATCAACGTTGTCCGTAAAAGCTAACCCTAACATGAAAATATGATCACAAGGCGGAGCCAGCTGATCAGTAACTTAGTTTTGTTAGCTAGCATGATCAAGCAACCTTTAAATCACATACGAGGGAAATATAAATTTTGTTGAGGGGATACTGAATTTTTTTCTTGCACTTCTCACAGATATCCAAAGATAGAATGCACATGTATGCTATTATTAGCCAAAAATGGCATCACAACCAGGGAACGACCGATATATTGGTTTGCCGATATTGCCGATATCTCTACCGACGTATATGTTCTCCAATATGTACTGATATTAAAACAGTTTTTTAAGACCAAAAAATTTCTTGAACTAGTGATTTAAAATGGTGTAATTATGTAGTTTGTCGAGCAGACAGTGGTCTATTATTTAATAAATAATAAGTGAAGTGTTTGCTACTAAGTGCCCTGATTTTTTAAATAAAAATTTGTTAAAACGTTAGATATCCTGCATCCGTTTCACATCTTTGTCACAAGTATTTTAATAACCACACTCAGCCGATATTATATATTATGGGCTGATGTTTCAGACATGGGATATTTCGTGCTCCCTAATATCAAGTTGGTATCAGCCCCAAAAATCCAATATCTGCCCAGCCCTGATTAATCAGACTATATTTAATCAAACTATGTCGTCCAAAGCTTTCCTGGCGGGTTAAAGGGAAGGAAACAGGAAATCAATCTTAAGATGAAACCACTGACCTTGCAGGCAAGTTTATCCACCAGGGCCACAATGGAGTTCTTGAAGAGGGTAGCTGCGGTCAGAGGTCGCTTGGTGACCTCTGTGATGCTAAGATGACCATCTGGCCACATCTCTTTCAGGACCTGGTTGGCACTGAGAAACAGAAAGAGGAGCAAGAAAATTGGGCAAAGAGCAAAAAAAGGGCATCGTTAACTAGGCTAGCAGAGGAGTGAAGAGCAAACAGGGTGAAGAAGAAACTCATTTATACACTTGACCCAGTTATTGAAATGTCAAGAGAATCTTGATGTTGGAAAAAAAACTGGCGGTAAAGATTGTGTTTGGCACCTGTTGTACATGAGACGCTTGAAATCTTGGAAAAGCATGTCCTTGTTTTTGTCCAAAAACCCCTCGACAGAATATCTGCAAAAGACACACAGAGAGAAAGTGAGAGTGGTCAAGAGTGATTGGCCAAAAATGGTTCAAGAGCAGGTGGGAGGCCCACTGAAGAGCACTGGGAAGGAAGAGGTGAGACAGAAGACAGAGTCAAAATGTTGAAATCACTAAATACACTAAAGGGTTCACATTCATCACCTGATAACAGACAGCAGTCTCTATTATGAAAGATCCACAGTCCTCAGGCTAGAGGATTAAAACAACAGTCATGCTGCCTAGACTATTTACAATTTAGAAACAGGGTCAAATTCTGTCTGCAAACTGATCCGCCTGCCTTTTTTCAGACGGCTCAGTCGCTTTTGGTGAAGCCTCAGTAGAAGGTCATGGGCGAACTGTGAGGCAAAGTTACATAAGCTGTTCAGCCCCGAGGAAAGAGCCTACTGTAGTGTAAGTGTTGCCTTAAAAAAATCTCTGCCTCTGCATTTCACTCCCAACGTAACAATAACTTGCAGTGTGGACGCTCCGCTTAAAATGTAATTAAAGTCCCACTTTTTATTGAAATGATATTAGCTAAACAGAAGAGTGTACCTATAATTGCAAGAGTAATAGTACTTGACAAAAAATGGCAACTATGAGTGATGAATTATTGTATATCATATTATTTTAAACTGTTAACACTGACGCAAAAATGCATACTGGTTGTTTCATCTAGTGGTCCCCAAACTAGAACTATAGCTAGCTAGAAAGTTTGTAAATCAGTTCTGGGGTCATAAGTAGGGCCCGACCAACATGTCGGTTTGCTGCTATTCTCAAACAATACTGGCCAATTGCATATCGGTATTGGCGTATATGTCCT
>MDSQ01000352.1_pt1 | contig 11052 bp, 8 predicted proteins | sample 1008251 | NCBI WGS metagenome assembly MDSQ01 (sample SAMN05526597, study PRJNA338239) | gut metagenome | isolation source: Hindgut content | host: Naso unicornis | place: Saudi Arabia: Red Sea | collected 2016-05
AATTCAAGGTTTGATGAGAGTGCCAGTAAATTAGATCACTACGCCAGCCGGTTGCCCAGGGATTCAACACAGAGACCTTTTTCATTTAGAAAGTGGACGCTCGCATGTCAGGAAGCATATGTCCCTGCCTGTTTAGCAAGTAGTGACACCTCTGGATTGAGCATCCATATTTAGAATAAATGTTTATCTTTAACATTTTAGGACTGATAAGGGTCTGTCAATATATCTTGTTTCACATTTATTTAAAAAATCTGCAATGTGATATAATATTTTAGATTTGATCTCATCTTCACCTCATAATACCTGTTTGTTAATACGTGCTAGTGAAGAATTATTAGTGGTGTGGCTATAACCAAAGACTATGATAGAGCCAGAGTTGAATAATATACACACACTACTTTCCCAGAGTCTATTGTTTACCTCAGGCGTCACTCTGGTTGGCCACGCTGAGTGTTGGAAGCGTCCATTGTGTGAAAAGGAGGCACAAAAATGACATTTTCTCTATGTGACTCACTGGTTGTGAGTGGGGGGATCCTTGCAGGAGAAAGGCAAAGCAGAGAGGTTCGGTCACTGTGGGAGAGAGGGGTAAAGGGACTGACAGGGTGAAAGAGAAAAACACCTCTTAATCATTGGGGTTTTGGGGGTCTGCTATTGTTTAGCTCCCCCGCATAGTCGCGGTAGCAGAGCAGAAAAAGCTGCTTGTCTTTTTAAAGGCACAGGAGGCTGGAGTCAGGGGAGAGACTGGAGGAGAGAGGGGGGAGGAGGCAGTTAGAGCAGCAACACTCAGCGATATTAGTAACCAAACACAGAGGAGGAAGCTCAGAAGCTCATGCAAGACGGCAAGGAAGCAGGATTATTAATTCATCCTATTTGTTGTGGATTATTCTCTTACTGAGATTTTATTCCTCCTGGTGTTGCATCATTTTACCCCCAGATGAGAAGCAAGCATATTGACAGTGCTTAGAGGAGCAAAGGCTCAGGAATGCCGTGCATCAAGTCAGGAGCCCTGATTCATCCGCTGCTTTGCTCCTGATGCGGACTTGCTCATCCTCTGCACTGCAGCACAGAAAGCTCAGCCAGCGCTCACCTCCTCTGACACAGGCTGTGCAAGGACCACAGCGAAAAAGGAGAAGGTGTTTTTGTGGGGTGGGGGAGCAGGTGGATGAGGAGGGTGGCTGGAAAGCAGGAGCAGGCAGGGGGGGCAGGGGGGGGCACAGCTAGCCCAGGATGGGAGCCAACGAGTCCATGGAGCAAGGACAGACCCCCTGTCCCTCTCAAGAACACATGTGAGTTTGACTTAATCTGTGTTCCTGCTCAGTGGTCTGTTTGGAAATGTTCAGAGGTGTGATGAGACAGTGAAAAGCATTAGAAGGGAAATCCCTTTTTAAAAGCTGAACTTCAGTAAAGCAACTCAAACTGCTTCTGCCTCTTCCGTTTTATATGGTTCTTTATTTATTCATAGCTTTAAATCGGCCTCCTGTGCAATATAAATGTTAATCGCTGGCAATTTATTCTGCAGAATCCATCACTAATGAGAACTATTATGGCTATACTTGCCATTTTTCATGGCATTTACTGTAGTATGAAGCCTGACAAACATGTGAGACATCATGTTCTGTTATGTCTGTCAGTTTTGGATGCATATCTGTTTTTCATTTTCTATCTTTTCATGCATATTGTCATCACACCTTTCAGACTGCAAAATCCAATCCGACCAACTGGGCATGTCTTCATTGTTGTTGTTTGCTTTTGCAATGTAAATAAGACTGAGAGAATTGGCGCATGTGCGCAGTCACATGTGCTTCAGCGTGCCTGACTGGTACAGTACAAACGGATGAAACATAATTGTGTTTCAGGAGAACCTGTGGGAACCAGAATCAGGCAATGAGTGCAGTAGGTGCCGCTGGGAGGCTGGTGGGGTGATGTTTTTGTTCTGTGTGAAGGAGGATGTGAGTGCCGCGCTGGGAGCAGGCGCTTGTGACAGCTGAACTGGAACACACTGTTTCGGAGTGGAAGGAGTTAACTAAAGAATATCAGCCAAAGAGGAAAGAGAGAGATGGAGCAAGAGTGCTCCACTTTGCTGTATTTTATTTATATCTCAGACACACAACCACACATGGGAGCAGGGACGTGAGGAGAAACAGAGGAGAGGGAGCTGGAGTGAATGTATGTGTGTACGTGCTGTCTGTAATGTAAGAAATGAATGATTTATAGCATAAAACAGAAATTTTTAGACTTCACAGGGCTTGTTCACATGCTCTTATTGCAGGATGGTTGAGGTGGGAGCTTTTTCACTGACATGTGGACAGAAGAGAGGCTCTGCGCCCACCATCCTAAGCATTACTAATCAGAATTTAACTCAGTTTTAACTCATGTCAAAACACTGACATTTAAGCATTCACAGATGAAAGCATTGTAGGGATCCCATCTGGAAGTGTTAAGTGTAAGGTAATTGGGACTGCAGCAGTTTCTTGGTTCACAGTGATAGAAAACTGACAGGTACCACAGAGCCTAATGTGCATTTGTTTATTAAAAGTGTTGACTATATTTGTGTGTTTGTGTTTCTTAATTCAAGTTTATGTCCAATTTCATGTTTGTCAGGACAAAAAATTTTGTGACTTATTATTGTAAATAACTCCCTCTATTTTCATTTCATAAGGTTCATTGTTGGACCGAATTCTGTTTATGCTTAAGGACTTTTATTCTCCTTTTTCCTTATAAAATCTAAGATGAGAGTCCATGTTGTTGTTGTCTGTATTCATGGGGGGTTGGGGTACTCTGTCCCTCTCTCCTGTGTATCCTGTGCAGTAATCTGAATGAATCTAGCGTCTGATCCCATCATCAAAATAGAGGGATAATTTAACCCCCTCGCTGCCAGTGTCCTGAGTCACAGGCCTGGTCCTGTTGTTGTTTAATGTGCCATCTGCTTGCAGTCAAAGTCTCAGATTAGGCTTGATGAGGTATTACACATAGAGATTATCTTAGCCTGACACTCTTTTTTTTTTTTAATTCTCCCTGGCTTCTTTGTTTTTGAGACTCAATGGATTTCTTAGACAAAGGGAAATCCAGATTGTAGAGGGGGAGCTTTCTGATGATTGAAGCGACCTGGATAGAGACGAGGGACACGGACTGTACGAGATTTGCTCTTTGAGAAAAATACCTGCCCCTCAGCTTCTGTTAAAATGAACTGCAGAAGGTGCAGAGTGAGTCTTGATGAGATTTAATTTCCTTGAGGTCAAAGAATCATTTAAAGAGGAAACAACCGCTTTGTGCACTTTTTCTGTTATAAAGCCACTAGAAATTTTTCTCAGCTCACATTATCTCACCTGTACAGAAACTGGAGAGACTCTTGTAAAAGGAAAATAGGTTGCTGTAGTGTTTCATAGGGTGCACGGTGCTGTGATATAATGCTTTATATCCAGACACTCATTCATCAGGGGGATAAAAGCACAGGAGCCCCCTCTGCTGGTCTGTCCATTTCTACCTAAAAACAGATTGCACACAGTGTAATGTGGGACAGACATATATGTATATATATATAAAGTACAACTTGGAGTTTTATTATTATATAATAGTATTTTCTGTGAGGAGCAAACCATGCATTTTCTGTTATTATCATACAGTCAGTACACACCCATGGTTGCAATGGTAAAATCTAATTTAAATGATACAGTTTATTCAATTATCTTTTTTTTATAACTGACATTTGGTGATGCAAAGCATGTGACAGAATCATAGTGCATTGAACTGTCCACTTTATGCCGACAATGTCCAACCAAGCAGCTGTTCTTTCCCCTTTTTGTCTGACAGGGTTAAGGCTAGAGATTCTTTACTTCCACAAATGCAGATTGCAAATTAACCAGATATTTAAAGCTCCAAAATGGCTGAGAGAGATGGGATTGCTGAATGAGGAGAAGATAACAAAGGGATGATCAATTGTAGGGATAGAGATAGGGCAGGATGTGACGGAAAGCAGGAAAACTAAAGGTTAAGGAGGTTTGGAATGGACAGATTTAGATGACATGTTCAGAGAGAGAGAGAGGATTTAGAGGTGTCTGACAGCCGCGAGACGATGGAGGGAGGACGCGACAGCAAATCCATCGAGGCTAATCACACAGCTGCTGGAGAGCGGCAGCCTTCCTCCATTCATACCTCCCTTCATGTCCCCTTTTCTCAGGCTTCAATTAATCACAGTCACCTAATTATCACTCTTAAAAGCTGATATCAAATATAGCCTACAGCACATGAGCTTCTATCTTCATTTGCAGGGCCAGCATCTTCAAATTTCCTGTTTGTTTTTTTTGAAAGATTATGTATATGTAGGACAGGTGGTGTTAGTGTCAGTGCAGCCCAGTTTCCTCCTCTTCCCAGTGCTGCCGATGGCTCTCCTTCCAGCACTGTGAAAGCCGTTTTGATGAGCTGAGTTGGATTTGGCTCGAAGCAGCAGAGACACGTCTGGTAGTCTGAAATGCAGCATCTCCCTGCCTCACGCTGCAGAGTTTCTGTCTCCAGGCAGTCAACTCAGCCGCTGAGAGGCTGCTATTAACTGCTGCTCTCTTTGTTTCTATTCGCCCACCATTGCTGCTCTCTCACACACACACACACACATGCTGCTCTTCTTCTAGCTATGTTTAGTCTGCAGGTAGATAACAAAACGGCTGTTTTAACACAGGAAAGATTTCCAGATAGATTTTTATTCATCTTATTATTTTGTGTCATTATAACACTTCTCTCAGTTTATGACCATATGTATCTGTGAGATGCCTTTTGTTTAAATATGAATATTGATGATCAATATTAGCCACTCAGGGGAGATTTGAAGTGAAGAATATACAAAAATCAATGCTGCTTTTCTTTTTTGCCATTTTAAGCAATTTATGTGCTGTGGACAGAACGATGCTGAGGCAGCAGTCACTTGCCCCATTAATCTGCACTGTGCCTTCATTTTTCTTTTGTATCATTTACATATTTCACAGGTCGTCGTTGTTGAGGCAATCCTAAGTTGTGTGTCTGCACTGGACTGTGCATTCAGCCATCCATGTTTTCCACCGTGGTGTAACATATGGTGGGATCAACCCCCAGTTACCATAGCAACACAGTGTTTGCCTGCACATGAATAATGTCCTCTGCAAGGACATTTTTGGCACACTGAAATTAACCCTAACTATCTCATCATTTCACTGTATCTTACTGTTTTTGTGATCACCCAAAGAAGCAGATTGTATGTGCTAATTTTAATGCCACGCATCAAACCACATTCCCCAGTAAACTAAATCTTTTAGAGGCTTCATTGATGAATTTGTTGAGTGGTGCCTGTCTGACCATCTGACACTGTGATCCTGGTTCCCAGTGACTGATCCAGATGGATCTCTAGGCAGACCAGTCTTATCCTGCTGAGACACACTGTGCCTTCGCAAAGATTAAGAGCCCTGGCTTCCTTTTTTGGTCACGTGCTGTCTCGTTTTGCATCATACCACTCTGGAAGTAAAGGAAGTGTTTTAAGATTTTGATCTGAGCAAGAATCAAATCTATGTAAAAATGTAATAAATAGGTATCACTTACCATTTTATACCCTGTGGTGGATTTCACTTGCTATGCGGTGCTTTTTGTAGCCTTGTTTGGAGTCAGTGAAAAACACTACAATGTTAGTCTTACCATATTGTTGCACTGAAGGAGCCTCCATCTCTCCTGTGATTTGCCTCCAGGGATGGTGGGCATATTGGCTATGACAGCTAACAACGTTTATTACCAACCTCCGCTTTAAACACTAATGCCTTTGAATTTTTGTTGCATCGGCCATATTGGTCATATTGATGGTTAGATGGATTTTTCAGCCACCAATTTCTTTTATGCTACAAGCTTTCTATGTGATCCATGCTTGTGCGTGTATGCGATGAAAGTGATTCCCTATAGACTGGCTGGATCAATATAGCATATAGACTTGAAGGCGTCACTCTTCTGTGGGGGTCCTCACCCCTTCTTTTAAGGTATCATCAGTTTTCAGAGTAAAATCTGGGTGTGCCTTTGCATTGACCAATTAGTGTGTCAGTATTCTTAATGAATTCAGGCAGAATAGGACACTGGGGCAAAGAAAAAGGTGCATAAAATATATGTCAGACATAATGATGATATAGGTTATGAGCTAGATTTAGAAGAACGGGTTCTGCTGTTGGGCAGCTGACTGCATTTTTTTCTTGTGTGGATACAGCAAAGCGGTTCAGGAGCAAGAGAGAGGGAGAGAGAGGAAGAGGGAGGGAGGGAGGAAAGTAAGGGGATGAAGGCTGGGAGACCGGCAGAGAGAGAGAGAGAGTGCCAGAATATACAGAATGCAGGCGGTGGGCTTCTGCAGCCAGCCTCTTTTAGATTAGGAGGCATCATTTTCTACTGGGGAGGAGTGAAAACGAACTGATATGGCCACAGAGAGGTGCAGCGTAAAAGGACTGAGATTGTAGATTTGAAACAGGATGCTGGATAGTAGACTCTAGAAAAAAGGAGAAGCCAGAAGAAAGGTTGGTTCTGGTGGTCTTTGAGAGGAAGAGACGGTGGGCGTCTACCTGTGTGTCAGGCAGTAGCATTGTGGTGCGGAGAGGTGCAGCCTGCCGGCAGCCATGGCAGTGAGTGCGTGGCAGGCTCTGTCTCCACTGCAGTGGGCTCGCTGGGGCTGGGACACACTGCTGGGAGGGGCAGGAGACGTGGATAGCCCGGACTCAGATCCAGCTCTAGGGCTCCTCCGGCGCCTCTCCTGGGGCTCACGTCATGACAACATGATAAAGGCTGCTGGGGGTCCGGTGAAACAGAGGTGAGACAGGATGGGAGGTGCGGGCCACACACCGTCAGATCATACATTGATCAACGAAGCAGGGACCTCGGTAGTCAGATTGCCCTGGCATTTTGTGTGTGCATGATGCTGAGGAAGACCAGTCGATATTGTTTTGATGTTTGATACCCTTGTGATTTTTATTTGCAGCCTATCAAGCTGAATACGATCATGTCTTTGTTTCTGGCTGCATACCCCCAGTCCTTTCCATTCCATAGCTGTGATATCTTGAGATCATGAGGTGGGCTTGTGTATTGGTGCTGCATGTGAGTGTTGAGGTGGGGTATTTCTGTGATTCTGTGTCATTATCTGTCCCTTAACTGCAGATTCAGCATTTTCCTTATAGCCATAGAGGTCTACTAGAAATGAGAATAGAAACACATATGACTAGCCTGGGGCTTTTTAAAGGATACTCACTGATACCACACGAAATCACACTCGCTACCCTTCCTGCCTGAAATCCATAGTGAAAAATTGCCCGTAATGAATCTATGTGATAACATACTCACCATATATTTCACTAAAAAATGAAATCAGAACTGCTTACTAGGAAATAATTGTGTCTTTTGAGATATGTGTCTGAAGGACAGAACTCTAGCTCAGCATCGCATGACGTCAACAGCGATCTTAATACAGACGCTAGAGTCATTACAGGCTGACTCACAGCAGCTTTGACTTAATGTGTCCTTTTCTTTTGTTTTAGGAGCTCAGACTCTGATGGAGCATTTGAAACCCCTGAATCCACAACTCCAGTGAAGGCTGCTTCTCCTATAGAGCCCCAAACTCAACAACTGCCATCTGCTCACAAAGGTATTGTTTTTCTTAATAACAATGGATGTATTATAATGTTATAGTGGATGATGGAGTCGTAACTCTTTTACAATAAGATGCTCTTTCACACTATCATGAAAAAGCTGATGAGAGAAAGGACAGAAAGTCTTGTTGCACCATCTAGTGGAATGAAGCGATACCTCCATCTGGCTTTGTTTAAATAAGCATCTTCAGTGCAAGAACAGAGGCTTTTGGGATATTGAAGAAAGGCTGAACAATCAGTTCAGTCTTTCTCCCTCTCTCGTGTGGTTAATCTTCATGGCTATCTGTTCAACTGAAAGACCCTTTCTGAATCATTTATAGCACCCTCATCTCTATAATTGGATGTGTCAAACACCAGCTGCTCTTTTATCTCTATGAAGGCTTCCTTGATCAAAACTGCATTTAACCCCATGTAACTTAATATATAATAATCCCATTTCATTTGCTCTTTATTTCAGCTTTTTAGCATCCGAATAAGACCTCTTTACATTTTGCCCCTCTGTCTTTTTACATTAGCAGATGCCTCAGTCAGTGATCCTGCCGCTGACCTGACTTCAACTCATGCATCCTGCCACTCACCGTCCATTGTTTTTGACGAGGACAAGCCCATTGCAGCCAGTGGCACCTACAACTTTGATCTTCTTGCCACAGATTTGCCAGGTCACAGTCTAACCCGTTCGCTTAGCCTCCAGGGAGGAGAACTAGACACTGCTGGTCTGTTGGAGGGATCAACAGTTGGAGGCTTCCGCCCACACTCCGAATCCTTTAGCGTGGGCACTGAGAGTGCCCCAGGGACACTCCACAGGCCCAAGAAGGTACGCCCCGGTTCTTTGAAGAAGAAGCCTCTTCTCAGACAGAACTCCAACCCAGAGAGTCCAAGGCCAGCCTCATCCAGCAGCACCCCGGAGATCAAGAAACGGACAAAGCCTCGGACTGCCAACCCTCTCCAGTCTCAGGAGGAAGCCGAGGGAGGCTCTGCGGCCGCAAGCCCTGGAGGAACTCTTCGAAGGGCCAGAAAGAGCCGTGTGGAGACTCCACCTCCTCTGCCAGAGGAAACCAATCATACCAGCCAAGAGGAGAATCTTGCCATCCCGGCCTTACCCTTGTGCCACGAAGAGACCCCTCTCCCTGCTAGTTCAACAGTTAAAGACGAATCCCCAATCCCCCCAGGTGGCTCCTACAAATGGGATCCAGATAATTTTGAGAACATAGACCCTTTCAAGACTGGAGGTAGTAAAATTGCCAATTCCCCTGTTCTGGGGCGTAAAAGTCCTGTTTGCGCCCTAACTGCCACCCCTCCAGAGAGTCCCTGTGTCCCTGCTGTGGAGCTGTGTCCTTCAGCTCCTCCTAAAGAGCCAATTACAAACCCTGAGGAGCAACCTATCATTCCCAAACGTCAGCCAGTAAGGCTGGAGTTTGACTACTCTGAGGAGAGTGGTGAGGTGTCACACCAGGCCTCTCCCCCACCCAAGAAATTGGGCAAGAAGCCCGGTGGCAAGATGCCTCTTAGGAAACCAAAACTGGGGCTGAAGAAGGCCCCTCCAGCACAGATGGAGCAGCTGGACAACGATCCTCCAGCAACCCACAATGGAAATGAGGAGGAAATCCCCATTCATAAAGTATCTTACAACTTTGAGCCTGACAAGTGGGATGATCCAAACTTTAATCCATTCACTTCCAAGAAATCTATCACCAACTCCCCCAAACTGTCAAGGCCATCTTATGGTTTCGACCCCAGTAACTTTGATGACTCCATAGACCCTTTTAAATCCTCCAGTAAAATGGCCAACTCTCCTCCTAAGACTTCTGCCTCCTTTGAACTGTCATCCAATGACTGTGACAATGAAAATGACAATGACAACATTGGAGAACTGGAAGACCAGAATCAGAACAAACCTGCAAAGAAGAAGAAAACTCCTATCAAATCGTAAGTTCACAGTGTTATCTTATAGGATCACACATTTATGAGAGGGTCCACACTCACTTGCAGAACATTTTATCCACATGTAGGAATGTCTGTGTCTCTGTAGGTAAGGTCTTTCTCAGGTTAGTCTGTGTTTGTATGTGGTCCTCTTGTTTATTCTGCCAGTGTCCTCTGTCTGTCTCTCTGTCACCTGTGTCTGTGTATTTCCATATGTCACAGGAAGTCCAAGGGTGTGTCTTCTCTATGTTGTCTGTTGTAAGTACAGGGACAACACATCTATCCACCCATTTTGACCCATAATTCCACATGACTCTTCTTTAAAACAGCACATTGCCCTGTTGTCCCTCCTCCTATTAACAGAAACATCTGAATCCTTTCTACCCACAATCAAACTATTTTTTAAAACATTTTTAATCCTGCCCACATTAACTGGATAACAAATGTTTTTATTTTTTATTTTTGATCTCTGTAATATGTACACTAAAATCCCATTCAAAAAAGTGCCAGTCTGAAAAACATTTTCGTAGTATATGCTGCCACGCTAACCTGATTATGATTGATTCTAACTAAGGCTAGGAAACCAACAAAGTGCGTCTCTTTGTATGCTGCAGTAATAGTGAATGTAATTTTACTTTTTAGAGGTGTTTGCGTGTGAAGAACATATCTTTTAGCTGGTTCACTCTCTTTAGCTTCCTTGCTAGCAGCTCTCTATGTTCAGACCCCAGGAGGACTAGCTGCAGCCCTGCTGTAGCTAATGGGGATCCTAATAAACTAAACTAACCTCTCGTCCTTCCTCGATCAGTTCTTTTGCCATCCTGCACAAAGAAGTTGTCATTCAATTAAAAAGGATGATATTTATGGATTTGTGGTGGTGGGTAAAAGAAAATTCCATCAATCAGACTCATTTGTCTCTACAAGTGTACAGGGTTTTATCCTAAGTTTTTGTGCGCGTACCTCAAGTTTCAATTCAAATTCAATTCAAACCTTGCAGTCAGTCTTTCCTTTTGTCCCAGGTGAAGCTCCTGGTAGCGAAATGAGTCTACAAAAGCCACACCACAAAGCCCCCTAGTGTAATGTCAGGTAGACTTTACTTATTTTTGGTAAAGCAATCAGGCTTTTCTTTAAAACCAGTGTGAAGACTCATAAAAATAATCTCTCTCAATTATCACCTATGACCCAGTGAAGAGTGTGCCAGCATCTGTATCTGCAGACACCCTGTCCTCTGCCTGTTTTTTTGATATCTATGTTTTATTCTGTTGTGTTCTGGACATTTGTGAGCATAGACTTTTGGGCAGTCAGCGTGTAGTTCCCAGCAGATAACGGCATGCAAGGTGTGAGGACGTGATTATAAAAACATACTGACAAGGTGCCAAATCCTGAGCACACATCCAAGAGAAAGTTGTAAGCTGAGGAGGAGTGGCAAACTTTAATGTTGTGTATATGAACTGCAGCTGACAAATACTCATTCTGTCTGTAAACAATACCCAGTAATTTTCTA
>MDSQ01000353.1_pt1 | contig 11051 bp, 9 predicted proteins | sample 1008251 | NCBI WGS metagenome assembly MDSQ01 (sample SAMN05526597, study PRJNA338239) | gut metagenome | isolation source: Hindgut content | host: Naso unicornis | place: Saudi Arabia: Red Sea | collected 2016-05
TTTTTTTTTTTTTTTTTTAAAGCTTGCACCTGTTCTCAGTCAAACTTGCTCCAGCTCACACTTAGATGTAGAGGAATACAACAACATTAATATGAGGGAGGGATACTCACATCATATGCACCGGCCTTGATCTGTTGGTAAAGTTTGTGTTGGTCTTCATCCCAGAATGGAGGGTAGCCCACCAACAAGATGTACAGAATCACACCTGACACATAAAACAAAATATGTATTAACATACTGTATGCAAAACTAATACAAATGCTTGTAAACTTTAGTCTAAAAGGCAAACATTCCCAAATATCCTGAAAATTAGTGTGTATATGAACAAACAGACAGAAAAGGTGAATGTGGCTGACTGACCACATGCCCATATGTCCACTGGCTTTCCGTATGGGTCCTTTCTCAACACCTCCGGGGACAGATATCCTGGAGTTCCTGCAAAACCTGCAAAAAATACGAACATACTAACATGAAACTTGTGTTGAAGTTGATAAAGAGGAAATACTAATAAACAGTTTTCTTCTTGATTACAACAAGAATTGTGCAATGGCTGCACATGTCCTTCTCATATTTGTAACAAGTGTTGCAAAAAGTTGAAATATTTGTCATTTTCAGAGCGCTTGTGTGTTTTGGACCAATCAGCCCAATTGCATTATCTCACAGAAAAGCGCTTCTGTATTATCATGTTTATTGAGGTTTTGGATGTAAAACAAATATTCACAATAATATCCTAAAGCAGCTAAACCATTAACACCACAAAGTTTGTTAAAGTGAAACAATTTCACGAGACCGTTCTTTACGGAAGCCCTAAGCTGTCATGAATTCTTATATTTTATTTCCTCCATTTTCTCCAGATCACAAGTTAAATCATCTTGTTAACTCAAGTTAACAAAGCTCATGTTTTATATGATCATGGAAAACATTTATTTGTGCTTCTTTTCTTATGTTTATTATAATGTTTATTCACGATGTTTAATGTGCCGTTTAGGCCTGTGTAGCCAAACCTCATCCTTGATACTCATGTTTAATTACGGAAGAAGCCCAGTATAGTGGGAAGCTGATAATTCTGGAATATATCAATTATTAATAAATTTCAAAAAGTAAATAAATTATCTTGTTATCTTGAGAAATTGGCCTTTTGTTTGCTCAAGATCATGAGAAACAAACCTTTGTTATCCTGAGATAAAGAGATAAGATAACTCATGATCTTGAGAGAACAGAGGAAATAAAATGTAAGAATCCATGACCTCTTTATGGCTTTTGTAGTTCTTAACACAAATATACACAGAACTGTCCCTTGCAGTTACTTAAAATAAAAAATAAACACATTCAAATAAAAAAAACGGGGCTTGTATTAATCTTCTCAACTTGTTGATTACTTTGTACTCTCTCTACCAGGATTTCTCTCATTTTTTAAAAACTTTTTTTTCCTACAGTAACAAATAGATAATTACCATAATGACACAAACTGAGGTTCTCTACTAAATACTTTCTTAGTTTGTCAAGCACTGATGGTGATTTTCTTGCTAGAGCAGAGTTCTGCTGAAAATCAATACTGTGGAATTAACAGAGAGAATAAAGTTAAAAAAATGTGGTTGTTAATTTCTTATTTCTTACCAAACCATGCCTGCTGATCCCCCTGCACCTCGATGGCCAGACCAAAGTCTGCGAGCTTCACCGCTGCTCCCTTCATCTTACTGGCCAGGAGCAGGTTTTCTGGCTGCAACACACAGAGACGAATTGTTCTTGACGAAATACTTCTCACATTTACTGACTGTTTTAAATATTCCTTTGGGGAGTAGTTTTCCTGTGTGAAATGTCAAACATACAGCCAAATGCCAGTCAAGCATGTTTTATATTTTGTCTGGCTCACTCTATGAAAAACTCCAAAACTCCTGAAGATTTTAAATTTTCAATTTAATTAGGACAAGCAAAAGATCACAACTGAAAACAGGGAGCAAATGTTTTTATTTAAATTGCCAGTCAAAAAGAGTCAAAGAGAAGTCATTTAAGAAGAATATGTTAGTAAATCTATCCTTAGATAAACTCGATGAAGTTCTGCATTATACTAAATAAACTGTAGCACAGTTACAAGCAACAAGAGGAAAAAACATTTAATTAAGAGAAAAAGAGCATGCACCCTCCTTTAAGGAATGTTCTGTCTGTCTGCATGACTGGATGAGCTGCAGGAGCATGCTGACATCTACAGTAGTAATGAGGCATGAGTTGGTCAAACAGGCTACGAAGGCTTCCCCTGAAGGCGAGACCTTTCAGTCAGCTGTCACAGAATTCAACACAGCATTTTGACATCAGCCTTCTCATCCCAGAATCAAGCAAAAAGCCAGAAACTCGAGACAAGATAAGGACATATAAACCATGTGTCAGTTGTCTTGACTGCATCTTCTCTTTCAATAATGGTGTCTTCATACAAACAGTAACTCTCACATAAGGAAAAAATACGATAGTGAAGTTCAGGAAACATGTCAGGTCAAGTGTAATTTTATGGGAAGTTAGTGACTGATCATCGCAGCTGCACAGCTTTTACAAATTCATTTTACTCGTGTTTTTGAAAGTTCTTGGACAATTCAATTCATTTTTAGCATCTATTCTCCCAAGTAAATCTGCAGAACTGCACACTGAAGAAAAGTGTCCAGGGTGTAACTTACTGTTTGCTGACGTGTAGAAGCAAGCGTAACACTTTGCAACTAAAATACCAAAAAACTGGACTGTGACACATGGTGCAAAATATTATTGCTCTAAAGAATTCTGTGGCTGAGAATTCACCTTAATACAAAAAATCATGTTATTTCAAGCTGCCGACGTCCTCAAATGTGTGGTTAAGTGAGACTATCAAGGGATGATGGTGACCAATTGACCAAACGGGTACCAGCTAGCTTCTCCCATGGTAACAGTTACCTTCCTAGTTCCTACAGTAAAAATAATATTAGCCTCATAAGCAGGAATATCACACGAAATCTGTGGATGCCTTTGGCTGTCTCCACTTGTCAGGTCGTCACTCTGCACCTTTTTAAGGGTTTTGTAGAGAGTATCTTGCATAGCATACCTGGACCTTGGACTTTGATTGTCTTCTACTGAATCTGCCCACTGGACTTATCAGAATCAAGATAAATCAACTCTCCAGGTGACGATACCAGGTCACCATGACTATGCAAAAGACCAAGACCAGACATCCAGACAGAAGCACGATCATGCAAAGTAAAAATTAATAGACCTGATCAACTGGAACCCAGTGATTGCTGGGAAATCCCCCCGAGCACAATAAGCACTTTAAAAAATATATATAGTGTGTGTATGTGTGGCTTGAGGTCAACTGTCTGTGCAGTGGATAGCCGTCCACACAGTGATGAACATCACCTCAAGTGCAGACAGATGTCTAACACTTATACCAACTGTTTGTGTGCTCTCGGTCTGCTGCTTCTTATATGTCCGTCTCGCGTGTTCTCTCTCAATCCATCTTCCACCATCCCTCCTACCATCTCCCCCCTCTAGTGGTCAGAGGTGAAACAATAGAAAAGCGAGAGAAAAGGGGAAACTGCACAGGGAACTGGAGTGAAAAGAACAGAAGAAAAAAGAAAGAGACTGACAGAGACAGATAGATGGGAGGTGGCATAATGAGTCCCTATGCTGTCGCTGCAGCAGCTGGGTGACCTCACCCTACAGTTACCATGGTAACCCAGCCTGCCACCAGCCAACAACATTCAACTCTTTCTCTCTAATTCTTGTTTTCCCTTCAGTGTGTGGCCCCCTCAAGATGCCCGGGAGGCGAAATATGACCAGTGTGTGTGTGAGATGTCACAACTCATCATGGCACAATTTGCTGGCATTATTGTCCGTCCCCTCCCTCTCCAACATTTTATCCCCAGGAAGTCCTTAAAAAAAACCAAACCTTAGGTGTTTGAAGGGTTAGATCACAACTGGCTACTCATTCTGGCTACTCAGGGCAGTTGAACAAACTGTAGACACATCCTTGACATTTGTTTGATTCTCTGTCCAAGCTCTAAAACAAGTTGATAAAAGCTGAGTAGGTGACCGAAGAAAATAGACTTTACTGCTTTTTTTTCCCCCTTAAATAGCTTTAATGCAACTGTAAGTGATATTTTTAAAATAAAAATGTTTCTAAAACTTCTCCCTCTCTGAGTCTACTTGATACCGAGATCCAAATGCAAGCTAAAAATCACTGAAAAGCAGCAGAAGTTCAATTACATCACATTAACACGAACACAGATGTTTACTTTCCCATTATAGCTGTCTACTTACTCTAAAGCAATGGTTGAATCTCGCAGTGTCACATAAAAGTAATGGGCCAGGTTATTAAGTAAACTATTTAAGTTTACGATTCTGAACTCAGCATTGGCAATGGAAAAACTATGCAGTGCAATTATCCAGGCGTTTAGGTCTCAGCTCACTTTGCTGTCCTCATTTATATTATTATTAAAATTAAATAACAGCTGAGGAGGTCAGAGTGCTGCTTGTTTCTGGGAGGGGTGAATATCTTGCTGCAGGGAAAATCGTCACTGGCCATCATCTCACCCACCGACCCGCTATTAATAGCAGCTGGTCTGCTTTCGTCACTCCTCAGCCGTAGGGAGGGGGGGAAAAAAAGGAGAGTGAAGAGAGTAGAGCGAAGGAGAGGAAGTAAGGGTATGGAGGTAAAAGGGGAGGAGGTACAAATGAAGAGGGAGGTGGTAACAGAGAAATAATGAGAGAAAGCAGGTGAAGAGAGAATGGGATGACACTGATCTCTCAAGTTCTTTGCGTCACAGCATGACGTCCGTGCAAGTGTGTGTATGTGTGTTGAGACCTGTTCTGAATCTCCACCTGCGCCTTTCATCTTCATTCACAACATGGCGCTATTTTTAACTAATTTTTATACAACCAGTATGTCGTACAATACAGAGGGTCCTTCCATGTCCAACATTGGTGTGTGTTCACTCACCTTGAGGTCCCTGTGCACAATGTCATGCTGGTGGATGTGACTGACACTCTCCAGGATCTGATTGATGCAGTGGCTGGAGGAGACAGAGACGAATGAGAAACAGAGAAGACACAAGTCTATCAGTTGAAAACAGCAGCTACATGACAAAAGAGCAAAGACTGAACTAAAGTGAGACAAAGCAGGAAGTGAAATCATCAACTTGTCCTCATCACTGGTTCTGTATGTATGTTTTGAAGGGTTTTTCTTGTTTGTTTGGGTTTTTTTTTTTGTGAATTCATATAACATGAAAGATTAAGTGAAATAACTCAGCTGTGCCCTGCAAAAAACACTGACAGGTATTTTGAACTGAGAAGAGAGAGACATGAGAGAGAAAGGCTGAGGAAGGAAGGGAGAGACAGAAGAAAGACTCAGAAAGATGACAAACCAACAGAGCTGATGAGAGCAGCAAGGAAAAGTTCCTCTGTGCACACTGCACTTTGTCGATAGCAGCAAGCTTTTCCATAAGCAACAAAATGATGAACACGTAGAGCTTAGCTATTATGCTGTAGGACCAAAAGTATGCAGACACCCTACGCCCTGAACTCAACTCCAATCAGCACCTTTGGGATGAAATTAAACGTCACCAGGGAGCCAGGCTCTCACACCAGAAGTCAGCGTCAATCTCCTGGAGCCGCCAGTTACTTTTAGAACTGCCTGTGCCGCACACACCTTCACGATGTGGGACTTGTGGGGGCTGTAGCAACCATTTCTGTTACTGTAATTTTTATGTGACCACACGAGTACAACACTGAATGCATTCTGGAGGGGACCAACTTATAACGTGCACCAATGTCTCCATTTTTAAACTAAATCAACTTCTTTGCCCTCTCAGTGGAGGCCGATATTTCACTCCATCTTCCGTTGCGCCCATTCCAAATATTTAGAAATACTTTGATGGTGTGATGATAATCACACGCTTCATACAAACTATTATTGTTACTAGATAACCTAACCCTAGTACTTTGGTACTTATTTCTAGGGATGCATGATATTGGATTTTTTTGCCATACCAAAAATGCAGGTATTTTACAACTCATCGGGCCGATAATCCATACTGATATATATGTATATTTTTTCCCCACACCTAATTGCAGAGATCATCAAGACTTTTCAGCAGTGGAATTTACATACAGTATTATTATGCATACTCTTACTGTGTTGGCCCGCCAGCAAATGCAGGCATAAAATACAAAGCTTCAAATTATTTAATATTCATTCCTTGTGCTAAAGAAGAAAAATACTTAAACTCACATTATGTAAATATGTCATATTTATTTATGACAGCTGCTTTTAAACTAAACAAATAAGATGCATCGTATTAACTGGATTATGCTCTCCCTGAGACAGGACAGGACAAATTTGGCCTGTTTTACAAGTGACAAAGTAAGAAAACATAACGTCTGTCCACAGGGAGCATGGGAAACATGGCGTCGACTCCGGCATTTAATCAAGGAAACAGCAGGGTGTTATTTTATCGGCGAACACTGGCGTGCTGGCCGATATGTGATATTTTATTTTAAAGCCATTATTGACGGATACTGATAATGTGCTGAAAATATTGTGCATCATTAGTCAAACGTTTTAAAAGACGAGAAACTCACCAAATGCTCAGTCATGTCCCCTGATGTTCCGACCCTAAAACATAAAGTTAAACAATGACATATGACCGGTCAACAGCTGTTTGTTTGTTTCCTGAAGCAGCAGTTTCCTTAAATTTAGATTTAGATTTAGATTTCATCAACACACAAACGGCAGTAAAATGTCACCCTTGATGTGGTCTTGTTTACAGGTCTGCTACATTGGTTCAATCTTTGGACACTGCTTACCTTTCATTGTGAAACAACTTGAGGCAGGAAGCTGCTGCTCCTGGGCTGCAGCCTCCCCCCTCCTCATTTAAAGCTCCACCAAGTGTTGGTCTTTACATCGCACTCACGGGAGCTTTGGATCACAATCAGGAGGCGGTTTCATGTCGGAGGCAGAGGGGGACTCAGTGATGAATGCTGGCAGGATGCTGTGTTGGAATGGACACGAGAACCGCCCATGTTTGATCACTGAGATTTAAAATTGAAAGGGGCAGATTTTGTTATCTTTGGGCAGAGCCAGGTTAGCTGTTTCCAGTCTAATGATAAGCTTCACATTTACCTCGACATAGATATTGATTTTGTCATCATCACCTCTAACTCTAATAAACTCTAAGTTGTTTATAAGAGGAGGAGCTGAGCTCAGAATCAGCCTCTACATGAAGTTTAATATTTACCAAAGACAGGGTGTTAATACTGATAAGGCAAGGTGGTGCTGTGCTCCTGTCCACAGGGCCTTTACACGGCCCATCGCTTTCTCAGCCAACACAAAGACGTTTTTATGAGGTAAAATGACGGCAACGGTTTCTCTGCAACTTTGCCCTTCATGCTCACTTTCTCAGAGATCTCCTCCTGCTGCTGCTCCTCCCACTGAATTCCTTATCAGCCCATTTTCTCCTCCCTTTATCTAATTCATTTCTGCTCTCCTTTTAGAGCACGTGTTTCCTTTCTCTTTTCTATTGATTTTGGCCAATTGAAATGAAACACAAAACGCGTCTTCTTCCACCTGCACTTCACCTCTCCTCATATTTCTCGCTTCCTCTCCTCTTCCATTCCACTCTCCTTTAGTGCATTGTCTTCTTTCCTCATAGTTCTAAGTGGATGGCTGCTGCTGCTGCATGAGAGGATAAGGGTGATTTAAGAATAGGGCAGCTAGCCAGAGGTCCTGCCAGGAATGAGAGAGAGAGAGAGAGGGACAAGGGAGGAGAAGAGTGAAGTGCAAGTATGAGGAGAAAAGGAGAAAAGCATAGAGGAGACAGCAAAAGAGAAAACATGACAAAATAAAAAAAACAATGCTATGAAAAAAAATAGTTAACATTATTTGATGATTAAGAATTCTTCATTTCACACCTTCCTGATCATCAGTTCTCCTTCGCGAAATTCCTTTTCATAAATATGCAAACAGGAAAACAGTCAAAATTCAATTAATTTTTACAGTTCATGAACACAAATGTGTTGTTGTAAACGGGCAAATTATCCTGTTGTATTTAATTTGTTTTGGACAGGTTTTGACGGCAGTGACATTTAATTTCCCCATTGATGTTAACTTCTGAATTCTTGTTTCAATAAATAATTATATCTCTTTAATGCGCAAAGGCACCTGCAGATAATTTCTGAAATGTCCCAGCTTGTGTTTTTTCTATTCATATGATTATACTGTAGATGGCATTTCTGAACAAAGCGTTCTCTCCCTCCTTGTTTTTGTTTCGTCCATATCGCTGCTAGCAGAAAGATCAGCAGCACTTACTTGTCTACCGCCTGACTGACCGCGATATGTTTGTGTTTTTCCTGCAAGAATGATTGACTTGTACTTCTGACCTTTGACATAAACAAAAACAGATGCACAGACACAGTGAGAGAGATAGGAGACACAATCTAAGACACAAAAATAGATATTAATGATAAAACAAACAGTAGTCTTCAACAGGCTTGTCCGCGCTTGCATGCATCTGACAAATCATTTTCATACGTTACAGCTTCATGTGCTCATGTATCCAGTGTAAACCCAGCACTGTTGTGGTTAATGGTGAAGTCATTGGATTACTGTCCTTGATTGAGTTCAAAAATGCTGCTGATCCAGCAGAGTCCCATGTGCAGTGTCAGGGTTGGAGCACAGTCATTTGGGAATAAATCTGAACTTTATTTAGTCCTTTGTTCGGTACTGACCTCAGGCTGCTGCTTTAAACTTCTGAGGTTGTTCTGTCTCTAAAGGCAGAGTTGTTGATGTAATGGAGCGGAAAAAATAAAGTTTTATAATGGATGGTTCTGATGTTCAGCTCTGAATGTCAGACTCACCTTGGAAACCTAAGAGACTGATTGAATTCTCAAATGATCGTTCATACCGATCTCTGTGGAGAGATCTTTCCTCAACAGCATGCTTTTAGCAAGTTTCATTAAAAGAACGTTAACATTTGTAGTTGAATAAACTGTAGGCGCAGTTTTTTTCTCCAAGTTTAAAACTGGTTTATCAACTAGATGTTTTATCCCCTACACAGAAGAACTTCTCCAGCGTTTACCAGAAATAAAGTTTTCTGAACCTACTGAAAAGTCAGTAAAGATTGTTGTGCTTTCAATACAAATATCATAATCTTCTCTTGCAGCGTGCAGGTCTAAGTGTTTCTCTCTGCTCTTTTACTGTGTATAATTTGACTCAAAAAGACACGCAAAGACTTATTTAGATGTACCTTAATGGAGACAAAACAAGATCCTGTTATTTGTCTTACTGTAATGTAATTTCTGAAGGGCTGATTTTGCAGCTCAAATTGAAACTTCTTTTGGTAATCAAGTATTCAGTCACAATTGTGTATGTGTGTGTGTTTATAAGATAACATATAGGTGATGAAAGGGTAACCAACTTATGAGCACCTCAGTGACTGTTGTTCTTTCACCCCTGTGTAAAAATCAAAGAGAAGTTGTAGCTGTCACCTAATGCTAACTGCGAAAGCTCCTTGTGCAGTTAAGCCTTTTAAATGGCTGGATTTGGAAATGCAAGCTTCTTTTGCTGCACGCTCAGGCAGCCAGTTTGTGAGCTGGCAAAGTCTTAGCAAGCAAGCAGCTCATGGTTTTCTAAGAAACCGGCCTTCAGACAACAGCCAGATATTTGAGAGCCACACACAGAGCTGTGAAAGAAGGGGACAAGAGAATAATTTATCTGGATTCACACCTTTTCTTTCACATAAGATATTATCATGCAGTATAACTGAGAGACAGAGACACCTCTGGTTTATTGAGCTTGTCTTCAGATCTATGAGTTTGTAATTGCCTGAATCTATAATGTCGTGAGTTATAAAGTTTTGATGTGATGGTAATTTGGTAAGCAATACAGTTCAAATCTAGCCTGGGCCCAGACCAGAGACTCCACCCACTTCACTGAGTGGACTTGATTCTCCTTGTCTGGCATTGTGCCATGAAACTGTGATTTCCCTGGTTGAAAAGGTGATTATCTAATGAGAGCCGGGGGTGAGGAGCCACAGGTGGGACTTAGCTGCCTGTCAAGAAATATCCAACCGACCAACTGACAAAGCCTCGCAACAGGACCAAAAACACTTACTGTGGTTGTATGTGTTGTCTTTAATATGAGTTTTAAAAAATGCCAAAATTATACGTGGAAAAGTAGCCGCCAGCTGTCTGTTTTTACTAAGGCTTCTTGCAGCTACAGTAAGTGCCGCTGTAGATCCAGCTGTTCCATCTTCTCATGGTGATAACGTGATACGATTTGAAATGAAAAATGTTTCTCTCTTTCCACTGTGCATGGTGGGTCAGAATCTCGGTCACAACACAATATAACAACATCTGTGTGATTATTTATCAGCTTGTGGAGAGATTTTTGGATTTTAGGTGTTTCGTTTAGCCAGACTTCTTTCCGAAAGTGTGACCCAACGGATGTGCACTGCGTGTGTAAAGATTGCAACTGGCTGAGTAGGTGATGAGAGAGCAGCCCAGCATTCCCCACCCCTTCCGCTTTCTGTGTGTTACCATTTCCAAGTCCCCACTGCTCCAGGAAACATCAATAACCTGCGAGCTAGCAGGCTACATGCTGGAAATGACGAGTTTTGATGACGGGAATTCAGACATTTTTGCACCAGAGCTCTTTTCTGCACATCTAAATCTTTCACCAAAACGAGTTTCCCACTGAAACTGTTTTGCAGAGGCACAGTCACAGTATCTGGGGCTTTGCGCCACCCACGAGGATTGTGATTGCTTTAGAGAAAAACAAACCAGGCGGAGCGTATTTTCCTCTGTACCAGAATGTGTATGTGTAGAGTCAGACCTTTCCCCAGCGCTGAGTGCTGTGGAGAGAGGTCTGTCTACACAAGACTATCTTCCCACTCAGGCGAGCTGACCCCTGGCAACGTAATGACCGCTGGCGCAGATTAAATTTGGAAACGCAATGACCAATGAGGAAGGGTCAGAGAAAATTTAATCCCCTCCTCTGAGAATCGCTCAAAGTGGAGGCAATGCCAGACCAAGAGAGG
>MDSQ01000354.1_pt1 | contig 11051 bp, 4 predicted proteins | sample 1008251 | NCBI WGS metagenome assembly MDSQ01 (sample SAMN05526597, study PRJNA338239) | gut metagenome | isolation source: Hindgut content | host: Naso unicornis | place: Saudi Arabia: Red Sea | collected 2016-05
TGAGCTTACAGGGTAGCAGCATAAGATTGCATAACTTTTGACATAATGTGTATTAGAAGTGGCAGCTGACTGTCTGTCTCACATTACAATATGTTACAAAATGCAGTCTGTAATAAGTACTATTACAAAGAGAACTATCAATGCAAACAACATAGTGCCTTTTTTGATATGCCAGTTCCTATAACTAAGTAAGCCAAAAGGTTATTGTTGAAAAAATAAGCAAAAATCTACAAATTCATAACTCCTTTCCTTGCTAATGTAGTTTGACAGTGAGGAAGGAGGTTTTAACCCCTCGCTTGAGTATTGAAGTACTGGGGGAGTCCTTTAGGGGGAGTCTGGCATCACCTCTGTGTGTGAGGAGGACACACACACACACACACACAAACACACACACAATGGACCACACACTGCTGGAATGTGCAATCCTGTCATCAGCTTGTAATTATAGACTTCAACCAGCAAAATACAACTTTCAGGGTTCAAAAAAGAAGAAAAGAACGTTCTTCCGTTTTTGGCTGCTCTGACGTCGTTCACACCTCCTCACTGCTCACTTCTTTCAGTGTAAAGTGGCACACAACCCTTTAATTTTACACTCTGTTGTGAAACTTACCAGCCATTTTAGTCCAGTTAAAACAAAGAGAGCAACATGTCTTAAACATCACCCTCTTAACCAAGCTGTAATTCCTGAGTGTAATAGAATTTGGGACACAAAACATGAGGATTTAACTAATCCCCTATTACGGACCTCTGTAATCCTCTTGAAAATCCCTTGTATACACACAGGTTAAATTCTGTAGCAACAGCAAAGGTCAAAAGGATTAACCTCACAGAAAGTGATCTGATAGTGTTTCCAAAAAGAAAGACTTAGAGCTACTTTACAAGTGACTCTTGGCTGATTGCCTGTAAAATAATATAGATTTCATAAAAATAATTGATATCGGCTGTTAATTAATAACAACCTCATACATCATACAAGTTTTTCCTGTCATAGTATTACACATATACGATGTAATGATTTATTTTTCACAGATCAAATTGTTCTATTCCAAAATTTGTTTCTTATTCTAATGAAAAATAAAGAGATGCAACATGAAAAAGGAGAACATAATGCGAATGGTGTTACCGTTTATTTAAGCACTATTTAATAAGATTACAAAATTACCCTTTGAAGTTTTTTTGTTAAATGAGTACATTTTTCTCCCACAATCTGCTATCATTAAGTAATCATATCATTATGACTATTATTATTATTTTATAATGCCAGTAATATAACTCCTTCTGTGGTGGTTAAAGTCCCTGAGAATTCCTCTGTGGACGGAAAATGTATATGCTCCATATGCTCTCTGGCTACTGATGTCAAGGCAGAGTGATTAGGTGGAAGTGGAGTTTATGTAAGCAATGGTGAGCGCAAATCAGCCCCAGATCTCCCCACAAGATGCTCGCACTCACTGAGCTTGCAGTGCTTCAGACGGAGCATTGAGATATGCGATATTAAGTAGGCGGCCATAAAACCTTGTCTGGACCCGTGTGGTTGACTCCGAGTAATAGGGAACAGTCAAATATATATTCAAGTTTTCAATGAAAGCCTGTTGAAAGTGTAATGATGTTAAAGTGCTGTCAGGGGAGTCCCGGCCTGATGTTTTATTGGCTGTTTATTTTATTGGAAGACTAGTCATGAATCTAGGTAGCCTTCAGTGATATTGCCACAGTGTGGTTGAGCCCTCAGTCTGCATGAGAGATTTTATTAGCCAAACATTTGTTTCTCTCTATTCCAGGCAATGAGGACTATGTCTTTCCAGTTCAATGGTGAAAATAGCAAACAGATGTGTGTTTAGTCTTCAGCCTCCTCTACACAACAGTTTGTTACTGGATTTGCATTCTTTATGATGCTTTATTTACAGTAAAATGCAATGTTTTACTGTTATAACAAAAACATTTGGGCCACTTCTTTTGCTGCAAAGCCATTTATGATGAAGAAACAAGGAAAATAAAATGTGCAGTTATGGTTTATGTAGCACACGCTTACTGTATGTACTGAGTGTAATTAGTTCTTATGGAATCACTGTACTGATGTCCAACAGAACCTGAGTTAATATCATAGCAAACATGAATTTCTACCTCCACGAAGAGCTGTATGATTGTTTATGAGTGTTTCAAAACCCTGGGGATAAAATAATCATTTTCACCACGATGCAGCATGCTCAGTTCCTTGCTATGTGGATGGGCAATTTCTGTTTCATTTTCTCAGCTCACTAACTGTTGGCTACACTGCAATATGTGATAACTACGGCTGTAATATTTGGTCTGTGGGACTAAATCCATTAAAATAAGCATTTGCATAATACAGTGGTGTCGTTGAACAAATGAGGAATATGTAATGATCCAATCTGTGTGGGACAGAATGAACACTGCAAGTAAATATGTAATGACTTCCACATGGCTGCACATCTGACGAGAGGAACAAAAGCCCTCACTGTGCCGTTTGAACGACCCTGATCATACAGTTGTCTGTCTGGTCAGCACTAAATGCATCAATGACCTCACTGCAGCCACTGGCAGGAGATGCTTTAAATCAGGTAACATCAGGTGTGCATCTTAGCCAGCCCTTGGCAAATCAGTGCCACACACATAATCAGAATAATAAATACTTACTAGCTGTTTGCACAAACTGACAGGCCGGTGACTGATGTGGTTGCAAGAGAGTGGGCTGAATGGATGGCACAGATCAGCCTGATGGGGTCAGAAAGCAAAGCTCTTGCTACATTTGGCACAGCTGATATCCAATTAAACAGGGCATTGACATAACACAACAGAGCAGACCATGAGAGCCACCTCTGGATCACCAGCCAAGATATGTCACACACACCCGCTTTAGCTTTCACCACAAGCCCATGAAGGAAAAAAACACACACACAAGCCACACAAAAGAAATGGTTGCACCTAATTTCGTCTTTATATTCAGACAAAGCCACTCGAAGCACAGTGGAGGTTCATCCCAGGAGTCCTCTGCTCTGATGTCGGGTACGTGATCTAGTTTCTGCGCAGGCCTCGGCCTCAGGTGGCCCCTGTGGGGAGAGAATAGCAAAACTCTTTAAAGGCTTCCTCGGCTATCACATTTCTGGCTTCAAAATACGGAGCCTCCAGTCAATATATCTATGACTATTATCTATCAATTAATACATCTGTCTCCATTGTAGGGGTCTGCTGCCCTGCTAGCGGCCTGACCAGGCAGTGAACTCTTGCATTCCTAAAAAACACGGTCATCCAGCCTCTGTAATTTGTCATGTTAGAAGTTGACAGTAAAAGGTCATCCACTCCCATCGCTGGAGGCAAGAAAAAGCACCAGGATGAAAGTGCACGTTCAGACGATGGCTATTGCTAGGCTCTCCCTATTTGTGTAAGACTGGGAAGACACACACACACACACGCACACACAGCTTTATCTAATCTAGACCACCTATCTGTCTTATACTTCCCAGACTATCTGAAAGCAGAAGCAAGAGCAGGTCCATTAAAAAGCGCTCCGCAGCCTAATAATCCTCCTATTAGATACCTTAAACTGAACTGTGTAAATAGGCGATGTTTGTGAGGCATCATGTTTGTGACAGTGTTCATAATGTGTGCAAAATGAAGCCTCTCTGTGCTACACGTTAGATTGTGTCTTTGCAAAAATAGTTATCTGTCATTTAAGATTAAGTTCCATACTTACAGACTTTAGACACTTTCCAACACATTAAGTAAAATATATCCTATTAGAGGATAGTTTGAATTTAAAAAGAGACAATATAATATCAGCCATCATATTCATGTTATCATGACATATCAGCAAGCTAACACCACCTCCCACCAGCTGTGTATTTTATGTTTGATACAGTCGCACATTTAGTTTCGAAGCCGACAAGCTATCCATTAAATCGGGCCACCTCTGACTCGGCTCCAAAGAGAAGGCAGCTCTGCCAACAGCTCATCCATCATGCACAATATCAATTGATTTCCAAACATAAACAGAGCATCTTTGATATAAGGGACAGCTGGATCAGAGGGGGCACGGCAGAGGAAATGCACTTATAGGCATCACAGTCCAGCTCCTGTCTGCTGCCCTCTCTCCCCCAGACTGGCATGATTTAGCCGGGTCGTTCCTTCCTGCAATTATTTGACTTCCGAAGCACAACACAGCCAGAGCCAAGAGCACCATGACACTGCGGGGTTGAGTCTAATGACTCCTGCAGTTCACCTAAAGCTCAGTCTGGTCAACTATTAACCCATTATCTTTACTATCGCATAGTGCTGAAATGTAACTAAGTACATTTACTTAAGTAAGGTACTTGGTTACAGATTTGCAGTACCTGTACTTTACTTTAGTCTTTTCTTTTCATGTCACTTTCTATACTTCACTACGTTTCTTCGCAGCTGTTGTTACCGGTTACTTTTCAAAGAAAAATGTTTTCACAAAACATACAAAGAACTAATAAAATATGATGTTTTCTTAATAATTACACTACCAAACAATTAACACAACTGAAGATTTTGATTATTTTGGTCATTTTTCTGTGCAAAAATATGTCAAGGTTACAGCCTCAAAAATGTACTGATTTGCTGCCTTTCTTTTCAGTTATTTTAATCTATATATTTATTTTTTTGATATTTTGGATTTTTGTACTAATGTACTAACAGCAAATATAATAAAAAGATTAATCCATAATAAAAATAATTATTTATTCAAATCTTCTATGTTTTGGTTGAAAATTAGCTCCACCACAACCACCTACAACAGTAAAATCCAGATATTACATTAAAGCATAAGTAATAATAATCCAATGCAACAGTTACAGGGGCATTTACTTTAAAACTGCAAGTACTTTTTCCTGAAAATAAATACATATTTTTACTTGATTGCACATGTAACATTTCTAAATTACAATGTCTAAAAATGTATTGTTCCAACAATGTTCAAGCTCAGAAAAATATAATTTCATTTAAGGTCACAGTGTGTTTCATTCCATCACCTCTCAAACAACAGATGATATGTCAGAGGGTGAGGAGGGGAATGTGCAAAGGTGTTTAAACATAATGTAAAGAAAACTTTAATACATCACCTCCTGATAGAGTTTTATCTGCGATGGTGACTATTGATGAAAACAACAAATCCCATGATCCCTCACTTCTTTACGACGTCCACTGTTTTTATTTTTTGATTGAGAGATGTCTAGCAGCAGACATAGCATGCTGTGCATTTTCAGAAACATCTACACTGCAGGACTTTTACTCAAACGTCTTAAAATGAATTATTATTAAAGACTAATAAGAGTGTTTGGGGGAAATTTTGACATCAGATCTAATTCCTAAAACTGATCCCTGTGAATCATAAAAGCAGCAAATAAAAAACAGTTTGCCATCGCAGCAGCATAAATATGTTCAGTGTTTGATTTATCCAGTACTTTGGCTGTAATATCCACAATCTGCACACCAGCCTCTAGTGCTCGTATATTTCGATCATCATATGTGCACGTTTTATCAATTATTCATTGATAATCCTCTTGAACATGATATGGAGCAATTCCGTTAAGCTACATTGAAATATTATCAATTATCGTGTTTTAATTTTTACCCAAGTGACTCCCCCATCTCCACTTACTCTACCCTCCTCTGCTCCTCCTTGCAGCATTAGAGAGGTGTCATTAGTGAGGGCCAGTGGGAAGACCGCCCGCAATAGAGCAAATGGAAGTCGTAAAGCAGCACTACTCATCGCATGGACATTACACACTGACCCTCCCAATCCCTCAGTCTCTGCAATTGGCTGACAGTGTGCACCAATGACACGGTAAACCACAGGCTTTTCAAACTCAATTTAGCCCAGCATTAATTATTCCTCTAAGTATTCTATGCCCCCGTTAAAATTGAAATTCATAAACGTATAAGGTTCGGGGCGAGCATGTTGTGGTACACTTACCAATGTGATGATACAATTCCCATTTGATGGTTGCTACCTAATTAAGACTAGCGAGCTGTGTACGGCAAGACTCATATATCTTTGTTACACCAGACAAATGCTCCCTTTGGTTCACGAACAGAGCAAGATCAGAGTTTTTTGACGACTGAAACTTCCAATAACTTTCATTTAAAATTCACTGCATCGCTGTATGAGGAACCACCATACCTCCACGTCCATCTGTATCTCAATATATGGGACAAAAATGAATTACCCGCAGCGCTAAATTGAATTTGTTGCAGCACAGCCTCAAATCCTCAGAATGTTTAGTGCCATAAGTGAATTAAAATCTGTCCATGATATAAAAACATTCAATACAACTGGTGGCTTGCTCAGTTTCAGGGAAATACCGCACTGCTGATGCACTTTAGGTTTGTCATCTGAGGTGAGAAGAGTTCAGAGTTTCTGCCCGAGGGCCTTGTTGTCCATTTGAACCCGTGGCCTTTGGTCTGGGGGTTTAGAGGTGCAGACTATCTCAGACAACCACTGCAATGCTCCCTATGCAAAGGAGCTGATCACAGGTGGTAACTGTCTGAGACAGGATAATTAGCATAGTAGGCAAGCCGCAAGCTTTAAGTACAAATCCAAATTATATACAAAATTATAAAATGGTTTAAAGCACATTTTTTTAGAGTGGAAAACCCACTGTGGAGATAACCTTTGTCAACATGTGATTAAATGAGCCTCAGCCGGCAAACGCATCACAGTCTCTGCAAAGCTGCTGTTATTTATAGCATAACAGAGCTGAACCTGTTGACTTCGAAGCTACCACAGCCTGTGAGGACTCTCTTGTTCATATGCACAAGTGACTCAGTCCTTTACATCATACAGCTATAAAAGCTAGATATAATTTTCTTGATAAAGAAAACCGTAGATTGTAGTCTCACAAGCTGGACTGAGCAGATTACAAAAATCCTTTGTTCTTGAGTCAATTTTGAAAATCACAAAAAAGGTCCTCAGTTGGCCAGAGGTGATGCTACATCAGTATCTGATGTAATGCACTCAGTTTTGGGTTCAGTGTCGGTCGAACACTGAATGTACCGAAGGCACTGCAGCAATGTTTTCAGTAATCATGGACAATATCCTCTTTGTCATGTGTTTGCTTTTAAAAAGTATTGTTTTTACTTTATCAAAATAATTCTAGAAAAAAATACTTGTTAATGCAACTAAACCGAACGCTTTCTTTTTATTTTGTAGTATTTAACAGCTGCTGTACACCAGAGGAGGCTGCTCCCTAGAGGCATCAGAGGTTTCTCCTCCTCTATTTATAGTACAGTTAAATATAACTACTGTATTAGCAAATCTCAGTATTATCTAATAATTAATAATAATACCTACAGGACAGGCAAAAGGGGAAAGGGAATCCATGAGTGTTAAGTGGTTTGGGAGGGAAAAGGAAGCTGTCAACCTTACGGTGGGATCTCTCATATTAATTTAATATACTTCTTTTTTAAGTCAAGTCAATTTTGTTTATATTGTGTCAAATCACAACAAAGTTGTCTCAAGACACTTTACATATAGAGCAGGTCTAGACCACACTCTATAATTAAATTATATAAATTTTTTTGGACCCAACAATTGAAAGCAATTCCCCCATGAACAATCACTCGATGACGGTGGTGAGGAAAAACTTCCCCTTAACAGGCAGAAACCTTGGAACAGATCCAAAACTCAAATGCTTATCACTTATTAGTTAAAACATCTGAAATGATCCTGAATCAGAGGGTGTCCTCCCTGATCAATCAACAACCAAAGTACAATACCGACATCTTGCCAGTCCAATGACATTTTCACAATTCATCTGAATTCTCAGGGAGGCATAGATACAGAGTGTTTTTTCAAAAGAAATTACATGCAGGCTACTTTTGGGCCTCATCTCTAAAAGAATATCATTTTCTTTAGGCCTTTTCAACAGTCCGAACTGACTATTTTCAAATTTGTATTTCCCTTTTTATCGAGCAGTAGTTAGCTGTCAACACGTAGCTTGTTCTGGCAGCACCGATTCAAGCGAACAGAGGATTTGGATTGGTCAGCACGGCAGCTGTGGATATAGAGCTGGCAAATTATTCATTGACTGCGTTGTATTTTTTATAGTGGGTGTTGTTTATAATGATCTGTCCGACCTATTATTGTCACTGGGGGTAAACTTGAATATTAAAAGAGGCTACCTTTAAGATTGATATGATACAACTCAACAGCTGCACTGTCAGACTCCCAAAATGATCTTAAAGCTGACTCAACACCTCTAAAAAAAAAAATAAATAAAAAATAAAAAAATCATTGTTTCATTAGTAGCACTCTGTCCTCTGACCTTCATTTGCAGATATTACGTTTATTCAAGACAAAATTGTCGGTGCATTTTGAGGCATTAAAATTCTGCTCCAGCTGACTCTTTTTGCTTTCTGTATATGGGGGAGGGAACGAGTTGAGCAAGGTACAAAAGAGATGTTGAATCCCTTTCTTTCCTTACAGTCTGTGGGGATCCAATTCTGCGATAATGGTATAGGGCTCGTGACATTCCCTGCTGATAGAGGACATCATTTCACAGGAGACCTCACGGAGCAGCTAGACCGGGAAGAATGTGGCCAGATGGAACTGGGCTGAATTGTCAACATTTCCCTGTTGAATAGCCAGCTAAGCAGGTTCTACAATGCAGGCAGATTTTTGCATTCAGGAGGCAACAGACACGAGACACACACACACACCTCCTAAAAAAAGCACTAAAACCAAAACTAAAGTGAGTACACAGAGCCTCCCAAGTCCCTCGTCTGAGAGGGAGAGGACAAAGGTGAGGACTGGCTGTAATAAAGCCGTATGCCCGCTGTTAAGAAATGAAATGTAAAGCCATCACCGTGATCCATCTTCATTAAACAATTTCCCCTCTCCCTTGCTTGCGAGGATATCAGTTTCAAGAGGTCAGGTGCTATTTCTCCTCCTCTTGGGTGACGGCATGTGTTTAAATATACTGTGGAGTGCAGCACCAGTGCAGTGCAGTGGAGCAGAGGAATGGGAGGCCATTGGTCCCGTGCCGATTGGCTGCCATTCAAGGTTACTCTTGGAGGGTTTCCCATCACCCCCCTCTAAGTGATACATTGCAATCTGACAAATGCAAACTGTGACATTTAGAAAAGCACTGGGAGAATGACTACTGTTGTGCTGTTAATATGGGCACCTCACTGCCAAACTAGATTTTTTGGACAGGCAGCTTTACAAGCCTGATGTCCATTACACAGCCAGATCACTACATAATTATACTGCCTGCGCCTTTCTTTTTTTTTAGGCCCAGGTCCCCAAATATTTTAATAGTTTTATGATAGAGTAAAAATGCCAGCCAGACAAAATACAAATGTTACACTATGCAAATACTGGGTATTAGACAGCTCATCTCAGTGAGACTGTCCTGCTCTACGGTTCCGAGACATGGAATACCACCAAGACACTCACAAATAAGATCCAGGTGTTTGTCAACGAATGCTTATGCTACATCCTTAAGCTCTGGAGGCCCATTAAAATCTCAAACGAGGAGCTGTGGAGAATTACAAGCCAGGAAAACGTAGCTGCCACACTCAAAAGAAGAAAGAGTAATTGGATAGGCCACACCCTCAGGAAGGACGAAAATAACATCACAAGACAAGCCCTGGACTACAACCCTCAGGGAAAGAGGAAGAGGGGAAGGCTGAAGAACACCTGGAGAAGTTCCACACTTCAAGAGCTACAGAAAATCAGAGTGAGCTGGCAAGAAGCTAAAGCCCAGGCCCAGAAGAGAGTGAGATGGAGAGCTGTGGTGGACGCCCTGTGTCCCTTAAGGGGGTAAAGAGGAATAAGTCAAGTAAGTCATAGCGCAGCTGAGTCGACCTGCTCCACACATTTTCACTGCTAGCGTTCTGCTACTTCATGCTACACAAACCAACTTTCTGAACTTTGTTGGAAACATTTGGGACGATGTGAGAACACAAGTCAACAACATGTAGAACAAAGAGAAATTCATTTTTAGACATTTTATTGTGGAAATGATACAAATCATATCTAATGAGCAAATGTCGTCTCTCCTGATTGGACGAAGCTTCCTGTTTGTGGGATTTATTTATTTATTTTTTGCAATTGAATAAAAGTTTAATTGCAATAGAGAAATTTTAATTCACCTCATTTTTGCTGCTGTGCTAACACATACTGACATATTCTGTGGCTGTCTTTGTTTTTTTTAAATAAACTTTACTGACGAGATCATACATTGCAATTTCTCGTAGGAAAGAAAAACAAACTGAGTTTTTTTGAAACAATGTAGATACAGAAACTTCCAAGAAAGACAAACAATAACAATAACAATAACAACAAAAATATATCCACAAGCGACCATCATCGGGGTCCAAGCAGTATCGAGGCCTTAAGGACCCTCATTGGTGTGTGAAGTATTTGTAAGATGAAGCATCAGAGAATGTGAGGCATAGTGACATCAGCAGGTCCCAGCATTAGTAGGTCACCATTGCAGGTCCCATCAGGACTTTGTCAGCTGAATTATTGGAGACAGCAGCAAAAGCACCTCCAAGCCTTCGACCTTTCAAAACTGAGATGTCAGCATTTTGATACCTTGAAAGTGAGAGGTTTAATCTGCATCTTGTTCAAACTTCAGGCAAGGAGACGTCCTCTGGCTGTTTGTTCACTTGCCCTTAAAATGTTGACAACAATCAAAATGTTGCTGAGATTTCAGATGAATTTGAACTTGTCTTGTAATCAGGCCTAAAATCTCCTCATTTTAGGGACAAGGCCATGTGGCCTTCAGCGTCACCAATTTTTGAGGGCACCAAGGCCATCTAATACAACAATGATTTTAAGATCACAGATATAATGTTTAATGCCTTATAGTGTGCAATATATATGTTCATAATGTGTTAGAATGTATTACAGAGACAGGCTTCATAGAAAGTGTTACCAAAAGTACTTCCTCTAGTGTGATTTTGTTTGATTTTTCAAGGTGATTTTTAATTGTACTTCAATTTACACGTCCACTTTTACAAAATAAAAAATGTATAGGCTAAGCTTACAAAAATGTGCATTAATAATA
>MDSQ01000355.1_pt1 | contig 11038 bp, 7 predicted proteins | sample 1008251 | NCBI WGS metagenome assembly MDSQ01 (sample SAMN05526597, study PRJNA338239) | gut metagenome | isolation source: Hindgut content | host: Naso unicornis | place: Saudi Arabia: Red Sea | collected 2016-05
GGGCCAAAAAATGGTTTTGTTTAAATAAATCAAAGCTGTTGACTGATGATTGTGTGGTTCTTCTACTCAATCGGTGTCTGTGTTTGAGTTGATCTCTGTTTTCAAATATAATGCTCTGATTTTTAATTAACCAATAAAAGGACAGTTAGTACATTACAAACACATCACTCGATAATTTGTTTTATGTTACAGTGCTTAAAAGATTTGTTTCCCCTGTGGCTTGATGTATGGTAGTAATTACAGAAGACACAAACACACAGGGGTTCAGGCTGAGTTTAATACATCGCTTTTCTCCATCTCTTGGGATCTGGTGAGGGATACAGTGAGTCTTGGCTGGTTCTATTTTTACTCCCCTAAATGTGCAATGACCTTACCTCTCAGATGGACTGAGTACCAGAAGAGTGTGTGTCCGTTAGCCGTTTTGTTTGATATGTCAGTGTCTGAAAGTGTTAGTGTACCAACAGTGAAAAGAGGGTGATTGAATGGTCAAGGCCTCAGAGCCTCCCCTCTCTGGGAGTTTCATTGAAGGGACATGAGCCAGACAGGCAGCGGGTGGGCAAATGGGTGGATGGGTAGGGGGTGTGTCGTCACACGTTGTCATACATGTACAGCAGGACATGGAAGGACGAGGTACATGGGAGATGTAATTATGGATGAATCCTCCATGCTCTGATGCACATAATAATTAGACACTAATTAGTCACCAATCGCACTCCGATGGTATTATGAGCAACGAAGGAAACAAAAATCACTGGGATCTGAACTCTGATCACTACATTTGGGATGAGAAGGTTTAAATGAAGCATGATGGGCCTCAATGACCAAAACACTTGCTGTAGCTGATTTAACTGATCACAAGTCAATCAAAATGTTTATGCTTGCTCTGGATTGTGCTAAAAGTCATGTACAGCTTCAAGCAAACAGTGCTGCATTCAGAAGACAGTAAGCTGTATTCACACGGCAGCTATTAGAGAATACATGAGGGATCACACCACACCATATGATTAATTAACCTTGACTGATGCTTGTAAAACTGGTTCCAGATGAGCAAGTATGCCCACAGGTCTGCATGTACATACTGATACATATGAGATGGTTGAACGCACCACTGTAGCAGGTCTTGGTAATACTAACTTAGATTCACTGTAGTGCGACAAAGCTTTCCTCTTTTCCAGGTAAGTCTAGGATCAATCCTCTTTGCCTCAATCAGGGCATAAAACTCTCACTAGTCCCCGTCCAAACACCTCCAGAGTGTTCTCTGCATCCCTTTGATTACTTTGTGTAGAACGCTTTGGACAGAGACCAATGTTTGACAGAACCATCATCCCAAACACCAGGTCAAATCTGCATATGCATGCAGTGTGTGGTTCAAAGGGGAGCTGACTCAGGAAGGGGCTGTGTTGCTTGGCTTCAGTCCGTTGCTTCCCATAGTACACAGATGAGCAGCACAATGCTGCCGTAACCTGCAGGAGAACCAATGAATAAAACATAACCACTGTATTAATGCTAAAGACGTCTTTTCATTTCCAGTTTGAATCAGGAGGTGACTATACTAAAGTTTATTTGCATGTGCCAAAGCAGAAGATTATTAATAATTTCTGTGTGCTGTTAATGCTTTTATCACACTGGCACACTCATAAATGCTCAAGCATTTGCGGTATGCTGCACAACCACACACACACACACACACACAAAAAAAATGAAAAAGAGAGCCCCTTCAATATATATGTTCCCAGAGAAACCCTGAAGCTTGAGTGGTGTATATTTTCAATATTTTTTTTATTAATATGTGCTGATACAAGGTCACTCTGACCTGCGATGACGCAAACACTCACAGAGAAATCATCCCCTTTGGCCCAGACAGCTGACAAAGCAATGACCGTGAGAAAATAAAATCAAATAAAACATGAACATCATTTCTTAAAACAGTATCAAGGTGTTATATTAACCTCACTTTACAAATGTCTCAGTGGTAGATGATAAATTATCCATTTCATAGAAAAATCACAGAGAGCTGTGGAAATGCTGCTATATGTAGAACCCCACAGGGCACAATGTTAGTTAGTCATCGTTTCTATCAGTGCCGACATCCTTTCAAAACCACCAGCATCCAATAATGTATTCCTATAATTTTGAGCATTCAGGGATGTCCAATACTGACCACAGCCTACCACACTGAGCTCATTAATACAGCCTTCAGCTGATGCTCAGCATATCACATTCACCCCTGCAACAGCCAGCTATTCCACCTCTGATGATGGACATAAATACGTCTGAGGCAGCGTTTTCTGGCCTGTCCCGTGGACGATCATGGGATGGATATCACTACAGCATTGAACAGGCACATGCAGGCACAATTCAGTTCCTGTCTACTGTCAGAGACAGTGTACCCAGAGAAGGAAAGAGGAAGAAATGAATTTAAAAAAAGGCCAAGAACTTCGACCTGCTCCCGCTGCATGTACTGCAGATGGATGTTAAAAAGAGCGCAGGTCCATTTTTTCTCCATTTCAGTGTATAAAACGACCTAATGGACAATGTGTATGGTGTACCTATGTCTGTGTGTTAAGAGATGTTTGTTTTGGTATTGAACCTTGGTGTCTCTATGTAGAGTGGTCCTTTAAGAACCATTTGGCCCACCCTGTGCATCATGATGGTCTGAATTGCTGGCACAGCTTCACGGACACATATTCAACACAAAGGAAAAACAGCACGACCCTCATCACTGGGTTTACGTTGTACACCCACATATTCTTAAAACTGATGTAAAAGTATTGTACAGCAGTCATGTGGAGATGTAACAAGGAACCAATAACAACATAGTACTAATTTACTGTTTGATTCACTGTTTATTTGCTTTTTAAAAATCTCTGTTAGAAAATTCTGTTGCATTTGTTTGCACACTATCTTGTTTTAATCGGCTGATGCGGCAGTGGAGTCATTTTCACATTTATTTTTAAGGAAGCATCCATTAGACCAAACAACAGTCACATCATTTTTTCTCTACATAGATTTGTTTCATTCTTGCTATAAATGCCAGCTTGATCAATTTTAACAATAAAGTGATAACCTCTGGACTGCTGACCACCAACAGAAAGCCCTCTGAAACAAACTAGCACGTTCATCCCTTTATCTGCAGATCCACCCACCCCTGCAGCCTCGCTGCTAACCCCTCCTCACCAGTCATCCTCTCTCTTTTCTAGCCTGTGGCTATGAATTCGTGACATCTGTGACATCTCTGCTGATGTTGTCCCCGCTTTGTTCCCTCTTGGGCCCATCTTTGCAGACATAATGACCCTCTGCTGCTGTTGATCTCACACACCAGCATCCTGCCCCGCCCCCCTTCCTCCCTTCATGGTGTGATATGCCCCACACAAATCACTGGTAAGAAAAAAAAAAGGGGGGGGTTGTGTGTGAAAGGGTCAACTGCAAGTAAACGGACTGTGAGCCTGCTGGGACCTCTGCTGTCTAATGATAGACTGAACAATGCCACAGCTCACTCTTCACTGACACTAAGCTGCAGGGGTGAGACAGCATTAAGTCGAAGGTTGGGCATCCCACCTTTTAAACAACTTCCCACCTAACCGCTGCAGCAGGCTTGCCAGCGGCATGGAATGGGAATTGTGTTAAACATTTGCAGAGACCGAAAAAGAGAGCAGAAAAGAGAGTGAGGGCGAGTTCACTGCAGTAAATTAGTACCCACGGTGTTATTATTGTAATCAGAGGTTTGGTGGGCTTTGAATGGTGGAGGAACTCCCCTTGTGTGAGCCTCCGTTCAACAGCACGGGCCGCAGACCTTCTACTGTATAATCACTATCATTTACCACAGTGCCGCACTCCTCTGTTTATTGAGATATTAATCTGGGATAAACAAAGCTTTTGACAAAACAAATTAACACTCTCAAAGAAGTGCTGCACTAATGGAGTCCATTGAGATTGATATTAAAATGCGGCTGAGATGGGGGAGACGGAGGAAAAGAAAGGGAGCAGAGAGGTGATGGAAAAAAAAAAAGAAGAAGCAGGCCCAAGGTGACGCACGTTCCTCCTCTCATGGGGAGTGTCCGTCTAAACAGTGTTTCTCCCTGGGGTGGGTCCCAGCCGAGCAGCAGAGATCAGCATCAGCACATTATGTCAAATACAGTGAGCAAGGGATGAAGTTAATGATGATGATGAGAAAGATGAGGATAAAGATGATGATGGCCGTCTTGTGTTGCCCATTAACACTTCCACCCTGGAGTGAATTGTTTTATCTTCAGTCTTGCTTGTTAAAATACATTCAGTTGTCCTCAGTTGACCAGTGAGTGCTGCCTCGGCACAGCGCCTCACCACTGAGCCATAAGATCCGTGCTTCACATTGTCCAGCACTGCAGCAGAGCAGAAAGCATGTGCATATTGTCTTTTCATTTGTAAACACCGAAAGCTCCCAGGGTCAGCTGCAAATCCAAGTCATGTACCATAAAACCAGTATTGCACATGTCCCCCCTATGGCTCAAGTGATGATACTAGGGCCTTCTTTCTGAGCCTCATCGTGCTCCACAGCCCATACAATGTTACTTACACAAGTGATTTGAATAACAAGAATAAATGGTGGCAAATCCTTGTAATCCCTCTCCCTTATCTGTCTTTAACCCTCCCTCTCTTTCAGCCCCAGGAGCCACAGCTAAAAGCTGTCCTTTGGGTTCTCTTAGAAGTGGGACAGCCGGGCCCTCGCCAAATGTCACACTGCAGTGGATGCATTTATTTTCTGCTCACGTTCTGTCCACACATCCCACTCTTTCGCTAGGTGCAGGTTTACGAGGGAGACAGTCAAAGAAAAGAAAAAAAAATCCTAAACCATGAATAAATCAAGGTGAATAAATATTCCAAAAACACACATAAAGCCTGATAAATAAACCATAACAAATACCTATAAATACAGTGCAGAGGAAGGCAAACGTTCAGTTTTTTTAAAGGTCAGACAGATTTCAGCTGGATGAAAGGAGCCTCACGAGTGTCTCTCTCTTGACAGCTAATTTCTCAAACGTATCGCTTGCATAAGGTGGCATATTGGAAACATGTTCCTCCCGATCGCTCAACCCTGCTTGTCATTTTCATGGTATATGGTTATCGCATGTCTCCCGAGGCGGTCTGATTTCTCCTGTCCTCCTCATACAGTACCTGAACACCACCTGAACCACCACTTTCATTTGAGGCAACAAAGTAATGGCAGCTCTCCGCAATGAGCATCCCTCTTGTCTGATGTGTATTCAAGTCATGTCTCACACACACACACACACACACACACAAAATACATTTCAAATGTGTGTGCACATACAAAAGTCTGGTGCATGGCACGAACACACTCACAATACACATTCAGACACTTTCGTACTTATCATGCACACAGGAAATTAATGAACTGTCACATTAGGCTCTGGAGTAATGCTGAAACTATCTTTAAGAAACAGCAAAATGCAATATTCTCTGAGAGCAAAACAAATATCATTATCATACATGCTAAAACCCATGTTCTTAAAACGATGTAATCTGGTTATAGCTTCCAAATAATACAAGAACAAACCAAATCACTGTATGGATGCTGTCGTTCACCCACAGCGCTTTATTGTGCCTGTGAGGCACAGTATGACATTTGACGACATCTATCTCGCTTGCCACACACCTCCCACCCCCCCGCTGCTTTCGGCATTTCCACCCTGGGAATGTCAAAAGGGCAAACATTGACAACATGTAACGGATTATATTACATAAAAATTGTGCCAGGATTTTTTTTTTTTTTTGTTCCATTTTTCATTTGTATAAATAAAATCTACTCTACATTATAATCTGTTTCTCTCTCTGCCACTCTCTCTCTCCATCGGATCACTAAGGATTTTTCACTGAATGGCACAGTGCTGGCACATGAGCGAGGGAGAACGAGAGATCGACGGGGGGAGAGAGATGGAGTGTATCAATCAGGTCACAAAGTCCAAAACATTTTATTTTTTTCTTTTGTTGCTTTGTTGCAATACAAGAAGTCATTTCTCATAGTATTTGTTACTTTTTGTTGCTTTTGATCATCTGGTGTCTCTATTTACATAGTAGGAATAAAGTAGATTCATGTGTGGTTCTTATGTACACGGTTTTACCAATTGGTCGACCGGTGTGTTTGTGACGTTTACAGTCCTGCTTGTCACAACCACACACAGGAAACAAGTCCACTTCGACTGGCTAGGCTCTAACAGCAAAGTACAGGGGGAGGGGGCGACACTCGTCCGCTCTTGCAGCCCCCAGAGGATGCAGACCAAAAGTCAACAAATTGAATACTCTCTTCAAAACAACAGCAAGGCAGTCATTTAGCTTTTCAAATGCCTAAAGCAAACAACCAGAGAAAACAGTGGAGAGGATTGGCCAGTCTCATGGATGCAGGTTCTCCCGCTCTGGAGGGGTGATGCAGCGCCTCCTCAGTCTCCATCTCTGCCTGTACTCCACTTCTGTACATAGTTGTCAATTCACAGCAAGAGAAAATGAAGGCAACTACACTGTATCAGCGCCCACTGCCTGCAAGAAACAAAAGCTCTTACTCCCTTTTACGTACTTTTACTCAGATAGAGTGCTGTTTTCACTTCTGATGTTCAGTAATGAGCACTTCTGGATGAGTGAGTGTGTGTGTGTGTGTGTGTGTGTGTGTGTGTTTGCTTTGTAAATGTTCTAGTTTCTGTTCTGGCTCAATAAAATATATTTTTGGCAACAATGAAGAGCTTTCTGTGAGACAATTTTTTAGGTTATAATAGTGTACTATATTCCCTGTCTCCACAGCTAACTGCTCCAATCAAATGACAACTCAAACCAGACCTATGGATGGTACGAACGGGAAATGAGATACAATACAAAATGATATTCCCCTCTCTGGAGGCAGGTCTGAAGAGAAATGACATAAAAAAAAAAAACTTTAATAAAGTTTTAAAGTTTGGAAATATCTGAAGGTAAAGGGGGTGGATCAGTACATTCAGAGTGCTGGACTTGGCCTTAGGGTACCAAAAAAGTACGGGGGACTGTGGTTGGAAAGAGGCGATCAATGCTCTGCTGAAAAACACCCATCATTCATCTCCACGAGATGGGGCAGGTTTAAAGACAAAGGCTGAGTCTGCAGAGTCAGCCACAGCTCCCCCTGAAGGTCACTCTGTTTGCTCATCTGTTAGTTAAATAAAAGTCAAGAGAGAAAGAAAGGCAACCAAACAAGCAGAAAGTGGAGAGATGCGAGAACGAGGCAGGCAAAGAGGTGGCTCTGGCCATCACATTAGTCCCCAACTTCCACCTTGAGGCTCCAGTCACAGGCTGGTGACCAGCTGCATCTGTCCGTCTCCCTCATTGTGGGCAGGCTCAGGGGCCTGGTGTCCCTCCCCACTCGGTCTCCGGGGTGGGGCCTGGTAGAAGGTCTGCATGGGGGCCCCACGAGAGCCGAGGGCGGGCCTCCCTGAGCTGTAGTACAGCTCCTCAGGGGGCTGGGCTGAACGGGGCACCACCTCCAGGGGCTCAGGACTGCTGTCGGGGTAGGGTGAGTCTCGCAGGTTGGTGATGCTGGTGTACAGGGAGTCACGGGCAGGGGAGTCTGGCGCTCTGTTGCCTCCCTGCCCGGCAGCACTCTGACCACTGTGGCCGCTGTGGCCCATGCTCTCTGTAAGGTCGGCTGTATAGCTCTCTGACTCCTCTGGATCGCTTTGGTAGAGGACTGACTGGGCGCGCTGCAACAGTAGGGGCTCCTCCAGAGCTTTGTAAAGCAGCTCCACATCCTGCGGGGTCCGCTGTGGCCGATCTCTCAAAAAGTCCTCGTCTTCATCTATGCCCATAGATGACTCTGGCCCAGCCCCCGCTGTCCCCCGACCAACCCCACCATGAGGACGTCCTCTGGCCAGGCTGCCACATACCCTGTCCCCAACATCAACGCCACCTGGTCCACTTCCTCCCCCAGCACCACCTCTCAGGTTGTTGTGCACAAGCTCAGAGATGATCATTTTCTCAAAGGCAGCAGCATCGGAGAGGTTTCGTCGGATGCCTCCGCCTCCCAGGGCCTCTGAGCTGCGGGGATTGAGGAGGGGTGGGGGGCTGTCTCCATTCCCACCACCGAGGAAGTCACAGCTGCCTCCGCCTCCACCCCCTGGGCCACTGCGTAGGGAGTAGCTGTTGTTGAAGTTACCATTCAGTGGCAGAGTTTCCATCCCACAGGGGTCGCGGGCCTTAGATAACGTGCTCTCTGGACCAAAACACAAACAGAACAGAGACATAAGACAGAGAGCTTTGGCATTATTATCATACAGATTCAAGGAGAAGAATAAATATCAGATAGAAAAATGTCAGAGCACAGCTTACAGAGACGTGAACAAAGGTGAAATGCACTTACTTGGGTCACGGAACGTTCCTGTGCATACCAGAGAAAATCATGTGGAGGGAAAACAATGAAAGACACTAGTCAGTAAGTGTTTTTTAATGACGCAACATTAACATGATGTATTCGTTTTTAAGAGATTTCATGCGGAAACCACTAATGGAAGAAAAAAATCCTTGTTCATCTGCCTCTTTTCTTTTCTCTTTCTTTCTCACATTCTTACATCCAGCCTTCCAACTCTTACCACATTCAAATCACATTATCTGTGATTTATGCAGACTGGTTGACATCATATTCCTCCAACATTTACCTCTAAGCCACAGAAAATACTCAAAATATTTTTTACTTCTGTCGTGATACCTAGATACATACATAATTCATTAAAAAACCTTGCATGGAAGCGGAATTGTTTATTTTACGACTCCCTTACAATACAAGATTTGGTGCTTTTTCTCCCAAATCAGCGTCACCCAGCAAAGCAAAAGCCACAGCCGCCCAAAAAGTGAGAAGTGTTCATTTTCTAAATTTAATGTGTAGTACGACTTTAATCAACGTTCTTCTTCAGTGGTGGTGTGGGTAATTAGACATTCTAATGAAGTGCTCTCTCTACTTCCTCTCCCACACTCTTCTAAAAATGTCTCGGCTGCCAGGCCTGTGGCCATCAGGCTTGACGTATTGTGCAGAGAGGCTTTAAAATATTTAACAGAAACGCCGCCTTAAATTTCAGTCCTCAGACACTGGGCCTGATACTCTGCGGATGCACACTCAGCCAGCGACCAGCCACACACAGCCATGGTTCTCGCTTACCGAGTGAATATTGGTGCTGTAGTGGAGAAATTACGAGTACACGTCTAATTCAGCAGTTACAGGCATCCAGCATGGTGTGGGAATACAGCAATGTGATTAAACAGCCATTAAGTTGTTTAAAGAGCCACAGTCTGAGACAGAAGCCAGCATACACACACACATATACACACACACACGCACGAGCACTTATAATGAGCACGCACACCTGACTGACCTACACCCAGATGGACTGTCGCTGGCCAGCGAGCTGTCTGATCCCTTTCTACTGCCGTCATGATTTAAGACGACTATTCTTTTCTGTCTGGGAACAGGAAAACTGTCCTCAAGATTTTCTGGCAGTCACAGCTGTAGCTAAACTTCTAATCAATTTGTGGCTGTTCTCATGAAGATTCAAGATCTGACCAGATGGCTGGTTAGGCTGCAGGCACTGTTTGGCTCTGTTCTGCTCAGCCTAGTGAATCCGTCTGACAGCTACATAGTCTGAAAAAACAACACACAAACAGGCTCAAACACACACACACGGAAACGCTTAGGCAGGAGTGAGATTGTGCATACCATGTCACAAAGTTACGGACAAAAGGACAACAGGCTGAGCGCATGCTGTCCATTCAAAAGATGGACAGCATGTAAAGCAAAGCCATTATCATCCCCCCATATGTGGCTGCAAACTAAAACAAAAAAAACAACAAAACATGTCAAACAAATTTTCCCCAAAGATGGTTTCAGTCATTTTTGGTGTTTCTTGTCACATTAAAAAGTTTGGGTTTATTTTGCTATTCGATGATATAAAAGGGGCTGCAATGTTATGACTGACAGCTGAGTACTGCTCGCATTTGAGTCAGGTGGGTTAATGGGTGAGACCTCAATAAAGCAACTCCAAACACGATCACCTCTGCCACCAAATGATGTGACCAGATCACAACAGCAGTGCTGGGATATTTTGAATAATTTTTTTCAGTAGCATGTTGTTGATCTTTACATACAGTTAATGTTTTTTTTACACACATATGCTGACAAGAGTGCACACACAGACTGCAGCCGGTATGAGGAGCTAACCAGTAGAGTTGAAGACGCCAGGTGAAGGCGGGGTGAAGCTCTCAGCCAGCAGAGTGTTGTAAGGAGAGGTACCACTGCGAGTCTGTAACACCGGGTTGGTCAAAAGGTGGTTGCCCATTGTCGCTGCAAGACACAAACATGAACATAAAAAATGAACATAATCATAAACAGGCTTTTCTCTGGGCCTCAAATGTATGCAAAGCAAGCACAAGCAGAAGCACTTTTCCATAAAGGTGTAACGCTTTGAAATTCACGTTTCCAGACTCAGTAATAACATGTTGAATCGTAAAAATATTTACTGTTTATTCAGATGGGGCTATTTTTGTTACGCTGCTTTATGGAGTAATGCATTTCACAGTGTTCTCCGCAGTGTTTATGCCTGCTGATTGTAACCTTTGAGTAAAAATACAATTGCAGGGGAAAGGTACTGTTTGGAGCATTGCCATTCTTTTTTCCCTTTGGCTCCTGACAATGTAGTCAGATGGGGGAGAACAGTAATGCATGCCATTATGTAGTCTAGTGGTGCAGCCATTGAAACACAGTTAATTTTCCAGTGAAATGTGAATGCCACTACAAGACAAATATAATTCAAAGAAATGGCGCACTGAGAATGTTGTATAAAGCCCATGTATGGCTCAAGCCTTAGGCAACTCAAACAGAAATGCCATGAAATTAAAAATAGGACAGCATGACGGAGAGTAGTCCAAGGCAAAGTGCAACCTTCAGGTCTCACGCCCACCGTTCATCACACAGCAAGAGAGCAGGGAATTTGAGAAAAAACTAAAATATGCACTCACACACAGCTATTTATTTGTC
>MDSQ01000356.1_pt1 | contig 11017 bp, 3 predicted proteins | sample 1008251 | NCBI WGS metagenome assembly MDSQ01 (sample SAMN05526597, study PRJNA338239) | gut metagenome | isolation source: Hindgut content | host: Naso unicornis | place: Saudi Arabia: Red Sea | collected 2016-05
AGATTCTTTTTTTTCCCTTTTTTGGCAAAGAATGACGGTGTGAAGCAGAAAAAACATCTAAAAACCAAGTCATCTCTTTGACCTTGTAGCAAAACTAAAATAGCACCAATAAGCCATCTGTTACAGTAACACATCATAGACTGGGCTGGATTCTGGTGACAGAATGTTGACAGAAATGTTTGGTGTTGTTTTCACACAATGGCAGTGATGTGTGAATCATCAACCGAAGAAAAACAATTATTTACGGCGGTTTGGACCACTGCAGGTCAACTTTTACTTACTAAGCACTTGAAAAGCCACTATGGGGAAAACCTGTCATGGAGGCAGGTCAGTGCTTACAAATAAAATATTAGAATTTGCAGCACAGTGTTTGTGAAACGATAACTGACGTGTTGTTTATTTTTTCACCGAAAGTTTAATGATTTAAAGTTTCATTTGCCTTTTTTATGTTTTGCCCATTTATTCTTGTCTATCATATATGATCAAACAATATATTTTAGTTGTGTGTTTATGGTGATTGTGATATGATTAATTCAGACCTTTTTACTTTAACTTATTCTTAATGGTGTGTAAATAATTTGGCCTATCCAGTTCAGACAGACTTCAAATTAATTTCACTGAAGACTTAAAAAGTTTGAAAAGGCAGCAAGTGTTCAGAGGGTTGTTGTACCTGTAGAACTGAGAGCCAACACGAGGGCACAGCATTAGCAGTTGTTCATAAAAGAGAAGGGGTTGTTGTTACTTGACGTGTTTTAAGTTTGTAATTAACAAATATAAATCAGCACATCTGTACATGATATTGGTGGTGTATGCTCATTTTTAGTTTTTACCTTTTAGCATTTCAACATCAATCCAATTAAAACCAAAAGGGTTGGTTGAACTCAAGTTCTTCATGATCTAATAGATATGAAATCCTGTCTGAGCAATGCAATGACAACTGCACGCCTGGTCTAGACTGACTGTTTAAAATGATTGCCAAAGTTTGTTCACTTTGCTTAGCCTGCACAAGTAAAGCCTGTGAATGAAGTGTGTGCTCCAGTCCCTGTTGTTCTTCTGAAGTTTGCTGTCCTAGAGCTTAGAAGCACCTGATTCAGCTATAGTTTTCTTTTTTTAAAGATATTTTTTTGTGCCTTTATTTCTTGGACAGGACAGCTGAAGAGTAGACAGGAAACAGGGGAGAGAGAGGGGGAACGACACGCAGCAAAGGGCCACAGGTGGAATCGAACCCGGGTCCGCCGAGGCGAGGACACAGCCTCTGCACATGGGGTGCCCGCTCTACCGACTGAGCGTCCAGGGCGCCCCAGGAGTATTTAAAAACATATCCTCTAACTGCTGCTGCTTCATCTGTTATCTTGCTTAAAAAAAAATAAAAGCATTGCAATGAATCTTGGGATACGCTGGGCAGCAAAGGACCCACCCGTTAGATCCTTCACAACAGCGGATTTGTTGGCCACATTTGAAGGAGCCAATAAAATGGGAGAGCCTTGGTCACATCGCTGTGATGCAGTCAGTCTGTGTTTACACCCGTGGTAGGATGAGGCCCCTGAAGCAAGACGCAGCTAACTGGTGTAGTCTTGCTAACACTCCACAGTAACAATAACACAGGCTAAAAGACTGTTATTAGTAATAAATGAATGTGTGGGCAAAATTGTAAGATTTAACTTACAATTTTAGTTTTAACAGAGTCTTTTACTCACGCTGTTGGTGATTTCGCTCCATTCTGCGATCCTTTGTTTGCTGCAAGCTGTCAGCTTTTGTGTGCAGCGAAGGAGTCTTGAAACCCGTTTCCAGACAGCGGTCACCTTGGCCACTCTGCCTCCACTGCAGCTCTGCTCTGGACACCACTCCTGCAGCTGCTGCAGACACATCTGCAGGGACTCCACCTCCTCAGAAAGATCCTGCACACGAGAGGGAGGAGGACATCAATAAAACCACAGGTTCAAATTTAAAAAAGACAAAAATCAACCAATGCAACAAAAAATCTTCAAAGATAAAAAGCTAAAAAAAATTAAATCCGTCTATTTTTCCTAAATACTTAACTGTTCTCACCATTTACAATAACTTTTACTGAAGTAGTGAAAAATGAATGTCCCGGAACAAAAAACCCTCAGAGAAAAAGTCTCATACATACTCTGAGTTTGGCTTGCTGGTCGGTGCATTCGGTGAGACAGGTCACCTTTTGACAGACGACCTGTGAGAGGCTGACCTCTGCGCTCATCATACTTTGGATGAATTCATCGTGGCACTTGATGTATTTTCTGTAATTTTCTGCACAGCTGAAATACAGAAAACATTCTGATCTCTTAATGTCCAGTCCGAAGAAAAAAACTCACATGCACAAATGTACATACTGTTTTTTTGTGAACGTCTTTGGAAGATGCTAAATGAATGTGAAATGCAATGAATGAGCGTTATTATTGTTTTTATCATCAAATCTGATCTTGGATTGGTGTAAAATAGTGTTTAGTAAACCAAAGAAATGTCTGTTCTGGATTGCTAGAATAATCTTTCTCTTTGCATGTAGGACCTTTAAGAGAAGTTTAGAAATCAGACTTTCGGCTGCAAGTGCATTACCTGCTAAGACACTCCAGTCGTATGCGGCCCTTTGCCTGGAGAGTGGACATTCTCACTAGGAGGTGGCTCAGAATATTCTCCTGAAGCTGCTCCACCTTCTGGGGGCACAGGTAAGGATGCATGGCAGCGTGGCTCTGGAGCTGCTCCACATGTTTTTGGAAGTGCTGCTGCAGAGAAGCCAAAGCATGCTCAGTCTCCTCCAGCCTCTCACAGCAGAGCCCAGCAGAGCCCTGCAGCGGCAGCACAGAGACCTCGGTGTCCCTCAGGAATTGTACGGCTTGTCTGGCAGCACATGTGTAGCTCCTCAAAGACTCTCTGGCCTGAGAGATATTCTCCTAAAATATAATAAACACAATCTCATAACTTTAATCAAATAAGGAGAACAGATCCAACCCTTTTGAAAATCACCTACAAACAAAAACGATAAAATACAAGACCACTTGCCATTTGTGAGTCACATTCACTGAGGACTTCATTCTTCAAGTCCATTAGATGTTGGGATCCACCTCCCAGTCTGGCTCCCTTCTTTTGCTCTAGAAGCTCCAGTGCTCTCATTCTTGACTCTACCATCTTTTTCAAAGACAAGGTTTTTCTGTATTCATTTTTAATTGCGGTTTCATTTGGCTCCAGCATGGGGAGCTTCTGGAGCTCATTCTGGGTCTTCCAGAGGAAGGTCTGAGCAGCTTTCCTCTCTGAATCGAGGTCCATTTCCTTCAGCACGTTCCATTCGATGATGCTGAGGTTGTTGTAGAGTGTCATCTCCAAGGTGTCGAGGATCTCCTTGTTTTGTTTCAGTCTCCGTCCCTCTGCAGTCAGCTGTGAGGGGTAAAGGTCAGCAGAGACCATCTGGAGTTGGGAGTGAGTTTCCTCAGACAAATACTTTATCAGAGGAAACTGGATGAGGAGGGCCTGACAGAGTTTGTGCTTCTGCTTCAGCTCCCTGCTGTCACCTTTGGTCTGACGAACCTGCTCCTGAATGTTCTCCCTGAGGTCCTCCAAACACTGTCTCATATACAGGTACCTCTCATGCTCTCTGGATTTCATTTCCAGGACAGCCATTTTTCTGTGAAGTTCAGAAATGACTGAGTACAGTTCCTTCGTATTTTCCTGTGGAATCCACGGCTGCAGAAGGTCAACCTGGGATTTGTGCTCCAAAACCAAGCGTTTGAAAGGCTCCAAGGCTTGCAGGGACTCATTTGTGATGGGGTACCTGTGTCTACACAAATCTACTAACATCTGCTGGAGGCTTTTTTCAATAGAAACCAGGCTTTTCTTGCTTGAATCTACAGCCTGTGTGAGTTCGTCCAGCTCCTTCTTGTTGGTTTTCTCATAGCTGCTGATAGCTCTGATGTCATCCTGGAGGTTGGTAAGCCTGTTGAAAAGCTCACAGTTCTCTGTGATGCTGAGTTCAGAGCCAATGTCTTTACTTTTCATGAAAAGAGCCTCACAGACAGCACTCTGCTTCTCGGCCTCAGCCAGGGTGTCTTGGGTCTGACGAACTCTGCAATCCAGTTCTGCAGGGCTGCTGAGCTCATCATCTGCCCTCTGTGACGCCTCTCTATGGAGATGAGCTACAACCCAGGTGTCTACATCAGCAATCTGCTCCGACAGCTTCTCTCTGGTCTGCAGTCCTGACTCTATGTCTCTCACAGCCTTAGCTAGCTTCTCAGTGGTTGACTTTGAGAGTTCTTCGAGGGATTCTAGAGAGGAGTTTACCATGGGCACCTCCTCAGCCTGATCCAGCTCAGGAAGGAGCTCCGTCACCTCCTCCACCAGTATCTCCAGTTGGCCCTGTTTGGCTAAGACCTCAGACTGCAGTTTCTTCAGATCTCTGAGCTGTCGGTGAACCTCTTCAGGAAGGAGAGCCACTCTCTTCCTCCTGCCCTCTATGTCACTCTCTGTCTGCTTGGCCCAGGCAAGGCCATCCCTCATGACTACGATCATTTTCTCCATGATGGGGTTGCTGCTGCTCAGAATGTTGGAGGACACCAGTTCCTCTGTGTGGCAAAGCTGGTCTTTGACCCTCTGAAGCCCCTGCTGTATCTCTTTCGTTTCCTTTTCCCACCGTGAGTTGAGGATTTCCTCTGAAAGCTGCAGCATATGAAGGTGTTTTTGCTTGGCAGCTTTAACCTCAGCATTTGCCACCATCAACTCATGAGCCTTGTTACAATTCCACTGAGTAACTGAGGAAGACTTGGCTTCCAAGTTTTTGCTGATTGTCTCTAAATGCTCCTGAAGACTTGACATCTCAGACAAAAGGTTGCTTGTTTCATAAGAATGAACATCTGCGTGATACAAGCTCTTCTCCACAGCTCTTTCAAGGCCTCTCCACTGCTGTTGTAACTTCCTCTGCTCTGTCTGTGCGGTTGCCTGGTCAGACTGGCTGAGGTGTGGGGATAACTTGGTATGTGTCGCCAGCATCTCCCCAAGAACGGTTCTGTTCTCCTCCATACGTCTCCGTAAGGAGCGCAGTTGTTCTGCCTCCTTGGAGCTGCTCTGCTCCGGGGACCTGAAAGAAAAACAGGCAAGTTTAGAAGCATTTGCTTGACACTAACAGTGTTACAACAGGTTGTCGAAGATATGAGACACAGTGTTGAGATTTAAGATTTACAATCTATTTAAGGTTAATATGAAAATACTGCTGGCTCCCTGGTTTTGATTTCGACTTTCAATTTTCTGAGCTTGTGATGTTACTTGGAACATAGAATGTTCTCCGAGACTAGTTTGACAACAATTTGCTCTACAGTATCTGAAATCAAGAATTTCCGTTCTGATAAAATATAACAGTAAAAATTAACTAATAATTCATTCATTCTATGAAGTAGAAGTAGGTTAAATAATGAACATTTTGTATTTTTAGTTCCATTGGACAGTGAGTGCAACCCTTAATTAAGAAATTATAAACAAACTCTAGATGACGACTTACATTCTAACAGCGTCCAGCTCTGCCATCAGTGTCTCCAGTGTCGTCTTGGCTGCTTGGGTCTGTCTGCAGTAATTTGTCACCACTTGCAGCAGCGCCTCTTTACTCTGGATGACAGCAGCTGCCTCCTGAACAGCAGTACACCACTGGTCCTCCATGAGCTCCAGAGCATCTCTGTTTTCAGCATCTACTTCTCTCAGCTGGGAGAGCAATGACAGCTGTGCCTGTGCTGCCTCTTGGCACTCCTGTACTCAGCAAGCCAAAAGAAACACACAGATGATCATTTAAAGCCTGTAATTTTTAAGGATATGTAATGTTTATTCAGATTTTCTGATAATAACTACATACAGGTGAAGTGCTATAAGCGGTTTGACTCAACAGTTACAAATTGAAACGTGTATTTGTTTTTAGTATTTGCTTTAGGGATGGGTTTGTACAGAGATGACCAAGTCTGGAGCCACTTTGGCATTAATATCTTTGTTTGCTGATGCCACAAATCATCTCCTAATGTCTCACGTCATGCAACCTGTCATTTGAATCACACCTGAGCCTCCTCCAGCTCCTGGGCCATGGCTGTCGGACTGATCTCCACTGGGAGGTTCTTGTAGCTCAGGACTTTGGACACCAGCCAGCTCAGACGATTGTCCAGATCAGTGGTGGATGTGATCAGAGCCTCTGGAGTATCCTCCATCGGTTTACCCTTACGACACAAAAACACAGAGCCTAGTTTAAGTGGAGAGCATTTGGAAGGATGTACAAGAGACAAAAAAACCCACAACATCCACTAAAACTGACACTACATGCTCATCATAACAGCATTCTTGACAAATATTACTTGAAATCAAAGCACCTACATGCACTGCAGGATGCAGCTACTTTAAACTTTGGCGACCCCTAGTGGTACTTTATAAGACTACACTGACACACAGTAATCATGGTACCTCGATGAGTTGACTGTTTGGTCCTGTCGCTGCAATTAGCTGTATTTCTGTGAAGATGCTCCCCATGGCAGTTTCTTCCGGTAACTCCAGAAGAAGTTTCTCAGTCTTCTCAGTCCTGGCACTTATTTCTGCTTGAGTTTTGTTCTCCTCAGGGAGAAATCCTTCCACCAAGGTGACATCACCCCAGACAGTGCCAGTGGAAGATTTCTGACCCACCTGCAATGATGTTGTGAAACCCTATCAGTCCTGTACACATGCTCACATCATGAAGACAAACACCGACAACATGCAGGAAAAATTTTGCCGTTCTGTTTTATACAGTTTCAGTTGAGCTGAGAAAAGAACCATGTTGCTCTTTGGAAAAGAGGAAAACCCCGTTTAAATGTAAATTTTTCTCTGAAAGTCTACAAAGCCTTGCTATCGTTTGCTTGCCAGACAGTGATAACACATAGGAGCAAGCTCTTGTTCCAAGCCTTAGGCAATGAAACCTTTGGCAGCACATCTCTGTATTATGTTCTTTGTTAGCATGTAATGCTAATGAAACACAGCTCTATATTCCCTCTTGTTCAGATCTTCATATAAAGTTAACACCTTACAAACCTATGAAAAGTTTTTATAGAGGCCCTCGAGGTTCGTTGACCACTCAAACATGCTCTGTAATAGTATCGTCTTTCGTAAGTAGAACACTGAGGAGAGGAACAGGCTGAACATTTTTTTGAACATGGTTAGTTAAGATTCATCTAAATAAATAAACTAAACATAGTATCCTCACTGTGAGCAGTTACAACAGGGATTTTACCTTCTCATAAGTAAGTGTGTCTGCAGATGAGTCTGCCTCAGTCTTACCTGTGGCCAGTCCGTGCTCTGAAGCCTCACTCCCTCAGTGGTGGTCGTGGTCACTGGGAGTGGAGTCTTTTTTATTTCTACCTTGATCATGGGTCCCATCATCTCTCCCTGAATTGTCTTTGCCTCCTTCTGATCTTCTTTGTGATCCTTTTTTGCATCTGTCGTGACTCTCTCTGTTTGGGCTCTGTGGGGCACGCTGGCTTCAGACAGGGATTCAGTAAAGCTTTCTTGCTCTTCTAAGCTGGTCACCATTCTTGCAGAATCGTCGGGCTGAACTTCACTGGTAGTCACATGCCTGCTTTCTTCAGCTGTCTCACACTGGACATTTGTTTGAATCTTTGGATCTGTTTCTATTGTGGTAGTTTTGTATTCATGTAAACTCTTATGGATCTCTTGTTTTGTATCAGACTCTTCATCCAGACTCTTGGGTGCATCATATTTATCATGTTGGGACACCTTTGCAAGGCTTTCTTTGAAACTCTGATCCTTGACCTCTTTAGGTCTTTCATCTGTTGTTTGGCTCGGTTTCAACTCGTCTTGCTCAGGTTTCTTTGTAAATTCTGTCCCTGAATCGTGAGCACTTGTAAAAATGTCAGGGGCAGGACGGTGAGTATCACCTTTTTCTGCCACATTCTTTTGCCTCTCAGCACTGACTTCTGGCATCTCTACTCTTATTGTCTCATGTGCAGCCATCTTGGGGGGAACATCAGCTGTAGCCTTATCCTTGTTTTGTGGCACTTTTTCACACTCTGTGCTTGTTTGACTATCAACCCTTGGCTGCGTTTCTATCATGACAGAGATGGATCCCATCCCCACATCCAGCATACCACATGCTGACACTTCAAGATGTTCTCCTTGGACCCCATGTGCCCTGACCTCCGTTGGTCTATCCTGTGCAGTTTTCAGGAGCTCCACATTAGTTTCAGTTAGGCTTGGTTTTGCAATGTCTTGCTCATATATGTTTATTTCTATGTACTCTGTCTCTATCACATGTGGTTGCAATGCTTCAGTAGCAGAAGGGATGGGTTGAGCCGAGTTGCTTTGAGGCACATTATCTTGACCTTCAGTGCCGCTTTCTTGCACCTTTACTTCAGTCTTTTTAACTGCAGCTTTCTCCAGTGTAACATCGACAGGAGTAATGCCTTTGTCTTTTGGAATTCTGTCACTCTCACTACATGTTCGAGCAGCATCTATCCTTGGTTCTTTTAATCTTTCAGCAGATGTGTTTTCATCCCCCTGACTGGTTGGTATATCCAGTTGTAGGATGCGTACTTCAGGCTCCACATGGATTTTCTCCCCTGAAAGAGATTTTTTATCCTCTAGCACACTGTCAACGCCACGTTTTGACAAAGTAGGATCCTGTTCTTGGACATCATGTCTCTTGACCACTTCTGGTCTTTCCTGTGTGTTTTTTAGGAGACCAACTGCAGTCTCAGTTTGGCTTGGTTTCCCTTTATCTTGTGTAGGTAAGCAAATTTCTACAAATTTTGTCCTTGCCTCACCTGTAGGCAATACTTCAGAAGCAGAGGAAGGTGGGACAGAGTCTCTTTGACTCACAATGTCCTGCCCTTTAGCATAGTGTTCTAGAACTTCTACTGTTGTCCTCTCAGTTTTTTCCCTCTCTGGCTTAACTTCAGCAGCAGTTTTCTCTTTATTTTCCAGCACTCTTTCCCTCTGGATACTTGTTTGAACAGTATCGATACTTTCCACTCTTGTGTCAGATGTGTTTTCCTCCACTGGACTGGTCTGTATGTCTAGTTGAACAATGCGTACTTGAGGCTCCAAGCGGATTTCCTTCACTGACTTTTCATCAAGGCACTTGGGTGCACCATGCACATCGTGTGCCAACACTTTACCACGCTCTCTCTGGACATCATAATCTTTAACCTCTTTAGGTTCTTCCTGTGTGGTTTGCAAGGGCTCCAGCTGACTCACAGTTTCCTTTGGTTTCATTAAGCAATGCTTAGATGGACCTTTTTCTGAAAATTCTGTCCCTGCCTTATGAGGCTGCACTGTTGCAAAGACAGCAGAGGTAGCTTGAGTGAAGTCACTTTCCAGCACAGTCTCTGCCTCTGGCTGATCTGCCTTTATCTCATATGTTTGGCTGAATCCTATCTCGGGTACATCAAGGACTAGATATCTTTTCTGAGTCTCAACTGTGTTTTTCAGTAACTTGTCGATGTAGTCTGCAACATTCATGTCAGTGGGCTCAGTGCAGAGAGGTGGCTGTGTTTCAGGCACTTTACTTGAGACTCTTTTGGAAGACTCTGTAACGGTTTGTTCCGCAGTCTCTTTAGATCGGTCCTCTGGCTCCTGCAACTCAGAACGTGGAGGTTTAGCCAAGGCTGAGATGGTTATGAGGGCAGACACCAGAGGTTCAGCACAAGCAAAAGCCTTTGCATTCTCATGTTCTTTCTTGGTTACGTCAGAATTTTTTTGGAGTGCAGAGGCTGTTTCTGAAGCAGTGGTAGTTTCCTCAGTTTTGAGCTCCCTCCTCATTGTTATGGCATTAAATTCTTCCACAGCAGTACCTTCAGTTTGCTGTCTCTTGGCTGGAGTCAAGGTCTTCTGTCTGTCAGGTTCTCTCTGATTTTGTTCAGGCCCCACATCAGGTGATCTACCGTGAGGAACTGTCTCAAAAGTTGTGAAAAGGTCACCTGTCTTTGGTTTTCTTGTGGTTGGAACAAGCTTTGTTTCCTCAGTGACAACATTTGAATTGTGGTCATCGGAAATCAAAGATGCTTTATATTCAGGTTTTCTCCTTGTCTGAGGTTCCTCAGTGTCTGCAGGTTTAAGAGGTTCTGAGCTCTTTGACTTTCTCTTGGGTGGCTGAATCTTACATTGTTCTGCAACAGCAGTTTTAGCTTGACCTTGAACAAACTCAGGGGCTGTGAGATCATTAGTAGGTTCTTGTTTTGTTTCCTTACGTTTCACACCTGTAATAGTATCAGGGGGAGAAACGGACTGTGGAACTGGGGTCACCTGAAGACTCTTTGACTTCCTCTTGGTGTGTATAACTTCAGGAGTAGTCATTACAGGGACAGTAGAGGATGGCTCTGAAACATCTAGAATAATGGTTGCTATATTTTTTGTTTCTTCAACAACAGTTTCAGTTTGCACTCTGGAGCTCAATGAAGGCTTCTGACTACTAGACTCTTGCTTAGTCTCTACCACCTCCTCTGTAGCATCTTCTGAGTGGAGCTCTGGGCATTTTGATCCTCGTTTGGTTGGAGAGAGCTTATTTTCCCTTACAACAGTTGGTTCTGTGTCCATCTGTGAAGTTGCAGAAGACTTCTGCCTGCCAGGTTCTCTCTCATTATCATCAGGTTCCACTTGCTGCAAGGTTTTGGTAGGTTCGCCCCTCTTTGACTTTCTCCTGGTTGGTATGTACTTTGTTTCCTCTGCCATGAAACTTTCTGCTTGCTCTCTCAAATTCAAAGTAGACTTTTGACTTTCAGGGTCCTCCATCATCTGAGCTACCTGCTGGTCATCCTGTTTCTGAGGAAGTTTTGGACTCTTTGATTTTCGCTTGGGCGGTAAAACTACACTTCCTTCCAAAACAGCAGTTTCAGTCGGCTCTGGAACAAACTCTGAGGTTGCAGACTCTTCATGTTCCTTCATCAAAACTGCTGTTCTTTCAGCAGTTGACAGTGGCTCTGGAACCCTGGAATCATCAAGACTATCTGACTCCCTTCTGGTTAGTATGACCTCAGTTTCCTCAGCAGCAGCTTCA
>MDSQ01000357.1_pt1 | contig 11008 bp, 12 predicted proteins | sample 1008251 | NCBI WGS metagenome assembly MDSQ01 (sample SAMN05526597, study PRJNA338239) | gut metagenome | isolation source: Hindgut content | host: Naso unicornis | place: Saudi Arabia: Red Sea | collected 2016-05
AAAGGATGCTCCACCTCTACCAGACAATTCGAGGTAATGCTAATTACCTTAAATTTAGCCTTACCCTAAACTGATTTGTTTTTCTACGTTATTTCAAAATCTCTCATCCACATATGTTGTTTTACTAATATTTTATATTAAATTTTATTTTCCAGTCTAAAATGATTAGGGAGAAGATTCCATTCATTCATAGCTTGATACATTACAATTCTTTTGACTGCATTAGTTTGTGCTCTCAGTAAAGCGAGTTTACCATCTGAGGCATGTCTGGTAGAGTGGTGAAGACTATCAGAGGTAAATGATATATAATCATATAATATAAATGGAATTTTAGATACAAGGATGTTCCTGAAAAACACTAGCAAAGAATACACTAATCTGTCTTCGACCATTGACCAATTTAAACAAGCATGCATATTTAGAATGTTTATTTTTATTTTATTTAACCTTTATTTAACCGGGAGAGGCCCACTGAGATTATAGATCTCTTTTACAGGGGAGACCTGGCCAAGATAGGCAGCAGCATACAAGCATATGATCTGTAATTGCAGTGTAGCACTAAAAGTGTAGCTCTGTTCTGAAAAATTTGAAGTTTTTTTGCAATTTTTTCCATTGTTGAATTAACCCACACCACTGAGCAATAATCCAAATTAGACAGAATTAATGCCTGAACCACTTGTCTAGTTGAGTTTGGAGATAAACATTTTGCACATCTCTTGATAACTGAAATACCACTACCCATTTTACTAACTATTTTGTTAATATGATTTGTCCATGATAATTTATCATCCAAAATGATTCCCAGGAGCTTTGTCTTCTTGACCTGTTCTATGGACATGTCATTGATACTTAACCTTAAAACAGGATTTCTACTTAATATATAATGGGAGCCGAACAAAATGCAATTAGTCTTTGCAACATTCACAACTAATTTATTTCTTTTTATCCATTCAACCACTAAATGCAACTCAAAATTTAAAATAATGTTTAATTCATTAACTGAACATGCTGATGCATATATAGTCAAATCATCTGCATACATAGAAATTTTAGAATTTTGTAAAACAAGAGGCAAATCATCGGTGAAAAGTGGTGTACAGTAATGGCCCAAGGCAGCTCCCTTGGGGCAGTCCACACATCACATTTTGAACTTCAGAGTAGCTGCCGTTAAATAAAACAGACTTTTTCCTTTTAGCTAGATAACTCTTTATCCACAGTAGCCTACTGCAGACTGATCAAATCCATACATTCAAGTTAAAAAAAAAAAATAGATCATGATCAATGACATCAAATGCAGCAATAAAATCCAGGAAGACAGCACCTATGATTTCCTTTTTGTCTATTTCTTTCAGCCAATTGTCAGTCACTTCAGTTAAACAGTGGCTGTTGATTATCCTTCTCTGTACATGTTAAAAATCAGTGGTTAAATTATGAGTAGATATAGATTATAGAGTAGATAGAATAACATTTAATTTGTTTCCATGCAACTTGTTCTGTAATTTTACTTAAAACAGGCAGTAGACTTATAGAATGACTATTAGTTCCTGAGAATGGACGTTTCCCAGTTTTGGGCAATGGTATTATTTTAGCTTTTTTCCAATCTGTTTGACACACACCTATAATAAGACTTTTGTTTAAAATGTGTTAGATAACAGGCGCAATTAACTCAGCAACCATATGAGGAAATTTCCCATCAAGGTTGTCATCACCAGGAGGTTTATTTTTACAAGACAAAAGCATGTTTTTTACTTCAGTTTCACTTACTATGTCAAATTTGAATGTACAATTTTTATGGTTCATTATTCTATCCTTTATTAATAATTAATAAATGAGATAATTCATTATCTATTATTGGCATGTTGTTCATTGATTTTCCCACTTTATCTATAAAATAATTGTTAATATAATTTGCCATGTCCACTGCTTTAGTTATAAAGGTTCCATCTGTTTCTAAAAAAGATGGAGTTGGTTTTTTATTCCTACCCATTTTTTTTTTCAATGTATTCCATAGTTTCTTACTATCACTATTAATATCATTAATTCTATTTTCACAATGCAGTTTCCTTTTCTTCCTATTTAACTTTGCCATAGTGCAGCGCCCGGGGACCAACTCCAGATTCTAAGCCATTACCTGTGGGGTACTCTAAGGGTACTGACTGGAGATAAACCTATATACATGTTTTTGATGGTGGAGGAAACTGGAGCATCCGGAGAAAACCCAAGCAAACATGGGGAGAACATGCAAACTCCACATAGAAAGGTCCTGCCCCAGCCTGGAATTCTCCCCACTCATACACCACACATGACGTAAGACCTGAGAAGAGATGAAGCTGGTTTCAAAAAGGGACTCCTCAGAAAGCCACATCACGGGTGTCCTTGCAGTCTTCCGATGGAATTATCCTTTCACCTGCTCCAAGCTCCTTTCCAAGATCCTTCTCTGGATCTGACCAGAGTTCCATCCTGTTATGCTGCCCTTCGGGAGGTTTTCAGCAAAGCCAGGGCTGCGTCCCTGCCTCCCTATCGGCCCTACGACTGTACCACTGACCTTCTACCTGGCATGTCACCACCCCAGGGACGTCTCTACTCCCTGTCTGCACCTGAAATGAAGGCCATGAAGGAGTACATCAACTCTGCCTTGGCTGCTGGCATCATCTGTCCCTCTTCATCACCGGCTGGTTCTGGGTTCTTCTTTGTGGAGAAAAAGGATAAGACCTTCAGACCCTGCACTGACTTTTGTGGACTCAACAACTCATCACCCTGTCCCAGAGGTCAGTTTCTGACAACAGACTTCACCCTTGTGCTGTCCTCTGCAGAAAATTATCACAGGCTGAGCAAGGCTGCCCTGGAGGAATGAAGACACTGGCTGGAGGGCGCTGCCAAGCCATTCCTGGTCTGGACTGATGAGACAAACCTGGAGTATCCCAAACCACCAAAAGGTTGAACTCCCGTCAAGCCAGGTGGGCTCTGTTTTTCACACGTTTGAATTTTACTTCAGATCTGTCTTCAGATCTGCCTTTAGAGTACCATCTTGAGGCTAATGGTCAAACTGAGCTAATGAACCAGGAGCTTGAGACAGCTCTTCGTTGCCTGGCTTCAGAGAACCCATCGTCATGGTCCAAACTACTTCTTTGGATGGAGTATGCACACAGTTCACTGCCAAGCTCTTCCATGTATGTCTCCTTTTCAGTGCATGTTTGCCTATCAGCCTCCTCTGTTCCCAGTGGTTGAGCAGGAAGTTTCAGCACCTTCTGCCCATGCCCAGATCTGTCAGTGTCATCGCTCCTGGATGCGGGCCCACCCAGCCCTCCTAGAGAGTTCAGCAGCCTACAAGAGGTCAGCAGATTGATGCAGAACTCCAGCACCACTGTACCAGCCAGAAAGTGTGGCTCTCCACCAAGGACCTTTCTCTGAGAATGGTTTCCCATAAGTTGGCTCCTCGATTCATTGGCCCATTTTCTGTGTCAAAAGCTTTTAATCCTGAGTCTGTGAGACTTCGGCTGCCCCGGTCCATGAAGGTTCACCCTACATTCCACGTTAGACGTCTCAAACCTGTCAAGGAAAGTCGTGTGGTCCCTGCCTCCACCCCCACTCCCCCAGCTCATTGATGGGGACCTTGCATTCACTGTGTAGAAGCTCTTGATGGTTCATTGCCAGGGTCAAGGCCTGCAATACTTGGTCGACTGGGAGGGCTGTGGGCCCGAGGAGAGGTCATAGGTTGCTTCTAAAGACATCTTAGATTGTGATTGAATTAAAGCTTTCCACTGCCAACATCCTCAGGATCTGGTGCCATCAGGTGCTGGCTGTAAAGGGGGGGTACTTTCAGGGTTTCAGTGTCTTTCAAGTTCAAGTTTGTCACAAACACAACCATACAAAAAGCAGATGTGTAGTGAAATGCTTATGTACTCGTGTCCAGCTATGTAAAAAGACAAAGACAACAGACATGACAACAGCATAGACAAGACAGCGAAAACAGTGCAACTGTGTCATAAGTGTCAAGTGTCTGAGTTGAAAATAGAGCAGGGACAGATTTTCAGTCACCATTTAACAACCTGATGGCCTGAGGGAAGAAGTTCCTCCTCATCCTCTCTGTTTTGACCCTCAGCAGATGGTCTTGTCTCCCTGATGGCAGGAGGGAACACAGTCTGTTGTTGGGATGAGTGAGATCCCTGGTGATCCTCTTGGCTCTTGTTCTGCATCATGTGACATAAATGTCTTGCAGGATGGGCAGGGTGGTCCTGATGGGTGGACCACCCTCCTGAGTGCCAAGAGATCCTGCTTAGTGGCATCCTACATCCAGATGGTGATGTTTCCACTCAGGATGTTCTCTATAGTGCAAGTATAGAAGTTCCTGAGCATCCTGAGTGGGGGTTTAAAGTCCAACAGCCGTCTGAGATGGTAGAGACGCTGGTGGGCTTTCTTTACCAAGGTGTTTATGTGGTCCTGAGTGATGTGAACACCAAGGTATTTTAATGAACACTAACTGGATAACCCAAGGAGGTGGCGCTCATTTTTCTTTTTAAACCAGGTGAATTTTAATACTAAAATCAATATTAATATTGATAATTCATGTAGTTCCGCTACAAGGACAACCATAAAAAGGATATGGCGTGGAACACAAAAGCAGGATTAAGTCACTAATTTAGTCCAATAAATGCTGATAGAATGCAAATTGTACATTTCATGAGACATTACCTAGTTATACATGTTGAAAACCTATTAACTTAAAAAACAAATAAACCAAAAAAACAGCAATTGCAGGGCTGTTTGATTTGCATGACGAACTTCATTAACAGGTATTGGGTCATGTAATTTAAAACGTTAAATTAAGATTGTGTTTGACATTTGTTGAAGTGAAAAAAACGAAACAAAACTAATAAATCTTTGCTGTGTTACAAAAATACTGTTAAAGTACAGTCTGTTGTGGGTGGATGTGTTGTAGAGACTACCTTGCTTTTTTTGGTGTCATTACCACACGACCATAGACAGAGTAGGTGTTACTTTCACACTTGCAAATGGTGTGAGGGGGCTGACAAGAAGCAGCCAAACAAATGTTTTTTCCAACTTTTTATTTTCAAAATAAATCACCCCCAATTCACAAGACTCAACATTAATACAACACAAACTACCTCACACCAGAAAAAGCACAAAACACACATTACAAATTTACACTGTTTCAAGCGACAGTAATGACTTCAAGTGAAGTCATTTCACACCATTCTGACCTGCAAGGACACACTATGACCCTGCTCCCACCTGATATCATCATCTGTCCTGAGTGATCCGTAGACAGCCTTAAGTTGTCCACCCTCTCCACCTGGGCCCCATATATGCTGAGGGGGTGAAAGCTCCTCTGCTGCTTCCTGCTGAAATCCACTATCCATTCTTTGGTCTTGCCGAGGTTCAGTTTGAGGTTGTTCTCCTCACACAAGATCACCAGGCAGTTGATCTCAGCCCGATAGGCAGTCTCATCGTTGTTTGAGATCAGGCCCACCACAGCTGTGTTGTCAGCGAACTTGACACTGGTGTTGGAATCTGAGGTGGCCACACAGTTGTAGGTGTAAAGGGACTACAGCAGAGGGCTCAGTACGCAACCCTCAGGGGCCCGGTGTTGAGGGTGAGGGGGGAGGACACATTGTGGCCCACTCTTACCATCTGTGGTCTCCCAGTCTGGAAATTGAGGACCCACCTGTACAGGGAGGGTTGCAGACCAAGGTTGCTTAATTTAGAGACTAACCCTGGGGGGGACTATGGTATTAAATGCTGAGCTGAAGTCAATTAACAACAGCCTGGGTAAGCCCCTCCCCTGATGTCCAAGTGGGCAAGGGTGGTGTGGAGTATATGAGCTATGGCAATAGATCTGTGGATCTATTGAGGATGCGTCCAGTAATCCCGTCCAGTCCCATTGCCTTCCTGGGGTTTACATGCTTGAGTGTCCTCCTCACGTTGTGCTCTGTCACGGTGAATGCCCTTGCCTCACCGCCGTTTGGTATGGCAGCATGGTGGCCGTTAGCCTCGAAGCACACATAAAAGTTTTTCAGTTCATCTGACAGAGAGATGTCAGCATTCAACACGGAAGATGGTTTTGCTATATAGTCCGTGATAGTACGTAAACCCTGCCATAGCCTCTTTAACCACTCTGCATATGTTGTAAGAAGCAGCCTTATATTCTTCCATTTTCCCAGTTGCAAGCCCTGGGTTGTAGGTGACAGTGCAGGACCTCAGAGCATGTTTTTATCCACCCACAGTTTCTGGTTGGGAAGTGTCCTGATGGTAATTCTCGGCACACAGTCATCCACTAGTTTCCCAATAAATCCCACAACCGCTTTTGTAAACATGTTGATGTTGTCATGGGAACTACGTCGGAACATGTCCCTGTCTGTGACATCAAGGGCATCCTGCAAAGTTGCCACTGATTGGTCAGACCAGCGCCACACCTACTTACATACCGGTGCTTCCTGCTTTAGCCTTCGTTGTATTTTGGCATAAGGAAGATGGTGGCATGGACGGACTTACCAAATGGAGGTAGAGATTTAGCTTTGTATCAGTCTTTAAATGGTGTGTGGCAGTGGTCCAGAGTCCTCTCTCCTCTAGTGGGACACGTGATATGTTGCTGAAGGTCTGGCCTCTCTGTCTTTAGGTTTGCACGGTTAAAACCCCTAGTCACAATGAGGGCTGCATCCCGATGGTTAGCCTGGTAGCTAGCGAGAGCATCATGTAGCTCAGACAGAGCAGAGTCCATGTCCACTTGTGTTCAAATATAAATGGCACTGAGATGGTAGATGAAAACTCTCGAGGGAGGTAGAACGGGCGGCATTTGATAGTCAGGAGCTCCAGGTTGGGTGAGCAAGAGTGTGTGAGAGAGACCACATTCCTACTTTCACACCAGTTGTTTACCATCAGAAATAGTCCCCTTCCCCTCGACTTCCCAGTCCTCCATTTTATCCATGTGGTGAACAGAGAAGAACTCTGCTGGTTGAACGCTTGAACTGCAAATGACCAAAGTTGGTGTTTCAAATTCCTTTTATTGTATTTCAATTTACCGCCCTTCTGGCTCTAATTATTCCCTTTTGTCTGAATTTAGTGATTTTTTTTTTTTAATCGATCATTGAATTAGATAGAATTATCTTAATCAGTGATTTTAGTATTCATGTTGATGATGTGGCAAACCGTTTTGCTGCTGAGTTTCTTAATGTCACTGAACCCTTTAATTTTGTTCAACCTGTCTCTGGGGCCCACCCATGTTAGGGGCCATACTCTGGACCTTGTGTTTACACTCAGCCTAAACACTGACTCTGTTTGTTGTGAGGATCTACATGTAACTGATCATGAGTGTATTTTGTCCAACATGTCAGTTACCTTGAATTATCTGCCAACTAAACGGGTACTTCGCTCCCGTATGATAAATGGGCTCTCAGCAGAGAAGCAAGCGTACATGCAGAAAGGTGAAGCGACTGTGGAAAAACACCAAGCTACAAGTCTATCGCATCTATTTGAAAGACCTTTTAACTGATTTTAATAACATGGTCAAGGATGCAAGGGCCTCTTATTTTGCTAGTCTGATGTCATTCAATAAGCATAATTCTAAAGTACTACTTGACACCATCAATAACATTGTCTCTTCTACACCCCCTGAATTACCTGTTTTCTGAAATGAAGATTGCAACAGCTTTCATTCATTTTTTTGTGGACAAGGTTAGGGATGTTAGGGCTAGCATCATCTCCTCCTCTACCCCTCTCCCTGTTTGCCCTACTTGCCCATCAGTTTTGAATTGCTTTTTGCCTATTTGTGTGCAGGACCTCATTGATCTGGTGGGCACTATGAAAATCTTCTCAAGCCCTGTAGATGTTTTACCAACACCTTTGTTTAAAAATATTATTGGGTCCATCGCACCATGCTATTATTAATACCTCTTTGCTGTCTGGTTGTGTGCCTTCTTATTTCAAACAGGCAGCTGTTCAGCCTCTCCTTAAGAAAACCAACCTTGATCCATGCCTGCCCCAAAACTACAGGCCTATGTCTAAGTTGCCTTTCATTTCTAAAATCCTCGAAAAAGTCTTTGCCAAGCAACTTACCGATGCTTTCAACACACACAATATTTTTAATAAGTTCCAGTCAGGTTTCCGTCAGAAGCATTCAACTGGAACAGCCCTCCTTAGAGTATCAAATGACATCATGATGGCCTCTGATGCAGGTGAATGTTCTGTTCTGGTGCTGCTGGATCTCAGTTCAGCTTTTGATACTGTGGATCATGGCATTATGATTGATAGGCTCAGACAATGGGTGGGTATCTCCGGCAGTGCCCTAGACTGGTTCACCTCTTACCTTTCTGTGCAAAGTTTTTCTGTGTCTGTGGACCCCTATTCATCTGCATCTGCTGCCCTGTCCTGTGGTGTGCCCCAAGGTTCTGTTTTGGGTACAGTTTTATTTGCTTTATATGTGCTTCTCCTGGGTATCATCATAAATAAATTCAAAGGCATTTCTTACCATTGCTATGTGGACGACATTCAGCTGTACATTTCTTTTAAGCCTGATAACACTGACAAACTCTCTGTTTTGCATGATTGTCTGAGTGCTATTAATGACCAGATGGCCAGTAACTTTCTACAGCTTAATGCAAAGAAAACTGAGGTTGTTATTATTGCAGCAGACAGTATCAGATCTAACATCATTAAATGTACTGGGTCCTTGTCTTTTGCTGTTCGGAGCAACCTTAGGAATCTTTGTGTTATTTTTGACCAGTCTGTGTTATTTGACCACCATGTTAAGTTGTTTTCCAGTCCTTGTTTTTATCACCTCAGAAATAGTGCCAAACTAAGACCTGTTGTGTCACAATTTGAGATGGAAATGCTCATTCATGCCTTTTTTATCTTCTTGCCTGGACTATTGTAATTCTCTCTTCACCTGCCTCAGTAAGTAATCTCTGGACAACTGGTCTAAAATGCTGCTGAAAGGCTGTTGACCCGGTCCAACATGAGATGTCATATTACTCCTATTCTAGGTTCCTTACACTTGCCCCCCATCAGGTTCAGAATTCAATTTAAGGTTCTTGTAATGATATATAGAGGTCTTCATGGTCAGGCACCTGTTTATATTACTGACCTACTCCGTCCCTACTCCAGCAGTAGGTCACTGAAGTACTCAGACCAGGGCCTGCTGGTTGTCCCTTGCAGTAGGCTTAAAACAAAAGGTGACCAGGCTTTTGAGGTTGTGGTACCCACATTGTGGAATGCTCTTCCACTAATGGTCTGTGGACTCTGTTGACTCTTTTAAGACGCAGCTGAAGACCCATCTGTCCAACAGGCTTTTGTCTAGCCCTTGTGTCTAAATTTGTGATGTATTTGTTTTTGTCTTGTGTTTTATTTTTCTGTATGATGTTTTTACTGCTTTGTGAATTTTTGACTAGCTCTGTAAGAAGTACTATACTTACTTACTCTTCTGTCTATCCATCATTGATTTTCAAGGAGCCGACTCTAACCTTGTGCATACAAAGTCAAAGTGGAGAGAGAGAGGCGTTTTAAACAGGCAGACGAAACAGTAAGAAGTAACAAAGTCCCGCAGCTCTCGCTCCAGTGCTTTCGTTGGGAACGAACAGGGACCAGACAAAGTGACCCTGTCAAGAGAACTATGAGCGGAGAAACCTGCAGGTATGCCATTCAGCGAGACAATGCTTGCTAGTGGCTCAGCTACAAAACACTCCTCTTTCAGGAAAATAACCACATCTCTGTTCATCCTGGATGGATGTGACAGGTATTGCATGTCCCACACAATGTCCCACACCTATGAGAGGGGACAGATGGGTTGGGCTGAACCTATCCTCCATGCATGCTTACAATCTCTAAGCCAAATTCAGTGCCATGCTCTCTACCACCAAACTCAAGGCATGCAGAGAGAGAGAGAGAGAGAGAGAGAAGATCCCAGCGTGACCAGTTTGTATAGACATTTTCTATAGCCAAGGTCATCCAGTTCTTTTGCATACAAAACACAAAAGTATGCCCATTTTTAATGCGAGAGTTCCCACTCAGTAAGCAAACATATATGATACGTCTTTAACAAGACATCCATACATAGAAACAAACAACACAATCTGCCCTCAAACAATAGATTTAAAGTTAACACTTAGCTCTGCTAGTGTGTCTAAAGTTCCCCTTTAATAACATTTAGAAACATTCAGAGAAACTTTGCAATGGAACTGTTTACAATGTCACTTAACAGGTGCTCTCACCCTTGCTAATTGTCATGAGTTCAGCAGTGGTACGAGTCAGCACATTTCTTTGAGGGGGGCACAGCTGCCAAAGCAAAGAGAAAAATCTGGAAATGGAAGTACAAGAGATCATTTGGAGATTCTGCTACATGTCAACATTCTGGCAAAGAAATAATGATATGGAAAATATTGTAGTGAATATGCAGTTGAGGCAGTTTCACGCACAAACACATCATTAACCCATCTAAACAGTCTGTTGTTGTGTGGAGGAGGAAACGTGAAGGACAGAGGGATGGAGTAAAGACAGATGATGGAAAAAAGAAAAGAAATACACGACAGAGTGTGGTGAACAGGTGAATGCAGAGATACGAGTTAGGGTTAGGCCATGAGAAATAAGATGTACAACAACAATTAGGAAGAGACAGAGAAATTACAAAAGTCAGTAAATGAAGTAGAACAGATGGAGGCAGTGAGTAAATAGGAGGAGACTGAAGGAGCAGGAAAAAAGGTCAAAGAAAAACTTTGTCTGAAGCAGACAAGCATTAACTTCTTCTTAATGGAAGAAGATGGCTTTTTGCAGCTCTACAGTGCTATTTCACTTTGAAAATAGCTTATTTTCAGAAGAGAGACTGAGGAATACACACACATACACTCACACAAACATTTGTTTGGGAGCAAAATTTCTTTACTTTTCCCCCCCACTTTTTCACCTTCTAATGGATCCAAACTAAAGCTATCTATATAGCCAGTATACCTCTGTGTGTGTGTGTGTGTGTGTGTGTGTGTGTGTGTGTGTGTGTGTGTCT
>MDSQ01000358.1_pt1 | contig 10996 bp, 6 predicted proteins | sample 1008251 | NCBI WGS metagenome assembly MDSQ01 (sample SAMN05526597, study PRJNA338239) | gut metagenome | isolation source: Hindgut content | host: Naso unicornis | place: Saudi Arabia: Red Sea | collected 2016-05
AAAAATCACTGTTTTGCTAAGCTAGACTGAAAAGCTCTCTTTTCTCAAGGTGATGAAATTTTTAAATCAAGAGTAGACAGACTGAAAAGATTAAGAAAGACACAAAAAGATACAAAAGGAGAAGATATAAAGACAAATAACACTTTTAGATGTAAAAATAGTCTTACTTGTGGCATTTTTCCCTTCTCGACTGACCCATTTCTTAAGTAGCATGAAGCTCTGTGCCGTCAGAGAGTTAGGGTTCTCTATTCTGATGTGGTTGATCTCATCCACTGTGAAGTTCATCTCCCGTGCCAACTCTGTGGTGTGACATTCATAGTGCAAATGCAGGGGTTCATATACAATAAATGTATTCCTATTTCAATACAACTCAAATCCTGTGACTTATAAAACAGCTTATAACTGTAGTTGTCTCATCAATACATTCAAAGCTGTTGCTCTGGAATGAATAACTTGGCTCTCAGTTGCTCAGAAATACCTCCTCTTTGATAAAAAATAAGTTTTCAAAATGACAATTTAAGGATCCGTGTGAGGTAATATCAAGTACGAAAATTGGGATGTACCAATTATATCCGCATAGAATCTTGCAGGTTATTCTGTTAGCCTGAAGATGGCAGTAAATAACAGTAGGTTTAGACTGATGAGGCCAAAGAGAGAAAGTGGCGTGGGTCTGTGAGAGAGAAAAACAGCAATGCAGAATGTTTTTCACCTGTCCAGCTGAGTCCCAGGTGATCTGCAACGATAGCCATGCGCAAATCTGTCCGCTCACAAGGACTTTGGGGACCTGGTAAGACAGAGGACAGTAATTCATCAATAATGTTCAAATTCCCCTCTCCCCCATATACGAATGTAAGAAAAAAATGAACATGTATATAATTTTCCTTTTCTGGCCACTTATTCATATGAATCAACAACATTATTCAAGGTAGCGTTAAGTGATTAGCATATTACTGTAAAATAGGTTCAATTATTTCCTCAGGATGGCAAGAAAAGGATGTTAGACATTAAAGACATTATGGGCAACTTAAATATGTTCATAGAGTAAGTGGTGCTCTGTGACTGTTTGTGGTTTAATCCTCTAGGCAGGCAGTAACTGTCATGAGAACCACACAAAACAAAGCATGACTCAAGAACAGACCTACAGATCTAGGGTGGAAAGATCTATGTTAGAGTCTAAAATGTCAACATGCGAACACGCGTTTGTGTGTTTATGCCACCACTAGTTAGTTTAAATGACAAATGATAGCACAGAAAAATTCTGTAAGAGCAAACTACTACAATAACTTTGTAGTCACCCCGCAGAGACAGACAAACAAACAGACCAGGGAGTTGTCAAAAAAGGGACTGGTTGCACCAGTGGACCAGTCACTACTACTGGCATGCTCACTCTATTCAGAGGTTAAAAAGGGTTGAAAGAGGGGAACGGAGGAAAGAGAATCTTACAACAAGGACAATACAGTACACAGTACATCAATGACAAAAAAGACATTTAAATGACAGCTACTGTTCTGAAGAGAATATGTAAACACGCCACAGGCATTCCAGTCAATCCATTAAACGATCACAACAATGTCATGCAACTAAAAGTGAAGTATATAAATATATAGATGTATTTTAAACATAGTGTGAAAGTTTTACAAACTAGGCTTGATCTCCGCGATGGGAGGTGTTCGAGACCCTGTGAGTCCCTGACTGCCCTCCTTCCCACCAGTCCGCCTACTCCTCCTGCTTCTCTCACTGCCGGAGGCCCTGTCCGTCGTCGCCACCTTTGCCCTTACGGACGCGGCCCCGGCCTCAGCCCTCGAACCTCTACCAGACCTGGATGAGCGGGAGGGCTGGGAGGGCTGGGAAGGCTGGGAGGCGTCCGACAGAGAGGTGCTCCGGGAGGTGCTGTCTTCCTCCGACTGCTCTGTCTGCGTCTTTTTCTCCTCGTCTGACAGGCGGTCCACCAACTTTAGCGTCTCCCCGCTAATGCCTTTCAAGTACTCGATGGTGCGCTTACAAACCTCAGTGGGGTTCTCCTGTCTGTCTTGTCTACGTGCTCCCTCAATCGTTTCATTTCTGACCTGATGCCTGTCTTTAAGTGGTAGCCTTGAGGGCAATTGTATGGCTGCTCTGTCTATGTCCAGTGCCCTTGCTGGCAGTGAGGTAACTTGAACTGAAACAAGTGAGCTAGCTGTGGCAGCAGGGCTGCTCTTTTTTACATCCTTGATTGGTATTCTAGACCTGGGCTCCACTTTGGCTATGGCTGGCTCTCCTCTTTTCTTGACCTCAATTGTCACTGCTTGCTTGGGCTTCTGTTTGCCTATGGCTGTCCCCTGCGTGTGAAATGACCACCCTGATGCTTTAACAGGGAGCCTCGACTTGGGCTGCCTCACTTCACTGTCTTTAACAGTCTCACTTTTCAGCTCCTGCACTTGACTGCTGTTGGTAAATTCTACTTTCTCTTCTAAATCCCTACAACATAGAGTTTCTATCCTGCTAGCTTTCTGAAGAGTGGGCTCAGAGGAGGACTGCAAATTAAACACCACACTACCACACTGAATGTAGTTTGCCTGAACATTGGAGGACTCAAGGTTATTGTTGTTGTTGCAGTTTTCAGAAGGGTAATCTCGTCTCCCTAACTTGGGATCAATGTGCCTACTAGACTGGCTCTCTGTACACTGACCCTCTATACTGATGTATTCTGGCACCATCTGTCCCTCTGACATCTCAGCTTTACAATCAGTGAGATCTCCTGAGTCTTTTTTCACAGTAATAGAGGCAGCTATGCCCATCTTAATAGGAGTGCGCAATTTGGGATCAACCTTAGAGGCTGTGATTGTACACGAGGAGGCGGTTGCAGCTATGGCTTCACAGGTGGGGGCATCAGTACTGGTAAAGCCAGTGTCACTGCCAGGCTGTGCAGGGTTGCATTTTGCAGTAGTTGTTGCTGCTGGTGTTGGTGTATTGCTGCTGTCTGTAGTAGTATCTGCTACCTTCACCATCCCATCTACTGTGGCCCTCTCCCCTGTTTTTGATTGAGAGGAAATTACCCCCAGGATCTTGCCCCCTCTCCCCTTTTCCCCTGTTTTAGGGTCAGAGGAATGCTCACCAATCTGGAAAAACTGAAGCCTCTCTTCAACAAAGTCCCGCTTGCTCATGTCAATAGCACCACTGCGGGTCATCTCAAACATCTTCCCTTCGTGGAAAGGGAAGGGGTTAGGCTCACTAGTCGGTGTGCTCTCGTCAGTCGGTGTTCGAGCGGGGGTTGTGTCAGGTGTTGTAGCCTGTGATTTGTCCTCCACCGACAAGCCAAAGGGCTTTGGGTCATCGTCTTTTGTTTTGGACTCAAAAACTCCTTCATTGTCACCCCCTTTGGTGGACCAGGGGTCAAAGTCCAGGCCCTTGGTGGCAACCGTTTTAAAGGTTGAATTCAGCTCCTCTTCAAGTTGGTAGCCAAAGTAGTTCTCGCCAAAACCCTGCCTATCTGGATGTCTTCCTTCGAGGGTATAATCTTTTTCATCTCCACTGCTTTTTACTGGGGATGTGCTGGTTTTAGACTTTCCATCATTATTATCCCCCCCTTCCTCACATTTCTCTTCCTCTATCACTTCAAGCTTCGACTGACTAAATGAGTGGTCAGTTGTTTTTCCATCATTGGACAGGCTCGATGTTTTAGGGTCCTCACTCAAACCATCATCCTCATCCTGAAGGTCATACCCATCTAAAGAGTCTATTTCAGTTGCATCTGTGTCATGAGAGAACTCAGCGGTGGTTGCAATGGAGCAGTCTGTGATAGACTGGTCATTGCCATTTTGTTCAAAGTCAGCATCCTCCCCCTTTACAACACCATTGATCCCAGACTCATTATTTTCATTTTTCTCTGATTTTCTTTGTTTTGGGCGTTTCTCTCCCTCCTCTTTGATTTTAAAGGTGTACTTTTTGATAGGGATGGGGTGGAAAACAGACTCATCGTCACTAGAGTCGCTATTATCAGCCCCAGGGGGAATAGGGGATGGAGGCTGGACCCTGATGATTGGCTCAGCTAAGAGGTGCCTATCATGCTCCTCTTGGAGGTTCACCTCCATCATCTCTGTCTCTGCCTCAGAAGAAGCACATGACCCCCTTTTCTCAGGGTCTGACTGCTCTGCCTCTAAAGGAGGAGGAGGTGGAAACTCTATATAAGCCACCCTTCTCTCCTTTGGCTTCTGTCTCTCTGCATCCTGTTTTTTACTGCAAATCTCAGAGGAGGCTGGCTTGGGTTTTTCCTTTAAGGCTTGCTTGTAGATAAAGGTCTTCCCTTCTTCCTCCTCAGACTCCTCTGGGATAGGGCTTGGCATGCCAGGCATGAAGCCTATCACAGAGTCTGGTGTTCTTGAGGTCAGACTCACTTCCTCTGAGCTTGGGGTCTCAGGGGTAACAGGACTTTTCCCAGAGCTATCCATGAAAGTCACTTGTTCTAGGGTGTCATCTTCTGGACTTCCTTGAGGAGATGGGGACTGTTTTTGTTTGACAGTGATAAATGCACCCCTAGTCTCATGCACTGTCCTACTCTCATGGCTTACTATCTTTTTGTATGTTCCCAGCTGTCCTGAAGCTGTTTCTTTCTCATACTGCTTTCCTACTTGGATGCTAACATACACAGGTAAGGGTTTAATATCTTTGAAACCCTCTGTGACAACTACAGGAGTTACTTGATCCAAATACTCTACTTGGTCAATATCAATACCATTACACACTACATTTGACTGGCTACTGTCTGATGAGTCTGTGGATTTTCCTAATGATGATCCACGAGTAGACTTGTTGGATTCAGAGCTACTGTGTAATCGATTTCTAGCTAGTGTAGGTATATGAGACCCTGCCCTCTCATATGGTTCAATAGAGGCATCTAATTTTAAAATGGTGGATTTGTGATTTTCTGAGAAATTAGATGGTTTTCTTACAGGAATTTGTGATTCCGAGTTTTTTTTTAGACTATCATCGCTTTTTGGACTTTCTCGGACAACAAATTCAGTGTAGATTATTTTCTTGGTGGTTTCTTGTCTTTTAGAATCACTATTACTGTTATCTTTTATAGAATCATGGATTACAGAATGAGAAAGTTTGGGAGATTGAGGCTTATAGCTTCCATACTCTTGGCCCTCCCATTTTTTTAATAACTTTTTCTCTTCCTGACCTTTACCACTGGCCTCATGCTTCGGTGAGAAGTTACTTGATTCAATATTTAGAGATCTCCTCTGGTTTCTTGGACTATCTGGTGTTTTGGGAATGTTTGAACCTGCAAACACCTGATAGACAGGTAGCTTACTTTCCTGGAGTTTCCGAACAGGGGGGTTTGAATTTTGCCCACCCTGAGGGCTCCTTTCTTGCCTTTGTGCCTCTTGCTCAAACATTAACTTCGCTGCACTGACTTTGGAAGAAGAAATCTGAAAAGATTTTGAACTTTCACCTGTGCTTCCTTGTGATTTGCTATCTCCTTGTTTTCTTGGGTCTGAATCACTGTACTGCAACAACACTCTCCTCTCTGGACTGCTAGGTAAACTGGCACATTTCCTGTCACTGGAGCTAAACCTATCTCTAAGCCTTTCTCTGCTCCACTCTTCCCCATTACCACCATTCCTATAAGGGGACCTCTCTGGACTACTGTGTGTAGAACTTGGCCCTGATCGCGACTCTCTGAAGTCGGGTCTGCGAGATTTCTTCTCTGGAGATGAGAGCTCATCGTTGAGCTGTTCTGTTTTATCACGAAAGAACTGAGATACTTCACTGAGTTTTTCCTCTGCCTCTTTCACGGTCCTGTCCACTCTGTCCTCATACATAAGCTGTTCTCTGTCCTTATTCTGTGTGTTGTCTGATACACGCATCCAAACAGATTGCTTTGGGCTACCAGGCTCAGAAGAATACTGCAAAAGTGTCAGTTTGTCAAAGTTATCATCAACATTGGCCATTCTTCCAGATTTGTCAAATACATTTCTTGATGACCTAAAAACATACTCTGTCCTTGGCCCAATTTTTCTACCCTCACTGTGACTGCCTCTGTCTGGTGAGTGGAAGCGAGACCTCTCTCTCAGATATTCCTCTGTGTCAGAATGAGACTGGTCAAATTTTTCAGAGAGTAGCATCTTCTCTGCAAAATTATAAGACTCTCCCCTAAGCTCTGATGAATCGTCCTCATTATACTCCACAGATTGCTGACTAAGTAGCTTTAGTGTTTTGTAGGAGTCATCTGCTATGAGCTGAGCTGAACTAGGGCGACTGTCTTCCTCTTGTGACATGGGTGTGTTAACTCTGGGGGAATCAAGGTACACAGGCAGCGTTTCCTCAGGCTCTTCCTCTTCCATTCTATTCCCTGGGTAGTAATACATTTCCTTCTCTGCATGGTTTTTTGTTTCTCTGATGATGACCTCTGTTGGTTCTGTTTTACTGCCCTTTTCAATGTGGACCTCAATTATTCTTTCGACCTTAGGTTTGGAGTTGATGTCCTCGAGGACTCTTTGAGATGTTTCCTCAGTGCCAGACTTGTGTTCAAATAGTCCAACAAGTTCTCTAGATGGATCCTTGCCTGACTGAAAAGCTTTCATTATGTCATGCACAGACATAGTTTCCTCACACCTCTCTGATGCTGTTTCTTTGCCAGGCGGTTTGTGGTACACCATCCTGGTGGTGGTAGTGATGTGAGTCTCCTCCTTTACCCTCATCCCTTTTCCCATTGGATCCTCATCAGGACTGGCTTTTATTGAATAGCATTTATTCTGTTCTGGATTTGATGTTGCTTGATTAAGTTGTCCTTTGGAATCTGAATCAGTAAATCTAACTGGATGTGCATCCTCCATTTCAGGTTGTTTGCTGTCCTCTGGGGGCTCATAGCTTCTGATGACATGAACAACCTCAGTACGAGTCTCAGTGATTACTGGGGGAACTGGGATATCCTGAAAAAGGGCCTTGGGGCCCATGCCTTCTGCACTCTGAGGGGCAGAGGGTGTCCTCTCACTTCTGGTCTCAAAGCCACTGTCTGAGAGGGGACTTTTATCCTGTTCATGTGAGATATCATCAGGTGATTCTAGCACAGTGTCTGCTCCAAAGAGTGCATCTGCTACTTTACTGATCTCTTTGTCTGAAGTTGAAGAGCGCATGTTGGTTGGAGGCATTTTCAGCTTATGTTCTTGAACTGCTATGGTTGGTTTCAGGACACGTTTCTGTTTCTCCTTGCCCTCTCCTTCTCTCTTGCCCTCATCTGCTTTATGCTTTGTGTCGTGCATTTTAGGAAAAGAGCTGCTACCAACATCATTGACCAGGTAGTCAACCACTTTGGAGAGATTGAAATCTCTATCCGGTATTTCTTTTGATTTAGCTTGAGGAACCACAGTCTCATATCTTGGCGGATAGCTCCAATTGCTTGGTGGCTGTTCAACTTGTCCTTTTGAGAAGTGTATGTCATCCAAAGAACCTCTTGCCAGGGAAACCCTACCATCCTTTCCTGCATCTTTAGTAAGTATTTCACTCACTTTCACCAAATCTTGTTTGACTTTCTCTACAATTCTGTATGGCTCCTCATCCTCTATCTTAGCCTCTTTGGGCGAATCAGACTGAAATCCTTTATTGGCTGTGGAATTCGGGTCTGTCTGCAAAATGGCAGACATTCGTATCAAGTCTTCTTTCATCTCCGCAACATCCTTCAGAATCTCTTGGCTGGATGAGAGTGGTGGTGCTGTATTCGATTTCAGGTTAGCAGAGAAAAGAGGGGCTTTGATAGGGGAAAGAGTTCTAGCAAAGGAAGACTTCAATTGAGCATTCACCTCAGGGGACACAGTCTTCCGCGGGGACAGAAGAGCAGCAGCTGATTTGGACACCTCAGGTAACTTTTTAAACTGGGGCTCTGGCAGCACGTTGATAACAGAGTACACTGGAACAGTCATAGTGCCAGATGTTACAGCAGTGGTGACATTCGGAGGAGATCTCAGAGAGGGGTAGAGGGAATTAGAAGCTGATGATCTAATGGACTGATATGAGGAGGATGCAGAAGAGGACAAGGATTTTAAAGTGCCATAGCCTGCCGAACAAGAATTGAATGTTTTTTCAACCTCATCAAAGGCTGCATTGACACTTGTAGTTGCAGCATTGGTGGTTGCTTGTATTCTCTCTTGCAGACTACTTGTGAGAAGAGATGTAGGGGATGAGGAGCGGTACTGTGTAGGTGACACAGTTCCATTGATCAGAGCTGCAGCACTTGGAGAAGTATTTGATTTAAGTGGTGATGAAAGAGAAGAAAACAGGTTTCTTGCAGGGCCAATGGCATCTGAGGCAAAGGAGCGGACAGAGGAAAGACCAGGGACTGTTTTGATAGGTGACGAGGAAGATGCTGTGCCACTAGAGCCCGCCATAACAGTCTTGTATGGCAGAGGTGAGCTGAATATACTCAGGGAAGATTTGGGAGAGGTTGGTGGTGTCATGCCTATGGATGCTCTTTCAAGAAGAGGGCTTCCTCCTCCAGAGGCAGTTATAGGGGAGGTCCGAGCAGACAATGCTGCTAGCCCTTTCATAGATATAGAATCTGGGGCACTTTTACCTGGTGAGGCCAGGGGACTGGGGTTGACCTGGACTGGGTTTTGGGCTTGCTGGACTACAGTTTTTATGGGAGAGGAGATGGTTCTGTAAGATCGGATAGGTGAGGCCATGTCACTAACTGACTTTACAGAGGAGGCAGGTGATCCAGGAATGTTGGTCTTGACTGGGGAGGCAGAGTTGATGGACCAGACAGACTTTAATGGAGAGGCAGAAGGCGTGTTGGATGACGAACTGGAGAGGGAGCCAAACCCAGACTTGGCTTGGCCAGGGACGGCGACAGGAACAGGCGACCACGCCTGATAAGATCTCGTTGAAAAGACAGGTTTGTGAGGGTAGCTAGAAGGCTGTGTTCTCGGCGAGCTTCGATCAGTTGTTTCTTTAGCAATAATATGAACCAAAAGCAACAAGAGAGTAAACATAAAATTTAACATAAAATAATTTGAAATAAAACATAAAAACCAGAAAGAGAAATTTGAGTCAGTCGGAAACAGTATTATTCACATCAACAAGATGAAATTCTTCACTTAAAATGCATGAGAGGCCCTTATTCAAGATCCTGGGATGGTTTGACAAATGATGGACTTAAATCAGTGACTAATGACAAAATACACCCAAGATAACAAAGCATGTGTAGGGACAAAAATGTTTGACATGGTAGAGTTGACAAAAAAATGACATGACAACCAAAAATTCCATTGACTTTCGACGTGCTTAATCTTTTTGCCTCCTTGCAACAGTGTCTTTTAATATACGTGTTTAACTGACATGTTTATCCTTTTATTTGATTAAATTTCAATGTCAGAGATGACCCCACAAGTGTATACCATTAATAAAACAAAATATCACTTTACTTGTTTGGTCATGACTTAAAATGAAATATGAGGTTGCACTTTACAAAAAAGTTAACACTATATCAGCCATTCATGCTTGTCCAGTATGACAAGAAAATAAATTCATATTTGAATTGTCTTTGTTTTTAGTTTACTCAATTTTTCTCAAGTCATAACTGTAAATATATTTTAAATTTTATTCAATCAGTGGTCACAAAATGGTCCTTTTCTGTAGACTCAGATGGACATGGGTATAATCAAAGAAAATCTCAGTATCTTAGATTTGTAAAATTTCTTTACCTATAATGTAAACCTAACATGGAAATGTAAAGAATCTGAATATTTTGTGAATTAAAATATATATAACTGTAGGAAAATGCTTGCTCTAACAATCTCACTGTTGGGGAAATCAAGATAATGTAAAGTGCAACCTGTTACCACTTAATAAACACAGCCGCACACAATCATAAAGCCAATAAAAGTGAAAATGGCCACCAAAAGAATGATAACAATTTAAAAGAATACTTTTATTCAACATGAAGTAAAACATATTTTGCTCAAATGATAAATGAACAGACAGACATTGATTCACAATGTTTCCAAAAATGTAAAACAACAAAACATTTGAAACAGGGAGACTATTTGTCAACATGGGGTGGGTAAGCAAAGCGTAACACACGGTAAACCATGCAAACTTTGATGAATGACAGATGATCGAATAGTATGTGTCATGTGAAAAAATGAGTGATGAACATGTTTTGTCAGGGAGATCCCTTTCTATACTATGGCTATATGAGGCATATGTACACTGTATAAAGGGACACTAAAGCTGAATAAAATCACATAATATCTGAAATCAACTAAAAATTTGAGGTAAGTAAAAATGGCAAACTCACTCGCTGCTGGGTCGGTCAAATAGCTGTAGCGCTTACGCAAAGCTAAGGAGGCAAAGGTATGACGTCGTTCTGGCTTTTCAGTCTGAAACAAACAAAAAAGAACAAAAGATGCTGTAACATAAAAATATGGTGAAATTCTGATCTTATCTATCAGAACTAGGCCTGATAAAAATGTTAGTTTGTTAGCATAAATACTGCACTGCATAAATACTGTCCTGATTTTAATGAATCTGTACATGCTGTTAATACTGGCACCAGGAGGCATTGCAGGCACTGAGTCAACTCTGGGGAGTAAATGACTGTTCTCCTGCATTTCTTCACTCACTGCATTTCTCAGTGACATTGCAATGAAATAACTACAGACAAAATGCACTTTGTCTGCAGGCCTACTCCAGTGAGGGGTAAGCATGACAGATGTGGACGTAGCGGTGAAGAAAAGGAAATATAGCTCTAGTGTGATAAAACGTCAAGTGGATGAAGCTGGTTCCAGAATGAGAGTGAATCTCAGTTTGGCTTTCGAGCACTGAAGAAGAGGCTGGGGATGAAGAGCAACACGGAGTTGGCCTGCTCACTGTTGGACAGGTATAGCTTATAGTGGCTAGCTTGTGCTTAGCTTACTAAATTATCGACTTTGCCATTATAACAAATATAATATTCCTACGTAGCTTGCTGTATAGTCACAAGCAGTATAAATACGCGCTACAATACTTAGTACACCTT
>MDSQ01000359.1_pt1 | contig 10987 bp, 2 predicted proteins | sample 1008251 | NCBI WGS metagenome assembly MDSQ01 (sample SAMN05526597, study PRJNA338239) | gut metagenome | isolation source: Hindgut content | host: Naso unicornis | place: Saudi Arabia: Red Sea | collected 2016-05
ATGTTGTTAAAATTTGACCATGTGTATACTTTAATAGAACTCAGGCTGCGTTTTTAAACCTCATTCACTGCCATTCATGTTAAAACAGGGTATAGAAACACTACAGGACACGTGAAAGTTGCGAGGTATGGGTAATTCACTTTTCTAAAGAAAACATCTTTGTTTTTTTGGTCAACAATGGCTTTTTGAAAGGGAGAAAGTCATTACGCCTGGAAAAATAGTTCCTTACAAGTGCTGCCTTACTAGCTCAAACATCAGTGTGAAGAAGAATTTTGACACAGAAGTTCTTTTTAACTAACGTCACACATTTTCAGGCACTTTCTGTAATGTTTATTGAATACGGACAAAATGTAAACAAACACAATATCTCATAGATAAAGCTGTTTTTGGAAAAATGTGTGGGGTTTATGTAACTTACGTGGCTGATGCCGACAAAGGACACTGACATGTAGTCACACTGGTATGGTCCTTTAAAGGGTAAGGGTTTGGAGAGTACAATGATTTACATGTAGTGAAGACTAACTTGCTATTCTTGCAGCCTGAAATGCTGCTTTGTCTACACAGATTTAGATAAAGATCATACACTGTCAAGTATAGTTTAAATAGTAATTGCTTCACTATGTTAAGCGTGAGTTTGACATCTTCTGACTGTTCCTGTTCGTCTCTATTGTAAATTGATGTAATGCAATATTTAAGTGAAACCTATAGATAACACCTGAAGGGTATTTAACCACCCTGCACTGCCCCTTTTCTTTTCTACAGATGGTTCACTTCCCACAATCGACTTCTTTGAGGTACAAATATCAAATGTCCCGATCCCTCCCTCTCTCACCTGAGTAGTAAACCTTCCTGATTTGAGTAATTCTTTTCCAGTTTCCAACCCTTCCCAATTCGCGCTCCTTGTACCTAAATGACAACTCCAGCTCCCCCTCCCCTGCTTCTTAACTGTGTTTCCTCAGTGGAATGCCGTTTCTGATATTCCCCTTTTCTCCCATGCTCTTTTCCTTACTGGAATGGTGAATTACCCCCACTTTCGACTTTAAATCCAGTCTCTTTTTTTCTTTGACTTATTTAGACAGTCATTTTCTTTATCTTCAGCTTAGTTTCTTTTCCTGCTTTTTCCCCCCTAAAGTCCCTGATGCAAGCTGTCCATTGGGGCTCTCTCCACTGTGTCCCAAACCTGCCGCTTAAGAAAACGCTCCAATGGTTTCCCTCTAAACAAAACACCTATGTAACAAGATTTTACACTTTTCTAAATCAGTGAAGTCTCTTTTTTCTTTCTCACTGACTCAAACCTAACAGTGTGTCTCCCCTTATAGAAGCACAGATACCCCAAATTCCTGTACTAAATCCTTTCCTACCTTGTATATTGTCCCTGTCTTCCTCTCAGTTTCTCAGTCCAGGGCTGCATCCCTCTCTCCTCCACCCTACGTCGTCATCCTCATCTCTTGCTCAGGCCTCGTCTCTTTTGTTCTGCTGCTCCTGACCTGCCTGTGCTGCAAGAGAGGAGGAGTGGGGTTCAATGTAAGTCTTAAACATGTAAGAGATTTATTCACCTCTCTGCTTTCTTTGTTTTTTTTGCACCTTTTGTGCATGCTTGTATGCTTTCTTTCTGGAAGTTTGATTTGATTAACTGTATGGGAAAGGAAACAGGAGTAAATAATTCCAAGTAAATGAAGTAGAAAAGGTTCACAATCGTCTCTCAGGCTAATCTTAACTAAGCCTCCATCCCTTGACCTGACAGTGTTGTTGTTGAGCTGCCAGACAGGGTGTCATTACTTCAGAATGGCTGCTTTCTCATCGTCTGCCCTTGAAAGTTGCTGCTAAATCCCACCATATTGTTAAGGAAGAGAGTGCAGGTTGTTTTTTGTTTTTAATTGTGTCTGTATTTTGATTTTTTCTTACCTCAACCAGGAGTTTGACAATGCAGATGGGGAGGAGTGCTCCGGAGGCTCCAGCCCTATCCAGGAGGACAGCCTTTCGTCTTGTCCCTCCCTCCCTGAGGTCTACACCTTGCCAGTCAGAGACAGGCCCAACTGCCCCGCCCTGCAGGATGGAGCAGGTAACAACCTCAAGCAACTCTTCTGTTCTTTCACTCTCATCCGAGCACGGCTTCAATCGCCTCACAAAGAAGCTGAAGTGCTGCACTGCATGAAACTCCCTCAGGGTCTGCTGCCAGAGTCACTGATGTGGATCCATTAAAGATCTCAAACCGAGTGAACAAGCAGCGACTGAGCTTCAGTGAAGCGGAAAGTATGATCTGAGAAAATTCTGCATCAGTGCTTCGTATGACGAGGCCAAGTTGGACATTTGGCCACAGACAGGAATTGTATGAGTAAAACTTAGGGTGGAGTTTGTATCTCAGGAGGGGTGTTTTGCATGAATTACAATCCCCTTCACTCCTAAATGGGTTTTGCTTGTTGTTGCTTCATTTGATGTGAAGAGTTCACTGTGCAGACTGATGCATGTGCAGTGTTTGAAGTCAGTTTTTATGTATATCTTTGTGGACTCTCTCTTTCTCTCTTAGCTTAAGATACGAACTTCCAGGCAAGATTTCATGGCATCACATCTGGTTTGGAAGCCAGTTTGGTCCAGAATGTAACTCACACATGAGTGTTGTGGAAACATGAAACCTCCCACGCTGAAGTGGACTGTTCAGAGAAATAGGAGGCATCTTGTGTTCAGTAGTTTAAGCTTTGAAATGAACAATATCTGCAGATTCACCTATTCTTGTTGTGAAAAACTGCAGCAGACAAAATATTTTTCATAAATTTGTGTCTTAAAACATGTTTTTAATGTTTTGGTGATGGCAGTGGTAGCTTGTATTTAACTGTACCTATGAGCAGCACTGTAAATAATGTTTGTCTCCTGAGGTTATCAGTTTTTGTAATGTTTGGTTTTGTTCTGTTTTGATATAAAGTGTCACAAAAGACCAACAAATGCAGACGTCTGTGTGATCCTGATCTTCTGTTTTACAGACTCCAAGTCTCAGTGCTTCAAAAGACACTCTTTAAATTACCTTCAAGAGATAGGAAATGGCTGGTTCGGAAAGGTAACATGATCACTTCTCACATTCCAATATCATTGTGTTTTCATTGAAAACATGACTCCCTCGACACAGGCTTTCTCTCTTACAGCATGCTATGCTCTGTTATATTTGATACTGGCTGCTGACGAGATCAGGACTCTTAACTCAAAATATTTTTTTTGCTGCTGGTCTCCTTCTCCTGGGCGCTCTTCCATATTATTGTCCATCGATCTAGGTGATCCTGGCTGAAGTGCTGTGTGACTGCAGCTCCTCTCAGGCCGTGGTGAAGGAGCTGCGTGTCAGCGCCAGCCCGCTGGAGCAGAGGAAGTTCTTGGCCGAGTCAGAGCCGTACAGGTGGGAGAAACTGACCAAAATCAGCTCCTCATTTTAATAATGCACATGCAACTTTTGCAGAACAGTAACCACTGTTGCACATGTGACCATTATGGTATGATAGTAAATTTAGCGTAACAGAAGCACAAGTGGAGAAGAGTATTCAAGTCACTAAAATGACTGTATGAAGTCTGTTCTATGCTAACACTAGCTAACATTACCAACCATAAGCTAGTGGGCATACTGATCAAGTAAGGCTGATTTTAAGCAAGAAGTTGCCTTTTATTGCTTATGATTAGCCTTTTATTTAAAAGAGAAATTATGTGTTGTGTCTTCTTTGAAAAATTGACATTACAATGCCTTTAATCATTTATACAAAAAGCAACAATTTATGTAGATCAGTCTAGCATAGCCAGCCCTTTCTCCACAGCGTTGTGTCAGTGCTGGAGAAAGGTTTGTCTGCATCAGTTATCATTCTCCTATTTGGGAAAAAAAACCCAGTTGGGCTTGTTTGTATTTATTTAAACCAGTCACAGTTGTCTTGGGCAGCGCTAAGGCCAGGCTGCAGCAAAGGTGCCCTTGCGAAATAGTTACATGCGGATAGTGGACGGGAAGGAGAATGCTGACTGAAATAGTGGCTGAATGGCAGGCTTATGCTTACAGTCTACATCCTTCGAGACAGAGTATGTCCAGGTTGAATTGTAGCTGTTTAGCATCAGGCCAGATTTGATAAATAACCACAAGAACTGCAAAAATGTTTTGTTCAAACTTAGATCGGGAATTTAATGCAGGTCGATGGTAATAAAACTCTGTGTGTTCTTGAGGACGAGATCTGAACTGACCCATTTAGTGTGTTTAACTCAGAATCTAAGTAGTATTTTGGCTGTCCTCTCTTTTTAACACACACACACACACACACACACACACACACACATAAACACACAGGAAGCATTCAAGGACAGGGCTGTCTGTTCTTTTTCTCTATTCCTGTGTCTGGAAAAAAACACAATTAAGAGCACCATCTCTGCACATCTATCTATATATCTGTCTATCTATTTATCTATCTGTCTATCTATCCGTCCGTCCGTCCATCCATCTGTCTGTCTATCTGTCTGTTTGTCTGTCTGTCTGCCAACCTGTCCTTGGTTTCTTTTTCTTCCTTCAGGAGCCTTAAACATCCCAACATCCTTCAGTGTTTGGGGCAGTGCAGTGAGAGCATCCCCTTCCTCCTGGTTATGGAGTTCTGTCAGTTGGTGAGTACAAATTTACCGTTTGGACATTTAAATATGGGACCACAGTGAAATTAAATATACTGAGGGGTGCACAAAGTAACATCAACAAATTCCAAAATACATATATCCATGGCCCTTTTATTCGTGACAGATGCTGTTTATCAGCATTAAAGGTAATACTTAGCACCTTTGCAGTAGTTTTTCAATTATGTTGTTGTTGCATCAAGCGTTATTTTATTTTCATGAGGCTTTTACTTCATTTACTCTTTGATTTGTTATCATTTTTTCATTTTAGTGTAGCCTTGTATATAACTTGCTGCAGAAACAATGTATTATAAATGTTTTAGGGATGCCGAAATCCTTCTTGCATCTCTTCAGTTGGTTTGTTTTCCTTTCCTACCCTGTCGGCTTAATCACTGACTGATTAAGAAGACCATACGAGTGGACTCTCAGGCCAAACAAAGACACAAGCAGATCAATTACAGCAACGCAGCAAGAGAGGCAAAACAACACTGCAGTCCTTATAGACCGCTATTATCCTGTTTGATAAAGTCTCCTATTGTCCTTTTCTCATGGATATGTCATCTCTTTCCTTACCCTTCATGAAGCACAAATGACTAATACAAAGCCTGGCTGCTCATTACCAAATCCCCTGCTGCTTTTGAGGCTCTGTGATGAAGAACACCTAAAAAGAGACATATTTACCGCAGGAGTCATAAATATCGTCGTCGCCTGTATGGTGTTGTCTGCGAGTTTTATCGCTGTTTTAGGAGAAGGGCACAAATAAAAACACTTGGCACACACACACTTATGGCCGAACTGGCATTAACTCGGCTTGCACTTAAGTTTGCATGCATTAAACTGACCTGCATTTTTGTTGTGAAATACAAACAGGGTGATCTGAAGAGGTATCTGAGAGCCCAGCGGAAGTCAGACGGGATGACCCCTGACCTGCCAACTCGGGACCTCTTGACTCTTCAGAGAATGGCTTTTGAGATCACCTCCGGTCTGCTGCATCTCCATGAAAACAACTACATCCACAGGTCAGTCATCACTTCACCTCTGCTCATTATCAGGAGCCGAATCTTTAAACGAGATTGTATCTTTCAGAAAAAAACGGAGTGTGTCTCTCTGTTCACTGTGGCCAATTACTGGAGTATGTGCTTACTCTCTGCAGTGATCTGGCTTTAAGAAACTGCCTGCTGACCTCAGACCTCACTGTTAGGATAGGCGACTATGGTCTGTCACACAATCATTATAAGGTACGTGGGTCTCTACATATGCTTTAACAAAAGCGCGTGATATATCCATAATTTTTTAATCCTGTATTTTTATCCTTTGGTTTGTCACTGTGTTGTTCTTGTTGTGTGTCATTGTGAAGGAGGACTACTACCTAACTCCAGACAAGCTTTGGATCCCACTGCGCTGGATTGCTCCTGAGCTGCTGGAGGAGTACAGAGGATCTCTCCTTGTTACCGACCAAACTAAAACCAGCAACGTGTGGTACATTTCAAAGCCTTCATAGCTGTTTAGACATTGCTGCTGAAAAATAAGCATCAACAAGGCGGGCCAGATATGGCCAGTTCATGTGGGAAACACTGTGATAATGCTTATTTACCTGCTGTCTGTCTTAGCTTCAGTCAGTGGCCACCTTATTAGGTACACCTTTAAAATCGAACACAATCCGCTCCTACGGCTCAGCCATAAATTCTATGTTTCCAGAGATGATTTTTGATTGACTCTGTTAGAATGGTTTGAATTATTGCATTTGTAGTCTGTGGTGATATTCAACTGGACTACATGACATTGACAGGTGTCTCTAATCAAGTCATTTAAGGCTTTGTAAAGACAGAATATGTGAAAGAACTGTTTAACTACATTAGATTGCATTGTGTTGCTGTACCTTACAAAGCGGTTTAAAAAGTCTGTTACAGTAAACCTAGAGTGTTTTTATTCTTGTTTCCATTTAGCTGATAACATTGGTTTTCTTATTCACCTATGAAATTGGAATCAGACCATGTCTTGTTTGTACTCTCAGTTAGAGCTTGAATTTGGACACAAAAAGGAAAAGAAAAAAAAAGCAACTAAAGACAAAAATGAGCTGTTTGCACATGTTTTTCTGGCAAATCATACCACAAGCACTTAACACAGTCGGTGTATTCTCCATCAGTTTCAGAGCAGCCATATTGCCAGAGCCAGCTCTGAGATTACAAACCACAATTTCAAGTCCACATGAAACAGCATTTTAAGAATACCTTGCATCTGTATGGTGATGCATTTCCAAGTGAAACAGGATAGGCAGACTTAATGTTGAGAGGAATTTGATTTGGACACCCAAAAGCATGCGAGTCATAACAAACATGCAGATTTACAGTGAATCAGAGTTGGATGCTAACCTCCACCGGTCCCCTCCTTCAACACCGTCATCACACCTGTTACCCTAGCAGGCAGAAGTACACCTTGTCAGCTAGCTATGTGATGAATCACAGCTCTGTGCAGCTATAAGTTGGAGACTGACTGATGTTTGAATGTTATTGGTTGAAAGTAGTTGGTTCATGCCTATGCACAGTAAGCACACATCATATTTTGTTATATAGGAAGAGAACATGATTAGTTTTGATATAATAATACAAAGAGATAGATTTTTTTTTTAATTGGTGCACAGTATGACTGGAAAAGTGATCTAAAAAGGCTAAAAAAGGCATGATTCTTTCAATCTCTACATATATGTTTTGTTAAAAGAAATAAGAAAAAATTCTGGGAACAAAACACACGAGTAGAGGAAGAATACTCTTTTCTTTAGCACATGAAATGATGGCTAAGGTTGAAGAAAGACATTTATTATTTTTACCTTCTCCAAACAAGTTTTCACCTGAAATAAAACAGTAGCATAACTCTCATTACATAATCAACAAAATGTTTTCTCTTTTTATGCTTCTCAGTCTTGTCTGCTTGGAAGACAGAGCTTTGTATAAAACAAGGTGTTGCTGTAAAAGCATTACATAACAAAAGTTTCTTTGAAGGTTAGTCTCTCACTTTCTCCACACCTTCTTTTCTTCCAGGTCGTTGGGAGTAGTTATATGGGAGCTGTTTGAGTTTGGCTCTCAGCCCCACAGGCACCTGAGTGACGAAGAGGTGCTGACCTTCGTCATTAGGGAGAGACAGATCACCTTAGCCCAGCCCAGACTCAAACTCTCTCATGCCGACTACTGGTCAGTACTCATCCATTAAGTGCATTAGACAAAAATGTTAATAAGTAATTATGCCCTAATTGTGTTCCTCCAAACTTAATCTCTCTGTTTTTCTCTCCTTTTAACAGGTATGAAATCATGCAGTCCTGCTGGCTACCTCCATCTCAACGCCCTTCTGTAGCAGAGATATTCCTCCTCCTCTCCTCCCTCCTGGCTGCTGAGCGAGGAATAGCGAGGGGGAGTGTTGGGGAAGAAGATGAAGAGGATGAGGAATACGAAGAGGGCAGAGGAAGGAGAGGGGAGAGCGAGGAGTCATTTGAAAGACGCTGGGACTTACTCCGTCCACCTGCCTTTCAGACTGCTGCAAATGAGCGGCAAAGGGAAAGGGACTATGGCAGGGAGGACAGAGACAACTCCTACCCCCTACTGGACCCTGTGGGGAACTGTATTACCCCGTCTTCATCTGAACTGGATGACATTCTGACAGTCACTGAAACTAGCAAAGGCTTGAACTTTGAGTATTTCTGGGAAAAAGCTCATGCCAGACGAGGCTACAAGCCTCTTCCTCCTCCCCAGCCAATCCCGACTGTGAACAATAACCACAGACAATCTTTGGACACTCCCACTGTGGTCCCAGTGATAAGTGCCCGTAGCCCCTCCCTTGCCAGTGAGTACTACATCAGATTAGAGGAGCACACTCCCCAGGACAAGTCGCCAACTCTGAAAGGGAAGACCCATTCCTCTTTCCGTTCTGACTCAATTTGCCCTGGAGACATGGAGCTGGTCGAGATTCGCAGTGGAATGCTGGGAAAAGAGCGAGTACCTTACTGTTCTTCGGACAAGTGTGGAAAAGGCCTCCAAACAGTCAGGTCAAGCGAGGTTCAACTCCAGGTGCCCAACACAGGCGTGGCTGAATTCAAGGACACTTCTAGCAGAGTAACTGACTTCTCAGTTGTTGATTTAGGGGATGACGATGAAGAGGAGAGGAAAAAGTGCAGTGAGGTAGATAAAAAGTCGTCCACAAGTTCTCAAGCCCCAGTCCTTCCTCCCAAGCCTCGCTCTATGTCCATGTCATCAGCCAACCACCTTCACTCACGCCCCCTTCCTGCACCTCCGCTGGGATACAGAGGACTGCCTCACTACACAATCACTGGAAAAATCGAAACAGACCCCCATCACATGAGCAGCTGCCCACCTTCTACATTTGATCACCTGGGGCTCCATCGAGCCCGACAGACTCTACCCCCATCCCCATCCCTCTCTCCCTCCCTTCCCCCATCGAGCCACCCAATTTATCCCCAACCCCCGCAAATGTGTCCTCCACCCCTCCCTCCCCATTCCAAACCGCAAAGAACCTGTCCTAGCTACAACACAGCAGACACTTATTCAAGATACAGTAAGCCACAGATGCAGAGATCTAACAGAGACCCACTAACCTGTGATTTGTCTGACAGAGAGGGTGGTAGCAGGAACTCAGCGTCATTGCACAACTCCAAGGAGACTTCTCATTCTCGTTCAAAAGACTTTGACTCCCCTGTTCGTCGAGAAAACCCACTGCGCCCTATTTATCGCAATTTACCCCGCCCCCAGCCCACAAACCCCCAGCTTGACGGACAGTCTTCGTCCAGTCCCACCTACTCAGATGAGGATGACTCTCCCTTCATGTCCCCCGAGAGACCAAGTGGCGGGACTACTGTCACTCACTCCAGCCTATCTGAAGACGCAGACCCAGGATGTGCTGAACTCTTCTCCAGGGGGATGAAAAGGACTCAGTCACGCCTTGACACCATCCTCCCTACCATTTGGAAGGAAGATGCCGAACGTGTGGCTGCTGCCAAGAAATCTCCCATGCACCTGTTTCTGACAGAGATATCTAGTGTGACAGAGTCAAATGAGTCCAAGTCAGAGGCTTCATGGGAAGAGAAAGAGGAGAAAAGAGAGGGAGAGAGATGGGGGAACTTTGTGCTGCCCAACAGAGGGATGCGTCGCTCCAGGTCACTGATCACAGAGCTGGGGTCATCTGGACAGTCATGGGGGCCAGAGAAACGTAACAACAGGACAGGAGTCGAGGAGGACAATACAGTCACCAAAGACTCCTTCCAGAAGGATCTTTTCCTCACGGAAATAGACACAGGAAAAATGGACACAGATCTGGAGGGAGGATCAGAAAGGGATCCAGTAAAATACCTCTATCCCGCAGGATCCAGATTGCGGCCCTACGTCTGTGCTCCAGGCCTTCCCTCATACACTGAGGCAGAGGAAGCCTACTCAAAGGGCATACGGAGATCCCGCTCTCTCCTCTCTGAGATCACCATTGGAAAGCAGGAGTCTGAACTGAAGTCGACTGAGAAGGCACCTCGGAGAACAGAAATGACAAGGGAGGAGTTCCTGAAGGAGATCCAATCAGCAGAGACCTTCCTGACTGAAATCATATCAAGACAAAACGCTGCCGCAAACAAAAAGGAAGCTGACACATCTTACTCTCCTACTCCACTGTCTCCTGAATATGAGTCCATATGCATTGACCCAAACTCAGCTCAGACCATCAGATTTCAGTCACAGAGCTCCATGCGAGCAAAAGGCAAAGACGATACTCAAACTGAGGCTATCTATGCCCAAGTGACCAAACGTGCTAAAAAGAGTGAGATAAAGGTTTCTATGAAACCTGAGATCCCAATCCTTCATATAGCATCAAGTAAACATCCTCTTAAACTGGACAGCCCAGGAAGCAATGCTGACAACTGCCAATCTGGTGAGTTTGTGTTTTCAGAAATCATGCCCAAAAATGGTCTTCTGCACAGCCAAACACTTGAATGTCAAAAAGAAGCAGAGGAGTGTTCAGATGGCCCTGCCTTACCTGCCAGAGGAGAGCAAACAGATCTCTTGGAGCACCTTTCCCCTGAGTCCACTGAGAGCGTGACAGAATCCGAATCACTAATTACAAATGACACAGATACTCAAAAGACTGTTGTTATAGGGAACGGTGAGATAATGGAAGAAGGCCTGAAGGGCAGTAGCCCAAAAAGAGGAGATCAAACATGTGGAAAGTCTGATACCACATCAAATGATCCAAACAAAGACATGTACACCAATGATAAAGACTCAAGTGCAGACTCTGAACGCATCACAGCAGGTGATGATTCAAAAAACTCTAGTAATTTTGGCTCTCAAAACAATGATGAAAGCTTTGCCGAGACAAAAAG
>MDSQ01000360.1_pt1 | contig 10981 bp, 6 predicted proteins | sample 1008251 | NCBI WGS metagenome assembly MDSQ01 (sample SAMN05526597, study PRJNA338239) | gut metagenome | isolation source: Hindgut content | host: Naso unicornis | place: Saudi Arabia: Red Sea | collected 2016-05
CTGTTAGCATTCAGCATGTTGTTCATCAGGTGCTTTTTGCGTTTCGCTTTAATAAAAAAAACTCCGCCTATGTCATACTGGTCAAATCTCCTTATTGTCATATTTTAAGTGAAATGTCACCACATCTTCAGCAACTCGCTGCTGCAGCTGCAGCTGCAGCTGCACTGTAATCGTGTGCGCCGTAGCATGACACACATACAGAATCAAAGTGAATAGATCGGTCCTATGGATCAGACACATTGTCACCAATATACGATCTAGCTGTTTCGTCAATACTGGGGCTGATACTGATATCAATATCAGATCGGTACATCCCCTGGGATACCCTGGGAGGCAAACTCCAAGCAAACAGTATAGAGTTATAGCAAAAAGTATAGTAAGTGAGGGGATGTATCGATCCGATATTGATTATCAGTATCAGCCCCCCAGCAAACAGCCAGACCAGGACTGAACTCGTCATCCAAGACTGACTGAGGCCAGTTTAACAACAGAAATTACGGTAAGAAAGTGACCAGCGGCTCCGACCAGGACACTGATTCCAGGAACTATAAAGACATGGAGAGAGGTTAGAGAAGGGGAGGAGGAGCATCACCACCAAGGGTTTATTTCCACCAAACCACTTGGTGAATGTTGGAACAGTGGAAAAATGTTGGAACCATGGGACAAAGACAAACCAAGATGGTTTTGGTGAGGTTTTTTTTTCTTTTGTTACTGTCCAGTAAAGTGCGTTTTTATGATGATTTAATAAGGCAGTTAATCTTGAGACAGGACAGGCTGTGATTAGCCAGTTAGCATGCTAACTTCAGTGGATATCACTGCAACACAAGAGAAACCAAAGACATCTTTGATGAGTTAGAACTATACAAATTCTGTCTAATGTTTGCTCATTTGTTTAATGTTTTATTCATAAATCCTGGCCATATGTTACACACATAGCTCCTTTCAGCTTTGTGTGTGCACCAAAGAAAGGCTGAGGGAAAAGAACATGTTTATACTGTTACTAAGACACCCACATAATTTGTAGGGCTGCAGCAAATGATCGTGTTCATTAACAAGTTATCTACAAGGGTTGTTTTTGTTTTGTTTTGTTTTTTAAATTAAATGATTAATTACTTTCATGAAAACTGGATAAAGTATAAAAGAACATGAGGGTTTGTAAGAGGTCACGGTGACTTTTTTGTCTTATTTTGTTTAGACAAAGAGCAAAACTCATGATTGCGGTAAATTCACAAAAAATCACAGAAAAAAAATACCCTTATATTTGAGAAGCTGAAATTTCTAAAAAGATTAATTGATTATCAAGATAGTTTTAGTCAATCTTAAATTCTATTTGGTATTTCCGTATTGAAACTGAAATGAAAGTATCATATTGACATAGGTTAGGCAAAAACTTTAGATAACATCCAGCATGTTTTCATGAGAGGCTGTGGCGTCATTGTTCTTATTGTTATCTGCCACACCATATCACAGGTATGTACTGGGGGGGGGGCAGATGGATTCTCAGACATTTTTCCATTGAAACACGGGACAGCTGAGGAGAAAGCTGACATTCACGGCAGATCCAACAGCTCAATTCTTCAAGTGTGATTGTAGTTTGGACTGTATAACATACACATACATACATGGACTCCAGTGGCCTGTGTGCACTGGATCTTTAAGGTTTCACTGCTACGTGTCCTCCTCTCAGATAAATTATCCAACTGCAGCGCAAGCTACCGAGGCATTTACGGCAGAAGTGGTCTGCAGCAACTCTGCAAAGCTGAGGTAAATTACTATTTAAACAGAGTCAACCTGCTGTATAACACCTTGTATTTGTACTGAGCATGGAATGATCCTTAAAAAAACCCAAGAACAAACTCAAGCTCCACTTAGGCAATTATTAGGCCAGTGCTGACATGACCACCTTCTTGGGTGTGTGTGTTTGTGAGCTGGAAAACATGGATTATTAACGTCCTTGGTTTTCTGCTCAGCAGCAGCTTAAGTCAGCTGATTTAAAGTAGACTATAAATTCAAGGTGTCCCACCTTTGCAGTGCACAAAAAATAGTGGGTACATCAGCACACTGCACAATGAAATAAAAATGGTAGATTATTATGCAGAAAGATAAAACAAAACAACCCTGCAGAACCAAGCTGCAGTACAGTTTGGATGTTGGTGGCAAGGTGGGTCAGGCTGCACTCAGTCCCAGTCAGCTCAGCAGGAAGGAAACTCCACCTCTGCAGCAGGCTGCTGGCCTGGATCAGGCCTTCGTGTGGTGGTGATGTCACAGACGACATGTTCCCCCACCCCGCCTACCTAAGCTAAGCCCGAACCTGTCACTCAGTTCCCTTCCAGCATTCCTGCCATACGTCCCAGCCCTCCACCCACACACAGCACATGCACGCTAACACCAGGAAAACATGAGAGGCCTGTTTTCACTGAGGGCACAGGGCTGGTGCATTTGTCTCAGCTGCAGCACAGAGTTCTGTATGGCTGTGCTTTGGGAAACATGGATGGACTGTCTGCAAAATTACCACAAAAGAAGGAAAGATTCAAGGAACTATGGCTGAAACAAATTATAATTATCTCTTATGATCTTGATAATTATTTTAGATCCATAAGCTGATAGATAATCTATAAAATGGCATTAAAACACCAAGACCAAAAGCTGAAGCTAATCATTTCCTCCCAACGACAATCCAGTATTCAAATGAATTCAACTGATAATGAAGTCAGAAAGAGGAAAGCAGCAACTCATCACACTCAAGAGGCTGAAAACAGAGAAATGACTTAAATCATTGAACGTCTATCAGATTTACTGTGATCAACTTAGTGACAAATACTTCAAACAACTGAGCCATGACATGTACAAAAAGATGACTAGCAACTGTAATGAAGATGACTAATATCGGACAAATCTTTGCTCAGTGATCCACAAAGATAGCATCAAACCAGTGGGGGCGTATTTGTCTGCCACACTGCATCACTAATCAGTTCAAAACAAGTATCAGTGGTCTAATGTGGTCCAGCTTGTAGTGTTTCATAATTTGAATACATACATACATTTGTTTCAAGCACCTGTTCGGGTTTCTTTTTAGCCGACTGCTCCTCAGCAGAGACATAAAGCAATAAATCCTGCCTCTTGCCTCAAGGAAAGCAAGAATGGGTGAAATGTGGAGGCGTGTAATGAACATCATGCTTGCACTATGCACCCACTTCCTCTCCATACAAACAGCTTGACTAACACTAAATATAGATCCTTTTCCATCTCTGTCGGTTATCCTCCTTGTTTGGTTAGAGCCACTTCTTTTACTGTTAACCGCTATAGCATCATCAACTGCACAGAGCACAAAAACACTGGTTCAGCATCGATGCTGAGATTTTCACTCGGAAAAAAAGAAAAAACCTTAGGCAATTAATTAAGAAAACCACACTGCACTCACACAGATGAGGGGAAGTGGCGTACCTGCCTGCTAGACTGTCACAATGAGAAGGAATGCTGAGCATTAACAAATAGTCCTCAGCACGGTTAAGAGTTAATTACTGTACCTTCTGCATATGCCTGATGCCCAATGAGAATTCAAAGACCTTGACTTAAGAATCATCAGCCGTAGTTGCTCTTTAATTAAAGAGAAATGTAGACTGAATGCCATTAAACTGTTATTCCAGGAAAAAATCTGTCTGCATGTGCAGATTTATAATATTCCCCAACTAGCTCATTCCCTGCACCAGCGCTCCACAACCCAACACAATGCAATCCTTAGCAAAAGCTAATATGTGCCACAAGGGATTCTGACATATGGAACGGTGGCAGTAACACTTATCATATGATGTTATCTTGTTTTGATAAAGTATAGGCATCAAACATTACTTAATTCAGCATCATTCAAACTCACTTGCTTAGTGAACATTGTGGATGAACAAAAAGTAAAAAGATGAAAGAAAAGCTCTGAATGAGGGAGTGGGTGTGAAAACAAGATGAGCGTGGTTTCCTGCATTTTGCAAAAATGAAATTAAAGTGAGCAATAACATTCTCTGAGGACTCATGCTATTGTCAGCGCAAGTTTACTCATCTTTGTTCATTGAAAAGAGGGCGGGTCATTGTGAATGTCACTGCCAAAACCTTTTGAATCAGTTGAACTCCTTTTTAAATTGCATCACTGAAATACAGAGGCAGGCCGGTGCTAATGATCTTTGCCTGAGAACCAGTGGGCAACTTTCAAACAGGACAAGACACATGCAAATTACATCACACGTTTGACCCAAATTTGGAATGCATCTGAGAATCCCAGCTGAAAGATATGTGTCATCGTGAGTCTAGACCGAAACCTCACAGTGGAAACTAATCTAATGAGATTATAATTTACGATCAGAAAACCCCTCTGCAATGGAGAGTTCATCTTTAACTTTATCAAACGAGTCCTTGCATTTACTTCTTATGACAGAGCAACACAACCTGCAATACAGACAGTGACATCAGCACCAAGAAGCTGGACTGGGTTGGCCAAAACACTAGGGTGGGGGTTGTGCGGGGTCCAGCTGACAGGTGAAACATGCCATTTGTAAGACTTGCTCAGTGGGCCAGAGCCAAGTGCAGCAATTTCAATTAAGGCTGCAAACTTCATGCCAGACAGTCTGGAGCCTGCCAAGTCGCGCCCTCAGCTACAGACAGCAGCAGAATGTGACAGCTTGTGACGATCCACATCATGACATGACAAGACCAACTTATATATTGTGCATGCTTATAAAATCAATCCAATTTGGATGATGTCATAAATATTCATGTATTTCCTTCGATTCAAGGATTTCCTCTGAGATGTTGCTTTAATGTAAACTGGGGAAGGGCAAAAAATTGATTTTAAATCAAAATTATAATTAATTTGTCTGGACAATGTTAACATGAAAATCATGAAAATCAGTCTTACCTTTCACGAGGGCTAAAACGGTAGCCTACAGCTCTCTCTCAGCTCTGGGTTCTTATTTCTTATGAGTGAATTTGGTGAAAATTAGGCTGGCACTTTATTAATCCCAGTTGGGGGATTCATCTTTGTGTGTTCAAAAGGTTTAGTTTGGTTAAAGCTACGTTTTCACTTTATTCCCAAAAGGGAAATTCATGTTTGCTTGAAAGGAAAACAATGTATTTTAAATAATTCCTTTGTCTTTTGTAGTTTAAAAAAAATTAAAATCAAAAATCTAACGTGGTATGACAAAATCAGGGATTTTATTTTTAGCCATATTCCCCAGCCCTAATGTAAACTTCACTTTATAAAATACCCTCTTAACTGTTCTTTTGTTACATGGAACCATTCAAGACAAATATCTTTGTGATCCAAACACACAACACACCAAAGCAGAGTAGCATAAATCTCAAAAAAGAGAAATTTATCCGGGGGCATGTGTGTATCACTTCCTGTCCCCAAACAAGCACAGGTTTAACCTTTGCCAAACCTCAGGGGCTGGACTGTGAGCAGCTGTCGGTAATCAAATAGCCACCATAAGGATTTAATGTTAAACAGATGGAAGTAAAGACCAGTTCCTTTGCATTTTTACACTGTGTGTCCTCCTCCATCATCGCTTTTCTTCCCATGCTTCGCAGGGTTTCACACGAGTGACACAGGAATTTGTGTGAGGAGCATTGTATTGTTGAGTGCTTAAGAGTGCTTGAAGTGAGAAATAGTGGAAAAAATAAGACAGAATGAAAGGTCTGAGGGGGAGGGAGACTGTAGGCTACATGGAGAGGGAGAGCAAGAGAAAAAGAGGGGGAGGGAAAGGCATTAACTTCCTGTGGAAACACCCACTTTTCCCATGAGCTCATACAAACCAGAAAGGTCACTTATTCAATACCTAATACACACGGAGAGAAAGAAAGCACACAATGTGTCCACTGCCTTAAAGGGCCACTGGGGAGTAGTCTGTTCAAGCTGAGAAAGCTGTAAGACAGTGCACATTTGCTGCAGAGAATAATAAAAAGTTTTGATTGACATGAGTCATTTTCGAAACCCTAAAAGCACTGCTATGAAGCCAAATCCACTGTAATAACACTGTTATCAAATGTTTACAGTTAGCGAATGCTCTCTGGTTGTAGCACTGAACCTTGGCTTGATGCCGAATTAAATGAACCCATGCACATCACTCCTACAAGCTCTCTTCCTCTTAATGCATACCGATCAATAGCCTGTCCCTTAATCACTGCCTTGTCCTTAAATGCCGGCAGACCAGTGAAACTCTGCCCCACTAGATAAACCCCTGGCATTACACACATCCATCCGGTACCATGTCTTCACTGGAAATGTGGATCTTGCTAGACTGAAGTTTAAGATTCATCAGCTTTATATTTTTACAACTAAGGCCTGACCGATTATTCAGTTTGTTGATATTATTGGCTGGTATTATTTCCCCATGGTAAAAGTGTATATGTTCCTCGATATGCACCGATCCTAAACTGTTTTTTAAGGTTGGTAAAAATAATTGGAGTAGTGACTGAAAATGTATTTATTAAAGTATTCAGGTGTTTACTGTTCAGTGCACTGATGTTAGGAAGAGAGATAGAAAAAGACAGAGAGAGAGAGAGAGAGAATATCGGCTGATATATCAGAATTGTCTTGCTCCCTAGTATCGGTATTGGCATCGGCCCCAAAAATCCTATATCAATTGGGCGCTAATTACAACAGACTTGATGGTTTTGCTAATCAGTGCAGGACATACTGTCTTCTTTGAACTTTCAAGCCATAAGGAGACACGGAGCCCTGTAATCTACATAAAGGTGCTGGCTAACAAAAAGCTGCACAAAAACAAACAAACACAAAAAGTATCTTCACACTCTGAAATAATTGTCTGGGGTTTTTTTGGTGTTCCATTCCCACCTAAAATACTCAACATATGTACAAATATTTATAACAGGCCAAGTGGTCGATCGACTGACTGCTTCAGCTCTAGTAAATGTTATTAATTGTTATAAAGTAGATTTTCTAGCGCTACTCTCTGGTTTGGCCCACTGCCCTCATAGTAGCATTGTATAAATACTGCATTCATATTTTTTCAATGCAGTTCAAGGTTTGCTTTGTTGATTAGTTTTCACTTTCAGATATTTATCGATCATAATTTTACTGGGTTTTCACTGTCAACCTGTCTCACTTGTCCTGAGTTAGAGCTGTTGCCTTATCACCTAATTTTTGCAGCAGAATAGAGTGTCACTGTAACAGATGGTACTTCTGGCCAAGCTATGTGTATTTAAATATATGTTAGTATTTTTACATTTAAAGCTGAGGGAGGTAACATCTGGAAATCAAGCTAGCTGTAGCATGAGATTCCTAAGGGTGCAACTCCCCTCCCTGTTTTATTTTGTTTGTTGTCGCTCTCTCTTTGAAGTTAGGGTTAGGGTCATTTGTTTCAAAAGCCAATCAGCTCGTAGTGACGTCGCCTGTCCCTAAAAAGTGCAGCATGGAGTAGCCCATAGGAAAACACGCTCTCTGAAGTGACCCATGATTGGTAGAGAAGTGTCCATCACGGTCTTCAATTTCTAAAGCTTGAATGCCGAGCCAAGGAGAGGTGCAGAAGTCTAGAGTTCTGTCAGACCACCTGAATTACAATATGCTGAAAGGTTATTAGGGAGTTTATGCCTGATGACACCAAACATAAACTGCCTACTCCAGCTTTAAGTTACCAGCGATGAAATGCTACCGGACATTCTGGCGTTACAGTAAAAACAGCATTTGCCGAATGGTCCGACCAACACTTGAGGTTATAGAAGTTGGGATAGCACTCATGCAGAGAATAAAGCTGAGGATAAATGTCCCACCAAGTAGGCCAACTCCTGGCACAGTCAACCCCCTGCTCTCCTCTAACCTTTCTGGCATTAAGACTTCAATCGCCCTGCTAAATATCAATGTGTGCTGGACTCGGAACACTTTTGAACCCACTCAAAGCCGCAGAATCAAAGAGGTGCCATTTAAAGGCCTTTTCCACCCGATTGCTGAGCTCAAAGCGGCCTGTTTGCTCTGTAGTGCTCAAACTATAAACTACGTCTTTATCTCCATTTCATAAGTACATTTGTTGAATTAGAAGTTGAGACCTGTGTAAATACTTAAGAAGCCCACAAACTGATTAAACAGAGCAACACAAAGAAGGAGAACTGTGTGAACCGCCCTTATTGTTCTCCCCGATCATGTGACATCACTAATGTTCCCCTTCCCTGCATTAAGCCTGCCCTAAGCCCGGCCATTGATGGGTTATCGATGCAGTTTGCTCTACGGCCCTTCCTTGTTTTCCTGGGAGGGACGGAAAATAAAGACTTATTTTGATAAGAGTAACTCTCTGAAACAACATGGCGAGTCCCTGCTGACTGAGTTTTGCTCTGATGAATCTTCATCAATGCCTGCTTCTGTGAAAGTGGGAAAACCTTGGCCCATGTGACCCCCACAGCAAAACTGACACAATCTAAGTGGATAACAGAAGTTGTGGGTAAATGAAGTGAGCAGTGTAGCAAGAATTTCCCAAATTACTAAGTGAGGATTATAATATTAAGCAGATACAGTATAAGCCAAAAAGCAATGGATGGAACTTCTGAAGTGGACACAGAACCTCATCTTCTTGCTGTTTAAAACATTAAATATACTGATTTATTGACTCTCAAACCTTGTGCTGTCCCATCGTCTCAGACAGTATAGTTACTGCATATGTTTCACCGGAGTCTTTATTCAGTTTGTCTTTCTCTGCTTGTCTTTGTGCAGAAGTGGTACTGCACACACTGACGTCAACAAAGCATTACTGTGAAGGCTCAGTGAGTGGACACCAGCTACTTCAGTGGCTCTATGGACAGAGAAACTACTGTGTGACTTTCAAAAGCCCGTGCAAAGTCACTCAATGGAGTGTGGCTCGCAGTCTATAGTCAGTGGTTTTCAGGAACACCATATGACTGGCCAAATAACGAAATGCTGATCAGCGCTAGAAGTCAGAACAGTCAGATGATCTGATCCAAAGAGTCTTTCCACCATTTCAGATGGCAGAAGGTGATTCATTTGTAACAGAACCAGAAACTGTACAAATATTTGACATAGAACTGTTATACTTCTCTTAATTACACTATCTTTTTCTTCTTTCCAAAAGATTTAACTGTACAGCATCTGCAGGGACGTATTCATCTTCACCATCTCCCCTCTCTACTCTGGTACAACTGCTGAGTGTGTATTTCTGCACCGGTGTACTCTGCTGCTGCAGACTATTATTCTTAGCATGGGGTGACATGACAAAGGAAATGGGGCCACTTGACTGGCATCATGGCAGATACACAACATCATTACTGTAGTGTGCTTTTAAGCCAGCAGTCCTACAATACAGGCAGCAGAAATGTTATTACTTCAGCAGGCAACTCATAAATAAGAGCTAATGGGCACATCTTCTCCTCTCTGTCTGATGGTTCCTCCCTGCCTGCACAGTGTCCATCATTAAAAGTCCTTTTACTTGAGTATAGAAAATGTTTATGTGAAACGAGTATTTCCTTTTGGCATTCTGCTCGTCGGAGAAGCTGCTTAATGACGTTCTTGTGCCACTGACCCCCCAGTCATGGATCTCTTCTCTAACCTTTATGGGAATTCCTCTCAATGCAAAGCAGTTGTAACACACATACACATTAACTGTTACTGGCACCTAGAGAGCCAAACAATAGCCCACTCTGGGCTCTTTCCCGTCCTCTCTAACGATGCTGAGGCACAGAGCAAACAGATGAAAAAGGGGCTTCAATAACGGTCAAAGCGATAAAACCTCCTTTTGTGTGTCAGCTTGAGGCTCCTCAGAGCCGCCGTTCAGCCGCATCTCACAGCAGATAAGACAGAATCTCACACATCTGTGTCCCGTATCTCCCACCCCAACGGCATTGGTCACAAAACCCACACTTGCTCTTCATTACACAAATGTCACACCCCATCCGTCTGAAACCGCAAGGATTTCTGGGATGTCCAAGCCAAGGTCTGTACAGTTTATCTTATCAAATTCAGAGCAGGGATTGGATGAAACAGGGGAAAATGTGCTTTTCGTGTGTGTTGTATTAGCCACGAAGCACCAGCTACACTCAGTGTCTTCTGGTGATAGTTGCCATTCCCCTTAGTCGCTCCTGCGTACTTTTGGTGTGAAATTGCTTTTTTTCTGCTCCAGACTGCAGCGAGCATCTTGATCAGAGAGGATGCACAATTCATTCAGAGTGTGGCAGCCCCTTAAATGAAAGCAATCATCAAGCCTTATCTCAGTGGCTGTTTTGTACGCACAAGTGACGCCTGCAAATCTATTAACCAGCTGCTCCAATTAGATTCTAGGATGAGGCAGAAAACGAGGGACGAGAAACAAGAAAATACTGCCAATGAACACAGAGACAGCAACTGCAGAGAAATCACCGATAACATCATTTATAATTTGTTTCATTTCCAACTGCTTAGATCGAAGGATACCAATGAATATTGCACTTTCAATACTAATTAAACAAATCTTCTCATCTCTGGCTCAAAAACAGAGTCACAATCTAAGTCACACATTCACAACACACCATGCAGGTGCAGATACACAACCGCAAATTCAGTTTTCTTTGCCATCTCTGATTGAATCACTTGAGAAAGAACATGTTGTAATCTCCGTGATTAGTACATTCATCCCAGAGCTTCATCTCCAATCTGTCCATCACACTGTAAACAATCTCGTCACCAACAGCATCACTCATATTGTTAAACACAGAACACCAAAACCGCAACCTGAAAAGTCATAGATTAAAGTTTATGATCAGTGCCAAGGCTTCTGCAACAGAGGCAACAAATACTGACATCTCACAACACAGGATGCCACCAGTGAATTTATATGATGAAGGCAAAAATGAAGCATTAATTGAACTGAGTTTATCTGACAGTCAAAGCAAATGTGAGCAAAAAGAAATACACTAAATTCTCAATTAGGGCTTTTTATCTTCCTCCGCTGCAGAGACAACCACACCTTTATTTTGACATGGACATCACAATTACACA
>MDSQ01000361.1_pt1 | contig 10968 bp, 7 predicted proteins | sample 1008251 | NCBI WGS metagenome assembly MDSQ01 (sample SAMN05526597, study PRJNA338239) | gut metagenome | isolation source: Hindgut content | host: Naso unicornis | place: Saudi Arabia: Red Sea | collected 2016-05
CATGCAAATATCCTGGCTGTACTATTGTTGTCAGTTAGATCAGTATTTCAAATTAACATGATTCCTTAGTCTCTGGTGACATATGATTTTATGATTGATTTTATGATTACTTGCTGTACATTTCTTACACACTGTTCCTTAAAGTCAGACAAATAACTGACTGTATACAGAAACATAAAGCTGTGCTGTAAAACTGATGTGTTATGAGGCTGCATCTCAGTTGAATATGTGAAAGCTTTTACAACACAATAATACAAGTTTATCATTTGTTACCACTGGAAAGCAGAGGAGCAGCCATGTCACAACAACAACAACAAAAAAGAAATAACAGTGAACTCCTGCTTTCAAACAGAAAAGAGAGAATTCTAATATCCACAAAAGGAAAAGAATCAGTAAAAGGGAGACGGAGCACACAGCTCCTTTATTACAGACACTCTCAGTCTGCCGCAAAGACACAAACAGGAAGTGGGTCATCTCTCCTCAAAGCTTTGTCCAATCAGGAACAAGCTTCCCCCTTTGTACCTGAGTGCTGTGAGCTCTGCATAATGCACTCATGCTTGGGCTGAATAGCTGTTTGCTGCTATATTTTCTAAAGAAATCAGTCAAGTGTGCTGTTAGCTGTTAACAGACTGACTGAGAGGAAGGCCTGCAGCACGGGGGGGAAGGTACACGATGACACGCTGTGTGTATGATGCACAAGGCCTGGTGAATATATCAACTGAGGTAGAACAGATTCTATGAAGAAATTATTCTCAGACAGCATGTACGCAGCAACTTGTTTGATTTTGTTAATTTAACACTAAGATATCAAAATTCAGGACAAGATGGAACACGAAACCAAATGGACTCACGGGTGAGACTGCACTGAGGCAAACTGCACTCTAATCTGACTGAAGTATCCAAAACATTACATTTTAAGTAGAAATGTTAAACTGATACTAAACAGATAAATCACTCTCAGAACCACCACAGTTCCTCTAATACTAATGAAACCTAAACTACACAAAATCTACAACACGTAAAGTGAACTCTAAACTATTTGGGGAGTTAAACTACTGTCTGCAACATGGAGGGCGAGACACCTGAAACTTACCTCCAGTCTCATGAAGGATTCCAGGTTATCAGAGGACTGGGACCAGAGTGAAAAAACAAGAGGTCATGAGGGAGGGATTACACCGTGACACCACGCTTGGTTAGAAAAAAAGCTCCCTGCAACTGCCCACAACCAGAAAAAATCTGTTTTCTGGCATGTTTTCTGAATCAACGTTTGATTACATAAGCTATAATGGATGTTCTATGACAAGTGTCTTTTGTGTAAAGACAAGAAGGCTTCTGCTGACATTACACAAGGAGGCGTTGTTGTTTTGTGGCTCTAAATCATTTAAGCAGTGAGCGAGCTTCTCTGGAGGAGAAAGGAAAAGGAAGAAAGAAGGACCCCCAGTTTTGAGTTGGAGAGGGCACGAGAAAACACAGATAACCACACTGTGTCAAAATAAATGGGTACAGCATTATTTATTTACCATCATTTTACAAAATGTTAAGCCAGCATCCTATGATTTCTAAGTTCTTCAGCGAAATGAAACCCAGCAGTTCTCTCAGTTCTCCACCACAGAAATGTGCTGGTGAAGCGTTCGGGAGTGCAGGGGTGAAGTGCTTGAATGCTGAGAGAATAAAACGCTGCACGTGCGTTTTGTCTCTATGACAACAATATCCTAACAACGGCTGCGGTATGACTGACACTGCTCCGACGCTTTTACCATCTGTTTTCTCTCTGAAGTCTTTTTTCTTTACTTTCTACGCTTTCCCTCACACTTTGTATGGATGATGAGCTTAATAATAATAATAATAATGATTTGCGGGATTAAAAAAAGTGCCGGCGATGTCACCAGCACCTTTGTGAAAAGCAGAGAAATTTTCAACCGTAAGCACTCAGAGCGGCCACACAGAAAAGGTGGAGCAGCCGGCTGCCTCCTGCTGCAGATGCTCTCTCCTCATTGAGAACAACTGGAAAAAGACGCTGGTGCTCAGAGAGAGAGAAAAAAAAGCCAGGTGGACATGAGCCTTAAGAATCGGGAACAAACGGCACTGATCTAGGCGATCCATCTGAGTGATGGTGGAGACCAACATGATTCATGGTTTTGACGTTTCCCATTCATTGTCTATGACAGACGCTGTGCAATGTGTTCAGGCAGTGCCGTGATGCATTCTGAGAGACAAGGCATCACGTCGGCTTCTCCACATTTGCATAAAGTAGCGTCCAGCACGACTCGCCTCTCTGCAAATTCCCATCCAAACTTTTAAACTAGCTGACGTCAATCTGAAATAAAGTCCGATAAAACAACTGCATGGCTTATTTCTTGCCTAAAAAGTTTTCAGAAACACATTTCAGTGAACTATTTTCGATTTATAACAAAAAGTAGTCAAGGGAGCCGCCATATTCGTCCGTTTTGAAATCCTCGAGCAGATACCGAGGTGTATGCTGATGGTGGTTGAATCAAACATCGTCCATCATGTAGTATCAAGCATCCGATGCTGGGAAGCAGTGCGTTCCAAAATGCCCCTGTGAATCTCCACCATGAGGAACGTATGCTTTAGCCTGTTCTGAATTCATCTGCCTCATGGACTTAAATAACCTTACAGCAGTCATGCAGTAAATGTGTCATGCTTAAGCTTGCAACAATATAAACCACTATGTGCCCTTTAAATGGCTGCATTAAAACCTAATTGGCTTAGGCTTACAACTGGAGTGCTTATGAAAGCTGACAGCGAGAGCACAGCAGCATTCTAATAATGACAGACATGGGACGAGGGCACTTAACACTGAATATTTAAACACTTTCTCACAATGTGTTGTGTATTTTTATTGTGTAAATGAGCGGATCATCACCTGTCCCTCCAACATGTCTCTCTGCAGGCCGGCGCGATCCTGCTCAGTGCTGTTGGTCCTGCGGATCGACAGGCTGTGCGACTTCCTCTTCTGTTTGGCCTGGCGGGCGGCGGCACTGCTCCCGCTCTCCACCGGCATCCCTCCTTTCAAACCTGATGTAACTACAGTCTGAAAGTACAAAAAAGAACGAAAAAAAATCATAGAAAAGAAGGTGACGAGGTTTCCAGGAAACTATTCCTGGTTGGAAACATAAGGTGACTGTGTTGCACTTGGCAGTGGTTGAATGTGTGAAGTGACAAAGTGAGTGAGTGTGAGAAAGAGCTGCTGAGCATCAAGGCTCAACAAGTCCTCCATGGCAACCTTAAGATGAAATATGAGGAATTACTGGGACAGAAATTCAGATGTTAGCAACAGTGATAGAACTTTTTCTTTCTGTTTCTAAAAATAGAAAATGATCTGTCAACCACTGCTTTGTTGTAGAAATCTGAAATGTGCAAACTCTGGATGGGCAAAATGGAGTAAGAAAAACAATGTTCAGAGACCATCCTGTGATAACCATCACTTTAGTCAATCTAGGCAGGCTGCAAATTATTCTTATTTTCAATAAATAAAAAAAAATAAAATATATTCAATTAATTGATTGATCAATTCGGTCAACAAGTGCCATATTATGTAAAAAAATATCCAATATACATTCATAGCAAACAACTTGTGTTAACCAACCAGCAGTCTGATCATAAGATATTAAACTTTGTTAGGCAACTTTTTCTTGAATTAATCAATTTGTTGTTATTAAAATAAATGTATGATTAACATAAAACAGATTAATGCAACATATCCTCATATTTAATGGGTGGAACCAGGAGATACCCTAACTTGTTACTGAAATTGTTCTTTATTATTTTCACCTTACTGTTACATCAGTGCATTTTATAAACCACACAGAGAGAGCTGCACCTTGGTATTTTCTTTACAGTGGGCAGTTAAAGTGTTTATCATGATTCATAACATTTAAAAAAGCATCCCACACTTTTACAATGATGGATGAGAAGCTGGTCATCAACATCTTGCCCACTCCTGGTTTTATGTAACTGGAGTTCAATCATTTTTTAACCTGAAGACTGTAGGCTGACAGAGTTATCACAAATTAATACTCTAAATTTTATGCATTATTATACCTTGAAGTTAACAAAAATCTTATTCTTTGGGATGACACTACAGTGACACACAGGACTCCTGCATCTAAAAGTCACTGTTATGGATGCTTATGTCAGTTATGACAGCACATAAGCCTCCAGCTGTCAAAAATCTTTGCCCTTGGGTTGACATTTGAAGAGCTTTGGACACATAAATCAGCAGCCAGCCTATGGCCAGAGCACACGACTGCTTCTGTTACCCGTTTCTGTGTCTTTCCTCTGAATAAAGGAACTGCCTTGTTGAGCTGTCAGACACCTAAGCTGGTAGTTAGTTCCTCTAGCTGACTGTCACTGTGACCCGAGGATGTGAGGGCAATTAAAAACACGTTCAGACAACACACAGTTGAGATGCATTCTCAGGGAAAATACGTAAAAATATAACTACGACTGAATACAGTTCCTTGGCTCTGAGAAAGAGTTAACAGTAGCAAGTCTGGACGATGTTAGCCTTGTTAAAGCGTTACACTCAATACAGCTAACGTAAAGCAGCTAACGTTAGCTTAAGCCAAGCCACCGTTATCCCCATTAGCCGGCGGTGCCAAACATGCTAATGGGCTAACGGCAACACAACCTTCACAAACACGCAATCCAACTTACCGGAAAGTCTACAGATAGAGAGTTTTATTCCGGGATATTGAGGAAAATGTCGCCCTGCGAATCATTTTCTTTCAGGTCTCGTCCACAGTCCGCTTGACAGTTGACGAGCTCCGCTGCGCGAGAAAAGATAACGAAGCCAATTCCGGCCCGGGGTTTTTCACAATAAAAGCCAAATATGGAAAGTGAGAGGCCCACCTTGCTCAGCTGTGGTTTCCGGTCAGACCATGGTCCACTAAAAAAAGGGCTAGTTTCTTGTTTTCCTGTGTGTTACCACATGCCGGCACCTAAAATAATTACTTCAAAACAGTTTTTGTACATAAATGACTTCTTCCAACAAATTTGTCATAATTATACTCGACCAAAGGAATTTAAAATAGAAAATAACATCAGCATTAGTAAGCAAATTATAGTTACTTATATATGCACAAAGGCATAGTATAAACATATCCAATGACCATTTACTATCACTAGTAAATGGTCTACAGTAAATGGTCTGGCGTGCGTTTCTATAATGCACGCCAGATTGAAAAAAAGTGTGTGTAGAGGACTTGTTCAACACGTCTGTATACTTGATGAGACAAAAAAGGGAAATGGATCAAAATGTTTTAATCCATATTAGGTTTGTTCTGGTTCTCAAGTCTTGGGAGTTATGTGACCACAAAAAGAAACTCTGCGGTTACTATACAAGTACAACTATAATAATATTGTATAACCAACATTTCTGACTGCCTGCTAACTAAATGCCGGTATTATAAATGGAAATTTTAGATAGGGTAAGTAACTCATGATGAAAGTACACACATAAGACAACAGGACAAACTGCATTTCTTTGACTGTGTATACTGTATTTATTTGGCAAACACTTCCTGCTAAATAAACAGGGACTACAAACATGGACAGACTAAACAGGGGAATGAATGACACAAACTTTGCCTCCAAGATACAAGCATGGATGTTGCAGTGACACAGTTCTTAAAACACTGAATCATCAGGGGCTGTTGATTACATGTTTGCCCACTCACATGCTTATTCAGCTCATTGTGCTCACACAGCTGAAGTGTGGCTGCAGGTATCAGCAGTCCAGAAAAAGCAGGTTTATCTGCGATCAGTGGAGCCTGATTTCCTCTTTCCGGCCAGGAGGTGTTTGGGTTTGAGGTCAAACACGTGTCTGTCTGACTCGCCCTTCTTGCCTTGGCGGTTCATTCCTTTCTGAGACTTCTTCATCATCTTCTTTGCTTTCTTTACCATCTGAGGAACAAAGACAATGACATGAGTTCTTTTTAAATGATTCAACTGAAAAAGAACTGGCATTTACACATCACTTACATATTTTCTTCCCCAGAGCGTCTGTCTTCATAAATCCAGACACTAAAGCAAATAATTAACCCCGCAGCACAAACGCCATGACGTACCTTTGGATCCCGTAGACCGGACTGGTCTCGTGAGGGGCGGGAGGCGCTCTGGCTGCGGGTTCTGGAGGTCGGGGGAGCCGAAGCTTCACGCTTACGCTTCTTAGCGATGCTTCGGGACCGCCGGGCCTGTTGTGCGTAATGGCTCTAAAATACAAGAGGAATAAACAAGTCATCAGTGCTTTTGTGTATTTCTGAAGTGTTCCTGTACACAACAGGTTTACACATTCACAATGACTATTTCATGACTTTTCAGGTCTTCACTTGGTGAAAAACTTTAGTCTGTCATGATATGGGTGATGAAAACTGGAGACATTACTCCTGAAAAATGAAAATGTGTGTTAAAGGCTTCTTAGAGGATGCAAAGTTTTGATTTAAGGAGAGGTAACAAAGAAGTCTAATGTGACTCATTCCCAAAAATCTTCAAGGCACAACTCATTTCCAGAGTCTCGATTTTCTAGAAAACTTCAATATTCTGAGCAACGTGATGACTGTAGCTTAAGAGCAGCTGAAAAACTGCATTGTACTTTGTTAAAATTTCAAATTTTCTGAAGTGTTGTACTATGAAATATATTTACACATAACTAGGATTAAATGATACAATACATCGAATATTTCCTGTCGGTTTTTACTGTTTTAAGAACTTACGTCGTCCTTGTCATTCATGTCCAGACCGAGGTCACCCATCTGCTTCTCCAGCTTCTTCCTTTCAACCTAAAAGTATAAAAGAACCCACAGATTTGGCATTTTAGTCAAATGTAACCTCATTTTAGAGAAGGTAAACATGATAAAAGCATCACAGCCGTGGTAAAAGACAAACTTCAAAGAATTTAACACAGAAGCTGTATGAGGCACTTTGGGAGACTTTGTGACACTCCATTGGGGGCAACGTTGAGGGTTTTTTCAAAATAAAATGTAATGACTGTGCAAAAAATAAAACAAATAAAAACATGTTATCTATCTGTCGTTGCTCCAAAAGTCTTTGAGGTTTTCAAATAAATTACATGAAACTAGTTCTCTGTTCAGATTAGACATTTTTTAGTAATGTCTAATCAAAATTTAAAATAATTTAATACTTCTTTAGGCCTTACATAAGGACATTCTAAGACTTTTTTAAGGACCTGCACCACCCTGATTACAAACATTTAGTGACTATGAAGTTTGACTTGAGGTGCCCAAAAAGCAATTTATTTTGAAAGGAAACATCTGTAGTTTTAATGTCTCAATAGTTTTACTCATGTGTTACAAGGTGAGATTTATAAGTTTGTAGCCTGAAGGAGCTGAATTCTACAGCTCTCTAAACATGCCCGAGCAGTTCAACCCTTAAAGCGAGTACGAACGTTTCACGTTAAAATCTTTCAAAGTATTTCTGTTTCAGATCACTGAAAATTGCAAGTCAGCACAGTTGGCCTTAGTGCAGTCATCCAGGAGAGCAGATCTGAACTTGTCCTAAATTTTGTTGTTTAAAACTTACAACACATGAGCTATACAAGCAGAACTTTTTAAAACATTTCTCCATCTTAATTTATTTCACTTATCAGCTGACATTTTCATGAACACTGATCTGGAAGTGATGAGCATAAATCAACCGGTGGCGTCGGTCCAGCTCCTCTCACCTTGGTGGCAGTCCTGGGCATGCGAGGCCCGTGCACATCTTTGTCTTTTGACTCCACGATCAGGAGCTGCTTCTTCTCGCGGATCTGTTTGGCCAGAACGCGGATCTCCTGCATCTCCTCGTCCTCGCTCTCGTCATCCGAGTCGTACTCACCAGCTCGCTGCTTCAGCTCCTCCTCCTTCTCCAGTTCCTCCAGTTTCTGTGAGAGAGAGGATCAAGACCTTGACCGGTTACGGAGACTGAAAAATAAATACAACTGTATCCTTTCTATTCCTCTAAATCCTGAGCCTCACTGAGACTTCCGTCACTGTCCGTTTTGAGATAATTCACATCTGAAAGAGGAGTGCAGAGACTCACCTTCATGATGTCAGGATCAATGTAGTCTGCGATGTTGTGACCCTCCCACACCTCAGGGATCTTATCCTGCCTCTCGTTCTCGTTCATCAGATCCCAATATTCTTTAAAAAAATAAACAAATTAAATGATTTAGGCATTATAGATCATAAAACTAAAAAATATTAACCAGCAGCAAATCATGGTTTTCTTTTGAAATCTGTGGGATTGAAAAAGTCAAATTGGCTGCCAGAGGAAGTGATGTGAAGAAAATCACCCAGAGAAAAATGTTCTGGACACACATTCAACGAGTCAAATCCAAATGGACTCAATTAAACTTCAGCCCAAAATGTTTTTGAACTGGGGACTGTTTGATAAACTTTGAAACTCACAAAATGTGACTATTAACACCTTAAGAATGAGAGATTACCTAAAGATGGTGTGACAGCAGCAAACAGAGTAGATCCAAGTGTCTTCTCACTGCCATCTAGTGTTTAGTCTTAAAGGTGAATCAGTGACAGCCAGAATCTGTTTTCTCACACTTCTAACTGTAACTAATAGGTTTAAATTACACTTAACTATGCACCTGTGTTTTGTTCTTGTATCTACAGCAATGTTATAAGAACAGTGATGGTTGCTAAATAATTAGGACAAACTCTCTGCTGTGTTTTAACTCTGGCTGAATCTTATAATGTCGACTTCAAGCGCTCTGATGGAGACTCTGTGCAAAAAACACCTGATCAATAAATCAATTTTAACGATTCATTTGAATTTATGGCTTAGGCGGTTGGTTGGGGGTTCTTTTTGTTTTGTTTTTTAAAATGAAAATGGATTTTCTTTCTCTAGGCTTGTGTTCTGTTCCAGGAACCTCATAATAATATTGTTTTGATTTTTTTGAGTCTATTTATTGACGATAGAAGAATTACATGTAAATATAAATCGTCAAATTACTGCAGGTTGCAGTGCTAAAGTGAACAACTTCCTCTCCCCTGAAACTACATTGTGCACCTTTAAAGACAAGTCTGCAGCTCACACTTTAACCTCCAAATGAAAATTCAGTACCTTGTGTTAATTTATACTGTGAAAAAAAAAGCAAAATTCGTTCTGAGTAATATCTTCGCCCTTTGTAGTTTGTTTCTAAGAGGGAAAAAAATCCATCGAAATAAAAAAAAATCAATTAAAATCATAAATCGAGTTTGGTGTGAAAAAATCGGAGAATTTATTTTTAAGCCGTATCGCCGAGCCCTACCACGACATTTTCTGTGTAATGGGAACCACATTAGCAGGTGAAATCAGTGTTTTATCCTCTTTGACAAGAAAACCTGAGATATGCAACCCTCTGATATTTCATGGAACATGTTCAGGATTTTGAATCTAGGACTCCACTAAAAAACACTTTTGCTGAAGCACAACTTCCTCCTTCAGCACAAATAAAACACTATCAGCAGCGCAGACAACTCGATGATTAAAACGAGAGCGCTTCTTACTCTGCAGGTCCAGAACGTAGTCGTCGCCAAGCTCCAACTCCAGATCTCTCTCCTGCAGGAAGAACAATAAAACGTTTGATTTTACAGCCATGCGAGCTGTTAGGTCTCTCTTTACGACTTTACGAGGGACATGAACACGGGACGTACCAGTTTGCGTTTGGGGACGTCCACCTCCATCGCCTTCTTACGCATTAAAGCTCCTTCCGGGATGAACGGAGGCCTCTCCTGGAAGCAACAGATAAAAGAAAGACAATGTAAATAGAAATATGTTGAAATGAGCGGCAGCGAAGCTCTGTGGCCACAGTTTGAGTTTGGGACTATATTTACCCTCTCATCTCTCTTGGTGGGCATGGCCAGGTGAAGCCGGTTGAGAACGTCATGGACCTTCTTGCCCTTCATCTTGGTCTCGACACGATTGGCGAGGAGCCGGTCGCAGGCCTGACAAACACACAAGCACCGGCCTGTGAGCCACAACATGCAAAACACAATCCTCTGTTCCTGAACACATCCAGGGCTCGGAGTGATGCTGAAGATTTCTGCTTCCCACCTCAGTTTTTACTTGCATGACTCCCTCCTCAGTCAGAGTGCTGGTCTCAATCACAGGGATTCCTTCCTCAGACAGATCTGCAAAGATTTTCTGACAGCAAAAACAATCGTCAGGGATAAAACTTCAACATGGCGAAGCTAAAACGCAGAACATTAAAGCAATTTAATGTTCACAAGCCACAACAAACAAGTGGCTCTTTGTGTTTGGAAACAGCTCCCACAAGCTCGTTTCTGGCTCAGCTCGTCCTCCTGATTTTCTCAGGCGTTCAGGCTTTGAGATATTTCAGGCAGATCAAGTCGAAACTTCAAATCACCCACCTGGTTCTCCTCAGACAGCTCGTTGATCTTCTTCACATCACATTTGTTGGCCACAACGATGAGAGGCTGCAGGGAGCGAGACACCACCGTTACTTCAGTTACTTCAACATATGACACGGTCAGTCCGCTGCTTTTTATTCTCAGAGAAAAATCTTTACATATTCAGGTAAATTCTTCCACTAAGAGCTAAGCGCTATTTTGTCTTTTTGTCTGCTCCTTCTCATTTCCCACACAGGTTATTTTTCAGACGGAAAGCCTCAACCTCGGCCTCCACTGCCTCATGTTAGGGCACAAGCTACGTCCAGAACAAACTAATATCTCCGTCACGTCAGACACAAAGAGGAGGAAACGTGTGCACAGGGAGTTTTCTGACATCATTGTCACATGTTGAGTATTTTAGGCTTCAGCACTTAAAGAGTGCAACAGTTCTCTCAAACGCCACTTGCAGCAGCGTAAAACAGCTCGAACATTCCTGACGTCTGACCTTGTTGGCGAACAGCGGTCTGATGCTCTTGAAGAGCTCCAGCTGTTCCTGCAGAGTGTGACCGCACTGCTCGGACACGTCCATGACGTAAAGAAT
>MDSQ01000362.1_pt1 | contig 10961 bp, 5 predicted proteins | sample 1008251 | NCBI WGS metagenome assembly MDSQ01 (sample SAMN05526597, study PRJNA338239) | gut metagenome | isolation source: Hindgut content | host: Naso unicornis | place: Saudi Arabia: Red Sea | collected 2016-05
CCTCAAAGGAGAAAAAGCTGTCTTTCCATTTGGTTTTACTCGAAAAGTCGTGAAACAGGAGAATGACAGAAATGGTCTGTATTCCCACGTGTGTGCGCAGTTTTGCCAAGGTTGACTTATGTTCAACAATAATCGGCCCACAACTATCTGACGCGCACTAAATTTGGTGTGCAAGACTGCTCTTTCACAATGAAAAAGCACAATGCATTTTCAAAATACATCTCAACCACGACTGGAACTCAGCTGACCTTAACAGAGGTTGCACGCTGATACACTGGTCCTATAGGATGACAATGCCTGGGCTTCTCATGCCTGTTATGTCGGTTGTAGGCCAATGTGGTATCTGTGTTTAGTCCTTTATCTGATTGTTTTTGCTGTTTGTTTCCTACGGAGACTTTTCATGTTATGTTACACTTGTCTGTACAGCCTCACATCACATCATATTTCACTGATGCTGCTGAAGGGCTTTGATGATGACTTGTGTGAAAAATCCAATAAACAATTTTAGCTCGGCAAAAAAAGAGTCTTCAAAGGGAATACTTGAAAAGCTAACAAGTGCGGCCGCTGCGTCGAGATGCCACATGCTCCTGTTTCTCCAACTATGTAAACTGTGGGATGTGTAATCAGAGTTGTTTAATGCAGACATCTGGCAAGGACAGCATCATAGAGCTGTTAAATATTTACAGCTGGGCCACAGTCTTTCACCTCATGAAGCGTCACCATCTGGGTTGAATACCAGGCCCATCTCACTCGCCTCTAACCAGGGAAACCAAACTAAAATAAGCCTCGCAAAGGACTTAAATGAAAAGGCTGAGCTTCCCACTTGTGAGAATGTTACAGATCAAACACTAATTGATCGCGATAATCTTTCCTATGAAGCTATAAACGCCTCCATCCTGAATAACTTAAATTCCGCCAGGTCACTGTGTCCGGCCACCGCCCCACACGGAGGACAATTTTCCCTGAAAAGAAAGGTTACACAGCCGGTGACATATGAGCTAATTGAGCGAGCCATACAAAAGTTGAGACCTACACTTTGGTCCCTTTGTACTGATGAAACGAGGGAGTGTGTGGAGGTGATGGGGTGGTGGTGGTGGGGAGGGGTGGGGCGGCTGTTGCCAAAGCCACAGACAACACAATGAACATTCAATCAGGCCGCTGCCAGAAAAGAAAACACATGTGAGACGAGGCTGGCTCAGCTCCAAGTACCAACTGCCCCATCTAAGTCCTGATGAATTTACATCAGCCCCTGGGCTTTGCACCTGCTGGTGATCCAGTTAATTTTCCGTCCACCTGCTCCAGCACACTGACCCCCCCCTCCCTGCCCAACCACCAACGCCCCCCCTACCCCCTCATTTGTGTAAATCCAGCTGGGCATGCTGCCTAACTTTGGAGCATCAACCTGTCCTGTTTAGTGGGAGCTCTGGGAGCAAGACAAATTGGGTTAAGTGTGCTTTAATTAAGAAAAAATAAAAAATCTTGGAATATGCAACTGCTGAGATGAGTCATTAACATGTAGAACCCCAGTTCCAAAAGTTAGGACACTGCATAAATTTATACACATTTATCAACAGCAGTTTGTTGATAAATATGCTTGAGCCCACTGACTGATATCCTTTTATAATTTCACGTTTCACAAAGTGGGGCACCAAGTCTCATCTTGCTAGAAAACAGCTAAGCTTTTCCAGGATACTCTTTTCATACCCAGTCACGATACTATCATATGTTACCAATGAACCTATACTTGTGAAATGTTCCAGTGTTTTTTAGAGCACTCCACAACTTTTCCAGTCTTTTGTTGCTCCTGTCCAAACTTGTTTGAAACATTTTGCTTGAATCAATTTCAGAATAACCACATATTTACAAAAATCAATGAAGCTGATGACTTAAAACATAAATGAAATTGTCTTTGTGCTGTTTTAAATTGAGTATAGAACTGCAGCGATAAATCGAATGATCGAACAATTAATGGTTTAATAGACATTTAATCAGCCACTATTTTGATAACTGATTAATTGTTTCGATCATTTTTCAAATAAAAGTGAAAAAAAATTCTGGTCTAGCCTCCTAAATATATGGATTCGCTGATTTTCTTTGACATTTATGATAATAAATGAGAAGTTTTTGTGTTTTGGGCTGTTGTTTGGACAAAAGAAGCAATCTGAAGACATCACATTGGGTTCTGGTAAATTGATGATGAGCATTTTCACACATTTTTGACATTTCATGGAATGAACGATTAACCGAATAATCATGAAAATAATAGATAGATGGGCTGATGATGAAAATAATCCTTAGTTGCAGCCCTACTTCAGTATACACCAAAAACAGTTGGCTACTTAACATGATCTGTTGTATTTATTTTACACAGCACCCAACTTTTTTGAATTCAAGCAAATTCAGTGTGTCAGTGTACGCTGTAAGCTACACGTGCATGTATGACAGTGTTCTGACTCTTAACTGACATTGGCAACAGGTTTTCTTACTGAATTCACAGTATTTGGTCTCTGCTCTGTAGCACAGTAAGAAGTGTTTTCGCATGAACTGTTTTGGTTGACAGTGTACATATTAAACAACATGTATACAAACACCTGAGTGAAAATATCAACAGCATAATGTGAGAAAAGGCATGTTTTAAGACATCGACGTATGCCTTGGAAGTTCACTTTATGATATGAAGATCCAAATGAATATTAGAACTATTCCAATTTGTCCAGCAACTGGCGAATGTCTTCTTGGCCGCGATAAATTCTCTTCATTCCTCTCGGAAGATAACGGCAGGATGAAAGATTGAGGTAGCTAAGAGCAGTCATCTGGCTGATAACCGGCCTGCAAAAAGAAGTACAAACAAAGAATTATCTCTTGTGAAATCCTTACAAAGATTAAGGATTTACAAATGTGATAGCTTGATTCGTGATCACTGCTGATTAAAAGGTTGGTTCACACTTTTTACGGAATGTTTGGCCAGGTGGAGAATAGAGGTAATATTACACATGGAGTACCTGAGAGCTGGTGGTGTGATCCTGGTCCCATTAAGGTTGAGAGACCGCAGGGTATCTGCCTCTGCTGCCTGAGCAAGATGACTCATAGCAATCTCCAAGTCCTCTGCAGTGAAGAGATGATTTGCAATGTCGAGCTCTTGCAGTGTTTGACTCCATTTCTGGGTCACCCAGTGAAGACCCGCCTTAGCTGACGACAGCCCAACATTGCTGCTAAAATACTGTCCCCAGAACAGACACTCAAGCTCTGCCAAATCACACACAGTACAAGAGGATAGCATTAATTATTATATGGGTTCCTGATGCAAATACAGATCAATGATATAAAAACACAGCTGGGTACTTAGTACATTTAAAAATAAGTTATTTCTATAAGCACTCAAAGACTTTCAGGATCAAAAAAACCCCAAGTATTTCTATGCTTAAATATTAAAAGACCACACTAAATCCAAATTAGGTTATTTAAACCATACTTAATAACACAAAAATTACTAAAGTTAACCAAAAAGCTGAAAATTAAAACTTAGCCGTACCAAGACAGGGTAGTGCTGCGAGACCAGACGGTGTGATACGCGAACATCCTCTCAGGTCCAGCACCCGCAGCCTGGGAGAGCCGAAGAGAATGTCCCACAAATCTTTGTCGGTCATGTAGGAAAAAGACGTGGTTGCAATACAGAGCTCCTCCAGTAACGGGAAGCCTAATGTTGAATCGGCACCACTCCGCATTGTCTTATGCAGAGGTCTGACATTCAGCATCCGAAAGGTCTGATGGGAAGTACAGTAAACATGGAGTAGATGTACATGTTTCGTGGCTGAAGCAGCTCCACACATACAGTACTGATATCAAGGACACATAACATGAAAAATGCAAAATGTATCACTGACAACAGGTATTATAGAAGTAAGGGCTGCATTTTATGACAATATGTATTACTGATTTGTGTTCTGATTCTTTCTCTAGTCATCTTTTTGTTCATAAAACAGGAAGAAACTAGTGAAAACAATTTGATTCATTTTCAGAGCACAAGGTGGCATTTTCAAATGTCTATTTTGTCCGACAGCAGTCCAAAACCAGAGGACATTCAGTGTACATTGTACCAGCTTAAGTTTGCCATTTTTGCTTTAAAAATAATTGAAAGCTAAAAGAACTGATGCACTCAGGTGATGCAGTTTGTGAAGCTGTCAGATGCCTACAGCGATTAATCTAAAGTATGTCAAATTGTGCTACAGCTTCACTCGCTGTTTATTCATGTTATATGCACAGGTCTTAGCCAGATTTCAAACTGGTGTATCATTAAATGTAATTAAGTATGGTGGCCCAAAAGGTTACAGAAGAGGATTTGGGACTCTATCTATCTATCTATCTATAGAAAAACATATCTGGAAAGTGGCATTCACTTTCTGTGTTCAGCACTCCGCCGCCGAAGGTGGCGTTAGGTGCCTCATACTTGTTGCCAGCCGCCTTGAAATATCAAGGAGAAGAAGCCGATCGACAGGCAGAGGAAGGGGCGAGTCTAACGTTACATAGCAAACTCTCTATTAGAGCGTAACAAGCTAACGTTAACGCTAAATCTGACATAACTGCCAGTCATGTAGTCTGAACAGTCTGTTCCCTGAACATAAGAGAAGCCGGACATCTCAAGTTTTTTGACAGAATGGCGCAAGCTAACCGGAAAGTCTTGTCTTTTCGGCTCTGCTGAACATTTGTGACCCAATCAAGGAACAACAACATCTGGCTGACAAGCTAACAAGCGGTTAGCACCAGGAACAACCCGCTGAACAGCTGTCACCCCGGAAGGCCGCCGCACCGGGTGGAGATTTAACTTTGTCTGTCGGCGTCTGGACTGAAACAAGACAAAGTCGCCAGCCAATGATAAATCCCTGTTTATGTTTTAGCGGTAAGAATGGAGTCCTCTTTGGGGATATGCAGCGAGGAATGCTTGGCAATATCCTTTTTGAGTTATTTTAATTCTTGTCTGTGTTCGTATTTTTTTTCTTTTTAGTTTGTTTTAGCTTGTTGGCTAACGTTAGCTTTACTGGAGCATTTTTTAGTTAGCGTTAATGTCAATTAACGATAGCAAGTCGGTTAACTTAACGCTAATGAAAGTTTTTAATAAGATACTAGGACGTTGACTTTTACTGTCTTTTGGATGCTAGCAGGGTAGGACTTGTATTGTTTATTTTTGCAAACAATTTTCTATTACAGCTACTGTCGACTTTTGAATCAGTTCACTACAAGCTAACGTTAACCATAACGATACAAACTGACCACTTTATAGTTACAGCTAATAACACCCATAACTTACGTTAGCCTGGTGTTAGTTTGAATTAACGTTAAGCTTGCTGCTACTTAACCATAGCAACTGAACTGCTTTCTCTCTTTTTCCGTGCTTTGTGACTTGACATTTGTTATATTAATTTGCCTCCCAATTTTTCATTAAGCATGACTCATTTTAACAGAGATGATGACTTAAGAGTACTTGCAGTCTAACCACATGCATACTAACACACTGGCATAAATGAAAGTGAGACCCTGTCTGAGGTTTAAATAAACACCTGGATCAGGTGCTTTGACCTAAGAAACAATCTCTTATCCTCAGTGGTAATAATTCCTTGATTGTAATGTTCACACTGTAAGAGGTCAGGAGCTGAGTGCTGCCCAGAAGGAACCCAGACTACTGTCACTAATTGAGCGCAGTGGAGAGTTTATGTAAGTATCAGACTACATGACTGAAAATGTATGTGTTTTGTGTCAGGCAGTAGGTAAATTTAGTACAATGTCACAAGTCATGTTTGAGTTTTCGAAGCAGCTGTTTGGATATTCTTCTGCTGAAATCAAAGTTTTTGACGCCCCTCTCTCATGGGTTACTCAGGTGAAAGGTAGATATTAGCTGTGGTTCACCTGAAGTGTCTGAGCCAGCCTTCTCGTTATTGGGAGCTATGCTGTAATTTCTGCGGCCATTGATTGACAGGAATTGAATATGTGCCGCTTATAACCTGCAAATGAACTTTAATCAAGCTTGTAAAAAATACAATCCATTGTAATTGTATTAAAGATGGTGTCACACAGAATAATAAACAAGGTGATTTATACTGCTATGCACGGATGGTTTTGGTGTCTTATCTATCAAATAGATTTTTACAGTGGGTGGATGACTTTACATAAGTAGTACTATTGTTGAAGGCATTTTGTGGCTCAGTTAAATAGGTCAAGTGTGCTACCAGAAAAATAGCATTTCAAGAGAAAGGGCAGGGTTTTTCCTTCTGCAACAAATGTTTGTTAAAAATCACAGAAATGTGTCGTGGAAGTTGTCGTGCAGCGCTCCGGAAATTAATGAACTGCTGCATTAATCAGTGACTCTGAGAGTCAGCTGCAGGACAGTGCTGCCAGTGGAACTGTAGGGATTCAGTTCGGTGTTACATAAGCAGGATTTTTCACCTGGGTTTTGGCAGCTTCATTATTTGTTTTGTGAAAGAGGATGTTGTGGGAAACGACGGTGGGCGTGCTAAATCATCCGTGTTGTTTGTGTTTCTAGCAGGTTGTGGCATGCAATAGTGTGACGGAAAATGTTATTACACCTAGCAGCAGCCAGCTCAGTTCGCATTATGCGGAATTCCTCCACTTAGTCCTGGACTGTAATGAGACTCACATGGGCACTCAAGCTCCATCCTCAGCTGACTGTGTTAAAACCCAACACACTGAACTCCTCTCCTGACAGGGAAAATAGTGACGAGTCATGGAGATCAGATGCTGTCAGGTTTTAGTTGATGTCCAGATTTTAACTTGGTTGACATGTGTGGAATAAGCAGGAATTGTACGGCTCAGATCTAGGTCACAGGGTGAACAAAATAACAGAAGAGGCACAATATAATGCAGCAACCCTCAAGGATTCTGCTAATGTTTGATTTTATTTGAAACTGTCTAAAATGTTTCTTTAACTCAATGTTTACTTTCGAGGCTCTATAGAGTGAAATTCGAGATCTTATTAAGCGTCTTCTAATCAATATTGTGAAAGATTTACTTGTGAGCACCTTATTTCTTGGCCTGCGCAGTTTTATGATTTTAGAAACTTTTCTGTTTGCCACAATACATATTTTTCAGCCTTAACCGCTGATGCATCATCACCAATTTGAAGCTTTCACAAAGGTTTAAAAACACCTATACCATTGGTCATCTGAAGGCAAGGGGTATTTATTTAGTTACATCTTCCAACCTCACCACTAGACACCACTAAATCCTACACCTGACCTTATAAAAAGGGATATAAGATGTCTTAAGCTGTGAACACAACAAAAGTGAATTTTATCAGTGGCATGATGCAGAATCGCATTTGGTGCTGCGACGGACCTGTAGCGTGATGGGATGGCCGCGAATTGACATGCAAGGGACACGATTTTTCGCGTCCATCGCACCTGGGGCGCACAATCAAAGTAATTCAACTTCATCAATTTGATCATGTGATTATAATTACGCAATTGTGCGACGCAATTGTATTTTTCGCGTTTAGTGTGTACACAGCCTCACAGGTTCAAAGAGGTCAGTTAAAAAATAAACAGAAATTCGAAGTGACATGTCTGACCGTCTCAATATTTCTGTTTATTAAGGCCCACTGTACTGTAAAGTGTTTCTGTCATTTTGTACACACCCTGGACAAGTGGATGTTCTGTGTCGATGATGGTCATGTAGGTGAGGAAATCAGGCGCCGTTGCTGATCTCAGGGAACTGCAAGTCCGTGTTCAGACAGATTTAGTCCTGCAGTGCTGAATCATTTTCCTTCTTCAACAGTAATCTGACTTACTGTGCGGGGGACAGGAAGTGTGGGCAGTGCCCAGCATGTTGTTTTGACCCTGGCTGTTGGTCAGCCATTGTTAGAGTGAAATATGATCCTGCCTTGCTTGACTCCAATCCCAGATTTCATTCTTCTTCTATTTAATGACCCATGTGTAGCTCCTCTGAATTTGCTCTATTATCAGTTGTCAAAAAAAAATTGACAGAAGCAGAACACTCGTTTGTTCAGTTTTGTGGCATTGTGGGCTTATTAAATTAAAGCAAATCAGAAGACTACAAGAGACTTTTGCATGTGTGCATGTGATATTTTAGTAACTTAACTTCACATTTTGATCACTTCATAATTAGAATCTAATTCAAATGGTGGACTCACCCATGTTGCATCTCAAATGTTATCACCCTGAATGCTGTGCATGAAACAATTTTAATTTGAAGAGAATGTTTAAGAGAAAAATGGCTGCAGCTCATGTGTGTATGCTTCATGCTCTTGATAATTGCAATAACTGAGCAGACCTTAAAATCGATTCTGTCCCATTCTTGTACAGATTGGGTATTTTGGCCAACCCTGACGCTGTTGTGGCTCGTCCAGTTCCTCAGCTGTCTATACCCATCAATGGTAATTTTGAAATCGTACGAGGTATGTTTCCTATTTTTGTCTACGTTAAAGCAACAATATGTAACTCAATCACGACCTGTGGCTTCAAAAACAGAAACTTAAAAGATGCTCGTTAATATGTCAAACAAAACAGCAATTTAAGTGAGACCAGGTCATATTTTACGTAGAAAATGTCCTCTGGTTTTCCCTCTGATGTCCTACGACCGCTCTGTCTGTCTGCAGTCTTTCATTTAGCGGAGCTATCACCAACAAGGACATGGTGCTGCAGCTGCAGCTTCGGTCTGCAGGCAGCCAACATGTTGCTTTCAGGATCCTCCGTGAATTACAGAGTTGAGGCACAGCAGTCATAGGACATCAGAGGGAAAACCAGAGGACATTTTCTACGTAAAATAATACTTGGCTTTACTAAAACTGCTGTTTCATGCGACATATTAACGTGCATCATCAAAGTTTCACTTTCAAAGCTGCAGGTCGCTGTCAAATTACATATTGTTGCTTAAATTCACAGTATTAACTGTTTTGGGTACACCAAGTTTAATCAAATGTTTACCCCCCCACCACCACCACCTGCTGCAAATATTTTTCATTTCCTTGAATTAATCTGTGAGATGTTTGTGGTTGATGTCCAACAGATGCAGCACGTTTAAAAAGTTGACGCTCACCTCACATTCTCTTACCCACTATGCAAAGCAGTGTTATTATTTGCCCAGAGTCAAGTCATAGTGGCATAGAAGGGAAAGTCCAGAGAGTTTTTCCTTTGCACTTTTCAAAAACCAACAGACAGCAACCACAGCCAATGGAAATAACTCATAACACCTCTGGTTTACTCCCACAACAGACCTTTGAACCGCACAGACATCATATAAGCTCTCTTCTCTCTTTTATTTCAGAGGCTGAAGAGGCACTTCTAATTAACTTCTCAGCAGATTGTAAGTACTTTATCTCTCTTTGGGTAGTAATCTGCCTCTCTGTTTTATTTTCAAATGGACATTTTACAGAAAATATGTTGTTTTGGTTCTTCAAGCAAGCTGAAAAGAATAATTTATTATGGGAATGGAAGAGGGCTAAGGTGGCATTTATTGCAACACAGCCCCCATCAAGCCATACTACATTTTTAGAACATGCTTTCAGCCAAATGTTTGCCTCCTTATTTAGCAGTAGAAGCTGGTCATGAGTTACCAGGGCTCTCCGAAAGAATGCTGAATTGTCCCTCTCTTAAATCACTTTGCTTTGTTTTCTAGACAGTCTGCATTTGTAATGTTTGTGCAAAGGCTGAAGGTGCCCAACATGTGTGTAAGTGTGTGTTTTCTGTCCCCCTCTCAAGCTTGTGTTAGGATACGAATCAAAGGCCAAGAAGCCCCAGAGCTGCTGTTGGAACTTCAGGATGATGATCGGACTCAAACTTTCCTCGCCCAAGTGAAGAGCGCTCAGCAGCAAGGTAAGACTCCACTGTCTGTCTAAAGCAGTTAGATGATCAATTATTTAATCACTTCTCTATTATTTATTCAAAAGGGTGGATCACACCGACTGTTAATTTCCTGTGTAGTCTTGCTTCCTGCACGGTGGTGGAAAGACTCATTTGACTGCAAATTTAAATTCCCATAAACCCTTGAAGGTGCAAGCCCACTTTTGTGAATGCTGCCAGAAAGTCTTAAAGCTTACGACTAGGGATGCAGGTGGTGTCTAATTTTCCTGACAGTTAAATGGAAATTTTAATTGCGACTAGTTGATTATTCTATAAGCAAAAAACAAAACAAAACAAAAAACACTTAGAAAACCCATCTAAATTGAGCACAATATTCTGTAAGGTTAAAACACTGAAAATGCTCATTTTACGCGTATTTAGGAACCATTTAGCCTAAAAATTCTTCAAGCAAAGACCAAACTGTTAATTTAAATGCTGTTGTAATGTGCAGCACTTTGCGCTGTTTATTATTAAGATTGTGCACATTAGAAAATGTGACAACTGACTGAAGAAAAGTTAACAAATAGCATTTAAAACAGAACAAATTTCTGCTATATGAAATTTGTGCCACTTATAGTTCATTTATTATAAAACAGTCAGTGCACATTACATGTAGAAAACATGACAAATCACAAAAGTTAACGAAATAATATTTAAATAGCTGCTAAACAGGAACAACAGACGTTACTGTTGTGCAACTCGGTATCATGTATTCAGGCTCAGTATAGCGCATTAACTTGTGGAAGCCTTTCCCTTCAACAAAACTTCGTGGCAGCATATCACAGTCATTTCGCTGTTGATGATTTATCTTTTCTGGCCGTTCGGCATCACAGCATCTGTGGGTTCGAGTAGCGAATGTTGCTATACTTGTCATATTATATTTACTGTTATTTAAATGTAGACAGTGATATTGGCTTTGCATCTTGCTAGCATAACATTAGTTTTCTGGCTCATTGATGAGCCAAATGGTTCAAAGAGCTCGGCAGATAAACGATATCTCCTGTGTCAAGTCTTATGTAAGGTTTGTCCTGTTTAGTGGAGCAGTTAGCATTGTTTCCATCGCACTATAACCGTAAACTACGGCAGTGATTC
>MDSQ01000363.1_pt1 | contig 10957 bp, 4 predicted proteins | sample 1008251 | NCBI WGS metagenome assembly MDSQ01 (sample SAMN05526597, study PRJNA338239) | gut metagenome | isolation source: Hindgut content | host: Naso unicornis | place: Saudi Arabia: Red Sea | collected 2016-05
ATCATGGGTTGCCATTCCCCTCTTTTAAAATAACTCATTTTTTAGCCCTGTTTCACAATTTGTAAAGAAATTTCCTGAACTGTGACTGTGTGTGCGTTGTATTTTTTAATGGAGGAAACTCAAGCTGGTATTTTTAAAAAAGAACCTCACACTTGTGTGACATTTATCTTGGCGTTGTCGGCAGGACACCAGCTCCACTGTTAAAAAATGAACGCAGAACAGCAAAGTAATGCTAATGCACCCATAACTGCACAGTTTGTTATGCCATGGTTTATGAGGGCTGCTTGGATTCCCAAATTTGGTGGTGAAAAAGGAAAATTTACAGAATGGAGGGCTCAGGTGGAGGCCATGTTGAGAGCACAGGGACTGAACCAACAACAACAGACTGATTTTGTGTTGGGTGCTCTAGAGGGGGATGCTAAGCGTGAGCTGCAGCTAGTTAACCCAAGGGATAGAGACACTGGACAAAAAGTGCTGGATGTTTGGAAAAACTGTATGCCAAACCAGCCACTAAAGCACAGCTACGGGCTAGCTTCTTTAATTGCAGACAGCGGGCCGACGAAAGTGTGAATGCTTCTGTGAGAACTCTACATCTGTATAAAACACTCTTAATAGACACTGCACACTTAAGAGAAAACATTAGAATCTAAGACACCATGAAAAGGCGAGAGGTCATCACTATTTAGGCACAAGAGCGATACAACACACAAAGCAAGGAGGCACTAATTACAAAAAATCTTTGGGAGGAGAGAACAAACGTGGACTTGTGAGGTCCCGCGAGATCCTAGTCTCATATACTGTGCGGCTGCTGTTGCTAGGTTTCCCACCTGGTGACCTGGGTCCTAGCGTCCCATATGTTACATCTGAAACACATATCTCGTCCGGCATTACTGGCAGGGGCACTCCTACTGCCCCCTGTAGCAGAGGGCAACGTAATAGTACATAGTTCTTTGAGAGTGTGAGCCCAGTTCAGGAGATGTTTTGGCTTACAGCTTCCCTCCCTCTTAAGCCCTATAACTTGTAACCATCTCTTTCCACCTTCCATGCAAGACGTGACCTTCCATGATTGGCACAAGAAAGGTATAAAATCCTTTAAAGATTTATTCATAAACAATTGCTTTGTCTCATTCAATGTTTCAAAAGATTTAGCATCCCACCGACTCACTTTTTCAGATATCTACAAACCAGACATTATGCACAGAGCCAAATATCCTGTTTCCCACAGTTACCTACTCATAACCCCACCGATTACTTCTTAGAACTTCAACCATTTACAAAAGGATCAATATCCATTATCTAAAACCTCATACTTGAGCTGAATGGCACCCCTCTAAATAAAATCAAAACAGCTTGGGAACAGGGCTTGGGCCTATCACTGTCTGTGCCCGCCACTCTCTGCTTCAATTCAAAGTCGTCCATAGAGCCTATATGTCATAAAAGAAACTTTCTAAAATCTTCCCAGATCTCAATCCCATTGCAACAAATGCAGTAACCGCATCTCCTCATTGGCACATATGTTCTGGCTGTGTCCCAACCTTGAGAAATTTTGAAGAGAAATATTTCACACTATCCCAGGTTCTTGATTTTGTTATAAAGCCCAACCCACTTACAGCAATATTTGGTATCACTGAGGAGGAGGGTATACCAAAATTTAAGCGAAATGCTTTTCCTTTGCCTCCCTTCTGGCGCGACGAGCAATCCTAGTCCGATGGAAGGGCACAATCTCTTATTTAAATTTGGAAAAAATATGACACTTAACTCGCGGATGAGAGAATAAATTTTTCAGGGTCTGGGGACCACTGTTTTCATTTTTTTCAAAAACCTGATGTTGAGCTAGAGAGCTAGTTGGATGCCTCTATTATACCCTTGATTTCCATTCTATCTTACTATTTATTAAACGTAGCCAGGCTACTATTTATTATTTTTTTAAACATTACTCTGTAAGGTAATATTATGTAGTCTACTCAGTTAATTATTATGCATTGGTTCTGTTTGTTTTTTGTAAGGGGAAGGGAGGGAGGGAGGGAGGGGAGGTTTTTAGAGGTGGTGGGTGGTGGTAGATCAGTACGACTTGTAATACTTCTGTTGAAGCTCTGCCTGTGCCTTCCACTGTGTCTCCCTTTATTTATCTGTGAAAAATTAATAAAAAGAACTTGAAAAGAAAGAGTGGAGAGACCAGCTACCAACTGAGTGGAAGTAATGGCTAAATTATTGTATTTACGTAGCAGTAATGTAACACATGAAAGCATGGCAGAATTACAACAAAAACAGTCACTCAATAAGCCTGTAGTATGGGCAGAGTATCAGCTGAGTCATGACTGATTAAAGAATGTGAAGTTACTTTTACTCTTGAAAACGGCTCAATATTCTGCCATGGCATAGATAAATTCTTGCTAGCAGTGCCTCTGTATGGCACGTTCACCTACTCTATACTGAACAGTTTCAGTGTCATTCCCTCTGTTGCATTGGAAGACACGCCCCCTGGCTGCAAGCGACACATGAATACAGGTCTATCCCCATGTGGGGGTCATCTTGAAAATGTTGTCAGGCACTTTTCACAACAATCCGAGCCAGTATGTAGGCTAGTGAAAATAATAGTTTTAATGTGTGTATTTTGGCGTTCACAATTCCCCCACGGGATCACATCCATAGCTTCCGGTGGCTGTCGGCTGAAGTGATCTTGTTCAATATTGGACCGATTTGAAAAAAATCTTTTTTCTATCATCTATTTAAATCCCCAAATATGGAAAAATAGGGCCCATGTTAAAAAATCCTGGAATAACCTTTTAAGCGTATATTGTCCGATATGCATCAAACTTTCTATGTATCATCTGATTCCCACCCTGAACCCATTCACATGCTAATAGTCAGCCATAGTCGTAGCGCCACCTCCTGGTGACAGGAAATGACCAAAATTTTACATGTGTCGTACTTTAACGAACTCCTCCTACAGATTTGATCTGAATGTCATGAAATAGTGTTTGGACACTCACACTCTTCAGACCTCTGACATGAAAAGTTATTTAAATCTTTTGTTTTGGAGTCACGGTGTGGCTGCAATTACATTGTTCTATATGCACCAGACTTGAAATATTTCACAAGGGTGCCAGCCTGAACACAGCTATATGCCAGTTTTCACCCACGGTCATAGCGCCATCTACAGGCAGCAGGAAATGACATGATTTATTCTAGAATTTACAGATCCTCAAAGGTTTGACTGATTCTACTTTATTTTAATATAATTAATGTTCACACCTTAATTATGCTAAATAATTAACCATGTGAGTTTTCATCAAAGGGCAGCGCCACGATGATGGCGTAATTCACCACGGATACCATGGACAGGAAATCGTTATAACTTCACTTTACATTTTCCAGTCTGTCAGAAATTTTAAATGTATGCTCATGATGCCACTCTGAGGAGATTGACATGCCAACAAGAGCTCACACACAATGCGCCCCCTACTGGGAACAGGAAGTAAGCCTGTTGTTAAAGTTATTGTATCATTTCCACAAAATTGTCGTGTTGTAGACAGCATTCATTGCTACTATGTGTCTTTCGTCCGACTGCAGCCCTCCCTGACAGGCGCAGGTGTGCGAGGGCCTGTTCAATGCTGCTTGCAGCTTTAATTTAGATTCTGATTTTTCTTCTTTCAGGCTCTAAACGCAGCAGTCGATTGATCTTTAGTTGAATTCGTCTCTGATGTTTCCAGCAGAGTGACACCATGGAAACTGCACCAACAGGTAAATACGGTCATTCATATTTTACTACTTTGGATCAAAGACTGGCTTCTGTGACCACATATTATGAATATAACTTTGTCAACTTAAATCTCTAAGCTCAGCTGATTGTTCATGTTACTGAAAAATGAGGCGTTTCCCTCGCCTTAGGGTTAACAAACTCATTATTTACTGCTTGTTGTCTGGAATACCCCCTGGTCCATGACATTAGGACCAATTTGACTGTCCTAAGGTCAGTTTCAGATTGTATCTCTTTCTTTGGTAATGTTGGCTTCTGGTAGGTTTTCTGTGTGGTTGTTTTAAATCTGGCCCAAACTTTTAGAGGACTGAATGACAACAATACTATAAATCACATGTGATCACATAAATAAATGAATTGTTGTGTCCCTACATTCTCAGATGATCTGCCTCTTCTGCGCAGCAGCAGCTATGAGTTGCTGCCAACTGACAGTAAGTCAAACTGACCTGTGTCCTCCTGTTATTTATAAATATCTGATTTTACTCTAGTTCTAGCTATTTCTAGTAAAATCTGTAATAAACAAAACCTCAAGTTAAACAGCAATGAAGAAATGAAAATCTGTGTTTACTTGTCTTTTCTAAATCTTTGTGTTTCAGTGTCTGAGCTGAGGGTTGTTCTGCTGGGGAACAGCTGGTCTGACAGAAGTTCAATGGGGAACTTATTACTGGGACGGACTGTGTTTGACGAAGCACCTACATGCACTATCAGAATAGGTGGACCGCTGGAGCAGAAAAAAATAGTTGTCATCAACACCCCAGATCTGCTGCATCCCAACATCTCTCAAGACAGTCTGACAGAGTTGATTAAAGAATGTGTGCGTTACTCTGCTCCTGGACCTCATGTGTTCCTGCTGGTTCTACAGCCTGCAGACTTCACTGAGACACAAAAGGAGAGACTCTGCAAGGTTCTGAGACACTTCAGTGATCAATCATTTGATCATTCACTGGTTCTGATACCAACATCGATAGAAAACTACATGGAACATTCTCCTTTAAAGGACATGATAAGAAAATGTAGATACAGGCACTTGAGGATGAACAACCTTGAACATTCAGAGCTGTTAACACGCTTGGGCCAAATTGTGAAGGAGAACAGTGGAGAGCATGTCAGCTGTGATGTGTTTGAGGACCCAACAGCTACTTTCTCAGGTGATCATCAAAGTCCAAAACAAAAGAAAACACAGTTTTCTATCAGTGGTGCTGTTAAAGCTTTGGGTAAGTGCCAAAACAATTCTATGAAAGAAAATTTTGTTCACACGTACCCCCTTTGAATTACTACACTGATGATGTCGTCTTTTTGCAGGGCTGCATGGAGGAAGTGACTCCACTGAACTAGTCTCATTCAAAGAGACTCACAGTAAGTAAACTCATTGCAATTTTTATTATCAGATAGACTTTTGTGGGCCTTTTTCCCTTGATTAACAAACATAATAATATTAAAACCAAATAAAAACAAAATTGTTTTAAATAATTTATTAGTATCTTACATTTGTATTCAGCTATTTTCTATTTGCAAAATCCATATAAGGAGAAATGTGACGCTGCCTTTTCTAAAAATCATTCAAATGTTCACATTGAACATTTATTAAAATTGTTTAAAGTGATATTTCAGAAATGAAAAGACACACACATCTGAAACCAAACTTTGGCATGTGCTGAGTTGACATGAAACGGCGTCAAAAAAGGAACAAACATCTTGCACACTGTATGGCTCCGATTGGTGATTTATTGCACCAAAGTGTAGACAGTAACGTTCGAACGTCATGCATGCTCTTTGTCAGACAACAAAAGCACTGTGAGACGCCAGTCACATGATACAGTCACATGATACAGTCACATGATACAATCGTCTGAGATGGACATCCCCTTTGTCAGAATAATGTTTACAACAATATTTACAATGTGCACACTCAATAAGAGACAAAATAAATAAATAAATAAATAATTAAAGCCAAGTACAATCATGATGATTGTACTTGGCTTTAATTATTTATTGTAAATATTATTGTAAACATTCTTCTGACACAATTCAAGACATCTGAAGCCCAATGCAGACCAAAGATTCACGATGAGACGACTTGAAACTTGCAACTGCTTGCAACAAGCTGGACTGCGAAGTTATGAAAACCTGTCAGTTCACACCAACGCAATCAGATGAGACTGTGTCTTTCAATTGCAGTGACTCTTCATACTTGACTTTTTACTGCCGGCTTTACGGGCATTTTGTGGCCTGATTAGTGGTTGATCTGTAAATCAGAAGGTCCCACAAAATACGCAGAGTGCTTTTCAGGTAAGTCGGGGTGAGAGAAAAACAGTCACGGAACACATCAAAAATCTGCCTGAAGCACACTGAACAATACCTTGGTTCTCGCAGTTAAAACCAAACAAAACAATCACCACAAACTGAGCAAAATTCCTTACATTTACTAGTAAGAGCATTCCCATTAATAACTCAAAACCAGGAGGGAGAGGAGCACGAAAACAGATAATTAGGGTTTATGCAAAAGGTCTTTGCTGTCCCTCTCGCTCCCTCTGTCCCTTCACTTCCCTGTCCACTTGGACCAGATAAAAAGGCCCGAAACATCCACAAACAACCACAAAAAGCAAGTGAGCAAAGAAACCGAACCAAGTGACATGATCTGTCTATCTGCCTGTTTGCCTGACGCTCAGTAAATCAATAATCAATCAATGAATCAATTCGCTCTGTTTCTTTCAGGACTCTGGACACTGTCAAACTCACAACTGCACACACAAATAAACCTCTTTTCATCATTTTACAACACAAATTGCCACCTGCTTGTGAGGTTTACAGTGACCATATACCAAAATATTTAGACACCAAAATGCATAAAAACACACACTGGCAGAGCTCGTGTGACGTGCATGAAACTTAAGTAAATCTTGTTTCAGGTGTCACTGACCTGACTACTGTCCTTCTCTTTAAAATGCATCTAAAACAGGCAAACAAGGGATCTATAAATAACTTCGGTGGGACATAAAAGAAGAAGGGAATAGATAACATAAAATAATACAAATGATGTATTTACAGATTTTGAGTGACAGAATCAGGTGCTGAATCCAATCAAATAGGTGCTGCTCTCAGTCAGAGGGGCTCTGGATCATGTTACAGCAAGATCTGAGCTAAGCTAAATATTTTTGCGCCCTAAACTGTAAATGAGCACTGTGACAGTGAAATACTGGTGAGTTTCTAGTAGAGCCTAATCACGAAATGGCGAAAACAAAATGTGTGTGCATCGCGAAGTGAGTGTGTGGCTGGTTTAATGAGAGAGAGAGAGAGGTGCATTTGAGCTGTGGATTTGAGCGTAAGTTAAACAGCATCAGTTAAGCGGCAGCACTCGTTCTAAAACTGGTTCTGGCAATTTGACATGTTCAGTCGGTGGAGACTCCTCGAAACAGCATCAGCTGCAGTGCAACATTCAGTTCACACTGCTTCCACTTTCCCCTGCGACATTCTAAAAATGTCTTGTTGCATCGTGAATCTTTGGTCTGAACTGCATTAAGGGTGAATAATAAATATACAAAACATAAGTTTGCGATGAACTATCGCTTTAATGCCAACACAAATATCCTTCCACATCCACGGCTCTGATTGGACGGATAAGTTTTTACTGTAATGACACTGATCGGTGTCATAGAAATCATCTTAATTTAATGTTTCTAAATGCCAAAATGTCTTTTCTAAAACATAATTTCTGGTGTAAAACAGGTATATGAACATAAACATGTCAACTGTTAAAAATATTATAACACTATAAATTGTTGCAGGTGGATGACAGGCGAGATCTCCTAGTGAGCTGACGTTATTTAATCTTTCTCTTTGTTATTTTATAGCACCTGCACTCAGGATCGTTCTGCTGGGGAAAAGTGAGGACAAACAGACAAGACTTGGGAATTTCATCATCAGGAAACAAGCTTTTCATTACTACAAAACCTTCCCGACAACTCAGTGTGTGAACGCCAATGGAGAATGGAGAGGAAAACCAATAACAGTAGTAAAAACTCCAAACATCTTCAGCCTGTCTGTGGAGAAGCAGAGAAAACTGGTCAACAGCTGTGTGGCTCTTTGTCCTCCTGGACCAAATGTTCTGCTGCTGTTAGTGAAACCTTCTGAATTCACTGAGGAGGACAGACAAACACTGAAATTTATCCTGATTTTGTTTGGTCAAGATGCTTTTAAACACTCAATGGTCATCTTGACACATGATGATGAAATGGATGTTCCTACAACTCGACTCCTTAAAGACTGCGAGGGAAGATACTACAACTGGGTTGAAGATAACCACAGACTGTTAATGGAGAGGATTGAAGAAACATCAAATAAAAACATCCAAACCCCGCTCCCTGAGTCCAAACACATCAAACCACCTTTAAACCTGGTTCTGTGCGGAGGGAGAGGAGCAGTGAAGACTTCAGCAGCTGAGGCCATTTTAGGTCAGACAGAGCTTCACTCAGTTTCCAACTCATCAAAATGTGTTAAAAACTGGGGAGAGGTATGTGGACGTTTGGTTTCCCTGGTGGAGCTGCCTGCCTTGTATGGAAAACCTCAGGAGAAAGTGTTTGAGGAATCATTCAGGTGTATTTCCCTCTGTGATCCTGAGGGCATCCACGCCTTCATCCTGGTCCTGCCTGTGGCTCCCCTCACTGATGAAGACAAGAGAGAGCTGAAGACCATCCAGAACACATTCAGTTCCCTTGTCAATGACTTTACCATGATTCTGTTCATTGTGGAGTCAGATCCTTCAGTTCCAGCTGTTGATAACTTTGTAAGTAGAGACAGAGACATCCTGGAGCTCCGTCAGAGCTGTGGAGGAAGATGTGTGGTTCTCAACATCAAGGATAAGCAGCAAATCCCAAAGCTGTTGGAAAGTGTGGAAAAAATGAGACTGAGACCCGGCAAAAACAAACCATGCAGCTACACAAAAGAAACATTTGCATGTGGCCAAATGGAAAAGATCATTCAACTAGAGAGACAAATCACCACACTGCAGGCTGAACTGAAGGCCCCGGAAACCAAAAGTGCAAGCAGCTGTAAGTACTGTTAATCAGGGGTTGTGTGAAACGAAGGTCTTCCATCATTGACAGAAGGTTTTTTAACAATTATGGAAAAACCTGAAGACTGTCGTTATGAAAGAATAATTTTGAGCGTGATCTACCCTAATGTTAGGTAAATTTAATGTGCAACAATAACCACATGTAGACCATCAGTAATAGTGCCCCTGCCCAGTTGAACACACACAGAGGGAGTGGAGCAAAGGAGAGACAAATGAAATGAAAACAATGTTGTGGGTACTGCTCACAGATAGGCGCGATAGTGAACGACATGCTAATATGCTGACAGACTGTTTGTTGTGTTATAGGCTGGGTAAGACCAGTGATTATTCAGCTAACATATCATGGTGATGCTGTTTTGCCCTTATTGTCTTTAATTTAGTTCGAAGCAATGGAGTCATGATGCCTAAGTGCTTTTCATGTGAAGTGAGCACTATCCTTTTGCATGTAACAATCCTTTTAAGTAACCAGTCATATGGTTGGTTAGCATAAAATATGGAGACAGTTTGGCCTTGTGTGCTCTGCTTAATGTGGTTAACACATCCGTGATGTTATAGTTTTAATAGAAAATTGATCTCGCCATAGTCTCGCTTCATCTTTTGCCTCCTGCCCTTATAAATGCATGATCTGTAAGTTTGTTCTAGATATTAGATGATACCATGATTAAGTTGTTCTTTTTATTGTCATAAAATATATTATTATTAAAAGACAACAATAAAAAATTAGGGTACTTAATAATAAAGGATCTTTTGGCAGTCAACATGGCAGACGAGAAAGTCTAACCCAGCCCCTTCTGTAAATGATAAATATAAATATGAATAATCATGATATATATTTTTTCTATGTCCTTAAATAACTTCTGGTCTTTATATTTTACAGGTGTTGATGAGAAGCAGAGCCCGGAGAGTCTCAGGATTGTGCTAATAGGAAAGACTGGCAGTGGAAAGAGCTCCTCAGGAAACACAATCCTGGGAAGAAAAGAGTTCACAGCCAAACTAAGCCAAACATCAGTCACCAAACGTTGTCACAAAGCACAGAGTGAAGTAGACGATCGTTCCATCACTCTGGTCGACACTCCTGGTCTGTTTGACACAACTTTGTCCCATAAAGAGGTTTATGAGGAGATGTTGAAATGCATCAGTCTTCTGGCTCCTGGACCACATGTCTTTCTGCTGGTGCTACGAATTGGCAGATTTACAAAGGAGGAGAAGAAAACACTGAAACTTATCAAGGAAGGCTTTGGGATTAATTCTTTGAAGTTCACCATCATTCTTTTAACTGGAGGAGATACACTAAAGCATCACAAAATGTCCATTGAGGAATTCATTGAAAAAGAATGTGATGATTCCTTTAAGACGCTGATCGCAGACTGTGGAGGAAGATACCATCTGTTTGATAACTTTGATGAAACAGACCGCACACAAGTCAGTGATCTGATCACCAAGATTGACACCATGGTAAAGGAAAATGGAGGTAGCTTCTACAGTAATGAGATGCTGCAAGAGGCCGAGGCAGCGATAAGGAAAGAAATGGAGAGGATCCTGAAAGAGAAAGAAGAGGAGCTTCAAAGAAAACATGTAGAACAAATGGAAGCAATGAAAAGAAAAATGGAAGAACAGAAAGCAGAAAATGAAAAGGAGAGAAAACTGAGAGAAAAACAACTTGAAGAAATGAAGGAAAACATTAAGAAGGAGCGTGAAGAGAGAAAGAAAGAACAGGACTTGAGAAAAGAAGAAGACAGAAAGAGAAAAGAAGAGGAAGAAATTCAGACCAAGAAATGGAAGCTTGAAATTGAAGCTTTGGAGCAAAAAATAAGATCAGAATCAGAATCCAAGGAGAACATTCACAGAAAGCTGGAGGAGAGCAGAGAAGAGATGAGAAAAGAACGAGAGATCGAAGAGAAGAAACAAAAGGAATGGTGGGAAAAACGACATCAAGACGAAGAAAAGAGACGACAGGAGGAGGAGGAAAGAATTCAGAGGCTTCAAGAAGAATTCGAACAAAAAAGAGAAAATTATGAAAAGAAAATGAAAGAAGAAGACAAAATAAGAAGAGAACAAGCTGAAAAAGAGAAAAAAGATATTGTGGAGATACAGACAGCAGAAATGGAAAAGGAGAGAAAACTGAG
>MDSQ01000364.1_pt1 | contig 10939 bp, 8 predicted proteins | sample 1008251 | NCBI WGS metagenome assembly MDSQ01 (sample SAMN05526597, study PRJNA338239) | gut metagenome | isolation source: Hindgut content | host: Naso unicornis | place: Saudi Arabia: Red Sea | collected 2016-05
TTCACCTAAATTAAAGCAGTCATCATTAATGTCAGTATTTCACCTGTGCTTTTCCTGCTCTGACAACTCAAAATGTCTATCATGAGACCCATCAGGTTATGAGGTGAGCTTGTTCCAGAGCTCTGGTACTGTGCATGCTCCCTCACTGACGTGGCTTGCTGTGACACTTAATGGAACGAAGCCATTTGTTGGTCCTCAAGATATCTGCTGTGAAACCCACTGGTTATCACCTACTTTTTCTCTGCACTACCAGGGTCTCCGCGATACTGGCAAGACGATTTGCAATGGGCAAAAAATTTACATGTCAAAGTACCTGAGTGGAAGTTCCAATGAAACTCACTTCCATTTCAGTCAAATCAAAGGTGCCCTTTACATCCAATCTTATAAGATGAGCAAAAAAATCTACTTTAACTTCTTTTCCTCATTTTACATCCACTTGTGGCTTGTTTTTTGTGACTGGAATGATCTGACAGAATCGTGAATGCAAACATTTTAAATGACAAAGATTACATGAGAGGAACTAGTACTGTCTGCAAACAAACAGGACTTCATTTCAAATCACGTTCATCTTTACTCAGATCATTCGAGGTGCATTTCCTGTTGTTCTGAGCTGAAGTGCGAGTTACAGATAGGTGGCTTTTTTAAATAATCTCACCTCTTTTAACGCCTGCTGTGAGGGTCCTCTGCAAGGACGAGGCCTCGACATGCGAGTGAGAAGACATTTCCATAATTTGGCTGCTGGAGCTCATGGAAATCATTGACTCAGCCATCATGGCAGACATGCTAGTTGCAGACGTGCTCTCAAATGAATACTCGGCAGCAGCAGAGCGGGAGCTGCTGCTGTAACTGCCAGCCTGCATGGATGCTGCCTCCATACGAACTGATGAGGCAGATAAACTTTTCTGCATGCTGGCAGCAGCAGCGTCAGTAGAAGCTCTTTGCTCCACAATTATCATTTTTGTTGGTTCTTCAACAAGAGCTGTGAGAATGCAAATGACAAGCACATGGCTGATATCACAATGTGCACAAATACAGTATACTATGTAAGCTGCAGTTCCATTTAAGAGTTTAAATGGTAAATTAGTTTGAAGGTTGTTTTGGTGCAATTAGGGCCTTATTTATAATCACAAGCTTTAGTATTCAAGCAAGTTAAAAAAATTGAGACAGTGTATTTAATTGTATTAATTTCAAAAGCAGCAGCAACTTACTGATGACATTGAGGGATGATGTTGCAGAACACTGTCCAAACTGATTTTTGGCTTTGATCGTGTACTTCCCGCTGTCTGCAACCGTTGCTTCACATATCTCCAGAGTGAACACATTTTTAGAGCGGCTCAGTCTAATGTTTGATGTGACAGATATCTGCAAAGAAAGACAGTGCTTTGTAAAGTCAGCTCCACAGGTTCTATTGTTTAATTCACCGTAAAAAAGTAACTACTGCAGTTAAAATTTTTGTCTGTTTTAAAAAAAACTTGGAAAAAAATACTCACAATCATGTTGTCTTTTAACCACTCCACTTCAGGGGAAGGCTCTCCTGCAATTTCACATGTGAATTTGACATTTTGTCCCTCGTTCACGTTCTGGGACCTGGGCTGCAACAGGAAGTGGGGTGCATCTGAGCGCTTGGCTGCGATTGTGGTTTCAAACTGACACTGGACACGGCCTCGCTCTGTTTCTGCCTGACATGTGATGACCCCCTGGTCACACTGGCTGACCGACCTTATGGTCAGAGTCTGGTCATTTCCAGATACTCCGTATCTGTACTGCTCTGAGTTAGTCAGGTCCACACCATTCAGGATCCACCTGATGCCAGAGGCCCGGGGGATGTTGGCCCTCAGAGTCAGAGATTGGCCCTCTGTAATGGACATCTGGCTGTAGGCGGACTTCACCTCCTTCACAGAGGTTAGCACCTCCTCATGGACCATTTCCCTTTTCATGATGTCCTCAGAGATTTCTGCTTTTGCTTTGAGGCTTTTGGAGCCTAAAACAGAGACAAGTTTAAAAGCTTATGGTAGGAACATTTTGAATGTTTGCAGCTGCAGGTCTGTGAAGAACATTTGATTTCACAAAGTTTCTTACCTTGCACAGTGACTGTGCAGGTTGTTGACACTGCTCCAGCATTGTTGGTAGCAGTGCACTTGTACATTCCGCTATCAGAAACCTCCAAATCATAGATCTCCAGACAGGCTGAGCCATGCTCCTCAAAAATTTCATACCTCCCACCCTGAGACAGAACCTGTCGTTTAGAAAAACATAGTTAATAACCAGTGCGAACATGTCACTCCAGTGTTTCCCCTATATTTGGCGCTGCATAATCATGAGTGTCACTGCTAATATTTCACACCATCATTAATATGATCTGTTGTTGTATTTTGCTGAGGCCATAGCTTCACCCCTCGACGCACACACGAAGGACAGAGAGATGGTTGAACACTTGTCTCCTCTGAGTTGCTCTGACCTTATCTTCAAAAAAGCATGCTGACAACATTGCTGTCAGTTACAAACTGGCTCAGGAGTAAATGACACACTAACATACTGATGAACTCAGTATTTTGTGTATTTAGTAGTTAGACCAGAGAATATACAGTTAAAACAGATCAGTGATGCTGTTCTGCCTCCTCTGTTCAACATGAAGTTTGCTGAAAGTGATGTAATTTATCCCTCGTGTTTTATACGAATGCTGCAGTGCTGGTCAGAAACTGTTCATATAGAAATTTATAAGGTAAAATAGCCTGGTGTGTTCTGATTAATATGTGAACCAGCTATTAAAGTGACATATTGTCTTGTCAAATTAGTGCTGTGCTGTGGATCTAATTTAAGCTCTGCTGAAAAGGGGTTCAAAGCTGTGAATCTGAGGGAAACACTGCACTTTTTCCGTTGCTTTTTACCTGAAAATAATCAATATGAAAAATGGAATAGTGTAAGTGTTTGAATAGTTACCTTCCTGTCCTTCATCCATGTGATTACAGGTTTGGGCTCTCCTGTCACCTGTACTGAGAGCTTGACAATAGAGTCAGAGGCGGCAGTGACATCACTCAGGCCAACAGAGAAGAACGGTTTCTTCTGAAGAGTTGGTGACATCACTCTCTTTGGTGACTTGATAGGTGAAGTTACTCGTTCCTTCTCAGATGGAGTTGAGGACTTGGGAGTGGGTGACTTTGGTGTTGGGGACTTTGGTGTTGGGGATTTTGGTGAGACTGGAGACTTGACTCTCTGAGGTGACTTGACTGGCTCAGGGGATTTGACTCTCTGAGGAGATTTGACTGGTTCAGGAGACTTGGCAAGAGGGGACTTCGCCTCTGGAGAGGTGACTCTGGGTGGAGCTACTACTTTCTCACTGGACTCAGACTTACGGATGGTCAGAGTGAAATGGGCCTCTTGTTTGCCTCCAGCGTTTTCCACCAGCACAGTGTAGCTGCCTTCATCTGACATTTCAACAGCAGAGATCTCAAAATGGGAGCTACAGTGAGTCGAGATAACATGGTGGCGGGCAGAGGAACTGACAACTTCTCCTTCGTGCAACCAGGTAATAGAAGGTGCTGGCTCTCCTTCCACATCACAATCAAATCTGACAAGAGCACCCTCCTCTACAGTCAGGGACTGGGGCTTGGTCAGGATCTTGGCAGGAGCACTGGGCTTCTCCTTGGGCTTCTCCTTTGGCTTCTCGACAACAGTGGTGGACTTTGTAACAGTTTCAGTGACAGTTTCCTTTACTGTTTTAGAGGAGGAGACGTGATATACCTCTGTTCTGGTCATCTCTGGCAGGTGGGAAGATGGAGGCTCCTCATCTTTGCGGAGTGAAGAGAAGGCAGCATATTCTGCTCCTGCTACATCCAATGTAGCATAGTCGGAAGTCTCTCCTTTGGCATTTCTGCAGACCACACGGTAAGTACCGGAATCTTCAGTCACACAGTTGATTATCTGGAGAGTCAGAACCCCACTGATGTTGGTCATGTGGTATTTACTACTCTGATGAATCTCTTTTCCATTGTGGAACCACTTGACCTCAGGCTCTGGTTTGGCCTGGAGATTCAGGGTGAACCTTGTTGTGGAACCATAGGGTACACGATGAGATCGCATCCTAATTGTAATACGTGGGGCATGGTCAAGGCTGAAGGGAGCCTGTGTCACCACCTCAACCTTCCTCTCCACTGATCTTCTCTCGGATCTAAGAGCCTGCTTTCTCTCCTCGTATCTGGATGCAAAATCAATTTTTGTGAGGGTCACATCTGTCTTGATAGATTTTTCAGGAATAGGAGATTTCCTCTCAGGTTCAGGCATTTGGAGCTTTTTAATTGGTTTAGGGATATACTCTGAGGTAAAACCTGTCAGGTGCTCAGATTCTGTGCCCTCAGAGACTGTTGCAACAGTGACAGTTGTTTCCTTTTTCGAGGTTCGAGTTTTTTCCTCAAACTCCATCCGTTTAAGTTCACTCTTGTAGGAAGAGATTCTCTGAGTAGTTGTGTGTGGACGCAGCAGCTCCTGATCTTCTCTCTCCTCATACACCCTGTGCTTCTGTCTTGGAGCTTTGTATGTGACTTTATCATGACGTTGTCGGAGATCAACAAAACTTGGGCCAGCCTCATACTTAGATGGAATTCTGTAAGAGTCATATCTGTGAATTTCTTCTCCTTCCTCATCATCACTGTAGACTCTTCTAGGAGATGGGGGACGCAGGGCAGACAGCTCAAAGCGAACTGGGCTGAGGCTAGGTGGAGAAGCAGAATAGCCGAGCTCCAACTCTTCCTCCAGACGAAGTCTCTCCTCCTCAGTTCTCTTCATTGACAGGTACTCATCCACAGGGAGCAGCAGCTCCTCATCTGACAGGTCACCCAGAGACCTCCTCCTGATCCTGTGGTAGGCCTCCATCTCAGGAGAAGGAGTACGGTGTCTTGCAGGCCTTACAGTCTCCAAGTCATCCTGAGTCATGGATGAAATGCGCCACTTAGGCTTATACTGGTCCTTGATCCTGATAGGCACTTCATAGAACTGCTCCCACCTAGAGAGACGAATTCGCTTCATTCTCTTCTGTTTGATTTTCTCCATAGGCTCAGGGAACTCATACTGATCCCGCAGTTTCTTGTACCATTTCATGTCAGAGAGTGGTTTGAAGTGTTTTATTTCTACATCCTCCTCAAGCACAGCTGGGTTAATGACACGAGGAGTGGGGACGACATAAGGCATACGCAGTCTCTTCTCATCTGCTCGCTTTTTCCTCTCCTCTTGTTCTTTCTGTATTTCAACCTCAGTCTTCTTGCCCTTCTTAGTTGTTATGGCAGGTTTGAACATGGTGGCTGCCTCCCTGACTGCTTGTACTGCTGCAGGGGGTAGAGGTGCAACAACAGTGCCAGCCAAAATCTGAGACAGCCTTACCTTTTTGTCTAATTCCTCCTGTCCAGCCATCTTTTGCTTCTCCTTTTCACTAGTTTCATATTCTTTCTTTACATGAGTGACACGTTCTACTTTAAGTGTGGCCTGGCAACTAGCAGATCCAGCAGAGTTGGTCGCAGTAACTCTGTACACGCCAGAGTCTTCGGGGAGAGTGTCTCTCACATGCAGGATGAAATAATCCAAACCCTCATGGACAACCTCAATAGATGGTCCAAAGGCTAAAGCCATGCCATCCTTCTCCCACTTCAGAGTGGGATGGCCAGACACTCTTATCTCAAAGCGTACATTCTGGCCCTCCCTGCACTCGACATTTGCTAGCAAGCGTTTGAACATGGGTCTCAGGGTGAGGTCTGCTGGTTTAGGTCGAGGAACAACGGTTAGACGAGCTTTGCAGCTGTCATCGCCGTACCTGTTACGGGCCACAACACTGTACTCAGCATCATCAGTTTCATCAAGGCTATGAATAATCAGCTGATACAGGCCCTTGTCACTGATGAAAGTGTATTTCCTGTCATCATGTCCAGGGATAAGCTTCTGTCCAGATTTGTGCCAGATAACACGAGGCTCAGGATGAACAGTGATGGTAACACCAAACCGCACATCCTCACCTAAGTAGGCTGTTCGGTTGACCAGAGGCAGGGTGAACTCTGGTGGCTTCTGAAGCATTCTGGCAGTGTCCACTCTGCGCTTTGTTTTCTTGACCACACGGGTGGTGAAGAAGTCACGGTAAGATCTCACACTGTTGACAAACAGCTCTGCATAGACACTGTCCTCACCATACTCGTTAACAATCTTGCACCTGTAAGTACCATCATCGGCTCTAGTGACCTTGTTGATAGTGATAACAGCCAGGCCATCTTCATATTCAATTTCATATCTGTCTCCAGCTTCAAGTTGCCTGACGCCACAGTACCATGTCACTTCAGTAGTGCTATCGTAGTTTTCAATGTTGCAGATGAATTTCACACTGTCTCCCTCATTTACTACTGCATGGCTTATCTGTCCTCCAACAGGACCATTTTCAAATGGAGCAATCTTCACCTTGGCGACAAAAACACCACGCTGGGACCTGATGGAACCACCGCTGGCCACACGGGCTGTAGAGACAACAGTATTCCACTCTTTCTTTGCCATTGACTGGTAATATCTCTTATGTCTACTGGTTGAGATCACTTTTTTGCTGATCTCCTCTGTTGGCTTGGTCAGCCAAGGGTGTGCCAGTGCCTCAGCAGATGTCATTCGGTGCTTACGTTCCTTTGTCATTAGGCGGTCCGTGAAGTCTAATGCCTCAACACTGACCTGCAGGAAGGACTCATCATCATAGCTGTAGGCTGCAGTGGAGATGTTGTCAATCATTTGTTGGTTGGTTTCTGCTGTGAAGGGATTAAGTCCACTGAGGAGAACATAGGCAAGGACACCAACTGACCACATATCAGTAACACTGCTAACCATGTCATTTTGGTGGATCTCAGGGGCAGCGTACTCTGCAGTGGTGTACTGAATCTTGATTTGGTCTCCGGGAGTCAGGTGTCTGGCCTGGCCCAACTCAATAATCTTCACATTAGAGCTGGTCCTGGTTGTGTATACAATGTTTTCAGGTCTGATATCAAAGTGTCCATAGCTCTGAGCATGTAGGAACTCAAGAGCTGAGCAGATCTGTCTGATGTAGTTGACAATCTCACGCTCATTAAGCTCAAATTCAGCTGTGTTGAGGCGCTCAAAGATGTCTACACCAGAGATGAAGTCATAGATCATCACAAGTTCCTCAGGACTGTCAAAAGATTCATGGAGGAGGAGGTAGTTAGTGTGTTTTGCCAGATTTAATGTTGCAATTTCCTTCTTAACTATTGCTTGATCAGCCCCTCTCACTTTGACAAATTTAGCCATGTAGGTCTTCTCAGAACTTATGTCAACACAGCGATGGACAATGCCAAATTGACCTCTGCTCAATTCCTCTGCAATGGCATATTTGTTGTGCAGATTCTTGGCATCAGAGTGTTGAGCCTTGCCCCTAGGTACATGTCCAGTATCGTCAACCTCCCTATCATAGAGCAGAACTCTTGATTTGTCCTCCTTGGTCATGACAGGCCCAGTAGTCTCAGATGCTGCACTCTGTCCAAACTTGTTCTCTGCAATGACTCTGAACTGATAGCTGGTTCCTCCAAACAGATTGATGACTGTGTAGCGTGTGTCACGGGACTGGGCAACACGCTGCCATCTCTCAGCAGTGGTGGGGCACTTCTCAATTATGTAGCTGATGACTTTGCTGCCACCGTCATTTGCTGGGGCCATCCAGTTCAGTGTGACTGAGTCTCTGGAAACATCACTGGCTTTGACACCACGTGGAGGATCAGGAACGTCTGCTACATCCAGTTCAACTGTCTGCTGGTCAATGCCAAATCTGTTCTTGGCACAGACAATGTAGAAACCAGCATCCTTCTTCTCCACTCCATTGGGGAACACCAAAGAAGTGAATGATCTGGTGACAATGACCTGGTAGTGGCCATTGCTGTCAATGAGATCTTGTCCTTTCTGCCATGTGATGACAGGGTCTGGTTTGCCACCAAAAGGAATCTTAATATTAACCACCTCTCCACGGAGGGCAGGGATGGCTTCCTTGTCCTTCAGGTTCTTAGGCAGATGAATCTTGGCAGGGACTAGAAATGAGAGAATTGGTTTATGTGAGACGTCATGTTTTTTGGAATTTAAAATTTTGTTTAGTATGTTTACATTGGTTTTATTATTGTTAGAAATAGTTTTCTATTCATAGAAACTGTAATTTGCAAACTTACTTTCTACATCCAGAGAGACTGTAGCACAGATAGAGCCTCCCTGATTGGTGGCCCTGATTTGGTACACAGTGGAGTCTTCCTCATCAGCTTCGGTGATAACCAGCTGATGATAACCTCCCTTGAACTCCTGGCTTTTGATCTTCTTTCCATCAGAGTGAATTTCTTTTCCTCGTCTGAACCATTTGATTACAGGCTTGGGCTGCCCTGTGATCTTGCAGACAAGGGTAGCATTGCTCTTGTACTTGACACTCATGTTCCTCAGCTCTTCCTTAAAGGCTGGAGCACGGATCTCAATAGCTGTGGCTGGAATGATTGGTGTGGTCTCCTCGCTGTAGTCACTCTGTCCTCCAAGGTTTTCGCACTTCACACGGAAGATGTACTCGATGCCTTCAGTCAGGCGCTTGACAGAGAACACTGTCTGCTTTATCTCGTCCATGGTCACTGGAGTCCATTCGCTCCATTCCTTCTTGTCCTTCTTGTGCTTCTTCTCAAGGCAATAGCTCTTGATCTTGGAACCGCCATCACTCAGTGGAGGCTTCCAGGAAACCACGCAGGAGTCCTTGGTAATTCCAGAAACAACTGGCGAAAGAGGGGGTGATGGTTTTTCTGTGGACAGCAAAAAATAAATCAGGACCCATTTGAAGTTCTTTTGCACTGTGTACCTGCATATCTCTTTAAATGTAAATTGGAGTACTACAGTTTTCTGCTCTCATTGTTATACATGAATTTATGGAGTATCTAAAGCATAGACTAATTTTAGTGTATATTTACCCAATTGGCTCTTGATAAGGATAGGTGAAGTGAGTTCCAGTGGTTCACTGTTGCCATAGCGATTCTGTGCATACACACGGAAGAAGTATCCGGCGCTATCGATGAGACTGGGTACACGGCAAGATGTACCATTGATAGATGACGACACCAGTTCCCACTCTGCGCCCTCCTTGTCCTCACGCTTCTCTACAATGTAGTTGGTGATCATGCAGCCTCCATCATCCTTGGGGGGCTTCCAGCTGATGATGACAGAGTTCTTCAGAAGAGCATCCAGCACGATAGGACCCTGAGGTACGTCAGGTTTGTCTGTAAGTGAAGACATTAGATATTAATTGAAAGTCAAGTGATATTGCCTTCTAAAAATGCATGCTTTGTCGCACAGCATACCATATATTTCAACATTGAATGCAGTGTCAGCCCTGCCAAAGTGGTTGTGCAGTCTGATCCTGTATTTGCCTCCATGGACTCTGCGTTGCACATTCTTAATGATCAGATGTGTGTAGTGCTCAGTGGTCTCAATGCTGATGTCCTCTGTGTTCTCCAGTGTTTTTGCTCCATGTAGCCACATGATCTTTGGCTCAGGACGACCAATGTAGACCACATGAATGCGCAAAGTTGTTCCCAAGCCGGCATAATATGTTTCCTTCAGCAAGTAGTCGGGATGGAACGATGGAGCAGCCTCCAGCACTAAGATGCCTGTGGTCTCAGCTTCTCCAGCATCATTAATGGCCTTGCAGGTGTACTCTCCCTCATCTTCCTGTTGGTCGGTCATAATAGACAGAGAGTGGTTGCGGCCGTCAGAACTCATCTCGTACTTCCGGGACTCAACAATCTCCTTGCTGGCATGATACCACTTGATCTCAGGGACAGGTCTGCCAATAATCTGGCACTTCATGACAGCAGGCTGGCCAAGCTTGGCAGTTACTTCATCCATTTCTTTTCTCAGGCTTGGTTTAGTTTCAACTGTGTGAACAAAACAAGGATGTATACTTAGAAAACATGTTTGACATTCATTAATGGCTTATAGTGACATTATCTTGGGTCAGCAGGTCAGGCAAATGCCTGAAAATAATTTACTTAGAGTACCAGAGTACGTACCACTCAGTTTGGTCTTGATGCATGTGGCAGTCCTTCGAGGTCTACTCATTCCTGTCTCATTCTCAGCAAACACTCTAAACTCGTACTCTGTGGCCTCAGCCAGTCCAGGCATGGTTAATTCCTTTTCCTTCAGCCTTTGCTTGTTGCACTTTTTCCAAGTGCTCTCACTGGACTTCCTGTACTCCACCCAATACCCCAGGACCTCCTTTCCACCATCACACTCTGGAGCTTGCCAACGGATGGTGATAAAGTTATTTGTCACATTTACTGTGTCAATCTCACCTGGTTGACTTGGCTTGTCTAGAAAGCGAAGGACAAAAAAGTTATTTAACCTAACAGTTATTTAAAATGACTATCAGAGACTGACAATAAGCACAGCATCATTACTACTTTTTATAGTGGTTTTTGTTTGCAAAAGTATGATAGATATTTTACATCCGATTGCTCCATGTCCATTTATATTCTATCAACTACAGTAATAACTACAGAATTATTTACTAGTAGTTTGTTTTCAGTAGGGAGAGGAGACTCACCAAATGGATCCTTGCATGTGACTGGGTCAGACACAGGACCAGCCTCGCTCTCACCAATGTTGTTGACAGCAACAATACGGAACTGGTAGTCTGTGTCAGGGGTGAGTCCAGGCAGAGTAAACATGGTGGAAGTGATTTTGGTCTGGTGACGAGACCATGTCTCAGCAGACACCTCCTTGTACTCAACAAAGTAGCCAGTGATGGCAGAACCACCATCATCCTTTGGTCTGGACCAGGCCAATGCCACAGAGCTCTTTGTGACGTCCATGATCTCTGGTGAGGTACTTGAAGGCTCAGGGGGACCTTGTTTGAAAAACACACATTGTTTTTTTTGTTTTTTTTAAATCATTACTT
>MDSQ01000365.1_pt1 | contig 10937 bp, 8 predicted proteins | sample 1008251 | NCBI WGS metagenome assembly MDSQ01 (sample SAMN05526597, study PRJNA338239) | gut metagenome | isolation source: Hindgut content | host: Naso unicornis | place: Saudi Arabia: Red Sea | collected 2016-05
TACTCTTTTTGGGGGAACTGTGTATTGTATTTCTTATGGCATTGATGTTTCTGACTAATTATAAAATAAAATAAAATAAAAATGGAAAAGAAAACTGTTTTTCAAATGTATACTCTGGGCTGTCTGCAGAATCAGGTGTGGACATTGTGACACTGTGTGGCGTTGCCCTTTCACACATGTTGCACACAGCCAGGAATTATCCATGTCAGACGTGTTCTCACATATGCCTGTCAGGTGCAGGGCATGACACACACACATTGTTTTATCCCGCTGTAGTGAACGATGTGTGAACATGTGTATGTGTTGTTGTGTTCATGCATGAGTGGACGCTGGACAAACTACCCTCGCCTCTAACCTGACGTATCACAAATCTGTGTTTTCTTGAAAGACGCCCGTTAGCTTGCAGACAGCTTGTTATTTACACCACAGGTGATCACTTTCACTACCAGCTCGGTCTTGTCTTTCACAACCTAAAACCAGTCGTGACCTTAATGTCACACCTCTCTCGCTCTGTTGCAGATGGATCACGTCCATAAAGCCCTGATTGGCCCCAGCTTTGCGCTAACCTCGCCGCTGAAGAGGAAGGCCAGCTCCTGCGGAGTGTGTCGACTGCGGTTAAACTCTGAGGTGGGTGTTGTCCTTTGGGAAACACACACACTTTGTTTTTTTCCTAATTGTTTTTCAGTCAAGGTGTTTTCATTTCTCACACACACCCTATGATGACAGTTGAGCAGTCTGAGGAGACCTGCCCATGTTATTCAGCTGTTTTACTGGTTTTGAGGGGTTAGAGCTGCCTCATTTAATAATTGGGTAAAATGTGCACACCTATATTTGACCTTTGTGGAGCATTATTTATTTTGTTGTTACAGACTGACTCATAAAGCAGTACTTATTTGTCCGGAGCTGTAATGCAATGTGTAACAGAGTTATCATTGCCAAAAAAATCCATGCAAAACAGCAAAAATATGTTAATGTAAAAACAAAGTGTTTTTGCAACTGATAAAAACAAGCATTTCTTTCTGGAGCATTGTTGCCAGGTGTTAGTCTGTATCTTTAAACGTCTGTCAATAAACGTGGGAGTGATAGCAGCCTCTAAAACTTTGTGCTGGAGCTACATTTTCATTCCCCATCATGTATTTAGTCTTAAAATAAAAACATGGTGAGATTCACAGAACTAAATAATTGTGTCCAGTTTGTTCACATCCTCTTGTTTGCTGATGTGCCCACAGGCGCAGGCTTCTTCCCATTATAGTGGCACCAAACACGCCAAAAGGCTGAAAGCAATGGACACCCCAGATTCAAAGATCAGGACCTCTGAACCGGTCGCCAAGGAAACAGCGTTGCAAATCCTCTTGTCACCCTGCTCGCAGCCCTCCAGCTCCGACACAACATCAGGAGGTGTGTATCTATGCGGGCATGCTTGCATTCTCTCCCTGCGTGTGTGTGTGTGTGTGCGGACATGAAATGCATGACAGCGTTAGATATATGAATGTACCACTCAAATCTTCTTTTCCCAGTCACGACTTTAACTCTTTGATGTGATAAAACCTCCTGCTGCTTCGGGTTTCGCAGTGAAGAGATTAAAGGTTGAGCATTATCCTCTGCTCCGTCTTCTTGTCTACATCTTCTGACCTCCTCAGTGGCCTCCTGAGACCAAAAACACACTTTGAATATGATTCGTGGGTAACTGCGCGGTGTGTGTTTGTGCCAGTGCCTACGGTCAGATTGCTTTCCGATCTGTGTGTGTGTGTGTGTGTTTGTATGCTTGCCCTGATATGCTACTTTTGCATGTGTGTAGGTGTTAAGGAATGAAAATAATACATTTTGCTGCGAGCTAAAGAGCAAGGAGATATAAAAATTGTACTTGTCATTGCCGGTATAAGAATTTGTTTGTAAAAGAGAGAGGAGGAGTGATTATTTCCAGCTTGAGCAAAGTGGAGGAGACAGTGGGAGAGCTCTCTAAAGATTACTTCAGCAAGCAGCCTCATTGGCCTCTGAGAGTGGGGGAATCGATGGTAACAAACAGACACCCACTCAGCCCGGCAGAGCTAATCATTGTTATTAGCAAAGAGTAAACCCTTAAATCAGCACGTGTTCCTCTGGGGAACCTTTCAAGTCAGTCGTACAAAAGATAATAGAGCAGAATCATCTTTATACAAAAGTGTTCATTTAAGTGCTAGGCGGCAGCTCCGAGGGGAAATCATTGATTATTAGTGCGATTAGAGGGGTGGATAGAGCTCATAATCACCTGTGGCCTGGTGAGCTTTTATCTCTGTCTCCGAGCATGTCGTGAAATCTTTGCTTCTCATTGAAGTAGCTCAGGAATCTTAAAGATGTAGAAAAATTTTCAAGTTTGACTCACTTGTGGCGTCTTTCTGTCTCTTTAGAACCCTCAGCCACTGACCCTACCTCACCAAGCAGCCCCTCTGAAACAATGAAAGCACCCTCTGATACGACCCCGTCACCCAGCCCAAGGACGTCGGAGAAAGAGACACAAAGAGCTGGAGAGGCGGAGGTGGCTCCAGAGGGGGAAACAGAGGAAGAGAAAGCGATACGACTTCTCTACTGCTCCCTCTGCAAAGTGGCCGTCAACTCTGCCTCCCAGCTGCAGGCCCACAACAGCGGTGAGAGACCGTCGGCCGTCAAGCTTAGCCTGCTCGTACTGTGTTTGACACTCTGCTGACGTGACCTTACGTGTATCTGCTCAGGCACTAAGCACAAGACAATGCTGGAGGCACGCAGCGGTGACGGAGCCATCAAATCCTTCCCGAGAACGGGGGTCAAGGCCAAGCTGGCCACGCCGTCTGAGCTGTCGACTGGACTGCAGAACAAAACTTTCCACTGTGAAATCTGCGATGTGCACGTCAACTCCGAGACTCAGCTCAAACAGGTCAGCTGTGGAAAACGTGTCAAACTGGTTTACTGTTGTACTGGTTGACGCAAAAATACACAAAGCGAAGTTTAGACCAGTTAAAGGCTTGAGTGGAGCTGTGGGATGGGAATCTCCAAACATCAGACGAAAAGTTCTCAACCCAATCACAAGAATAAATGTTAAATGTTGGCGTTACACATTTATGCAAACCATGCATATACTGAGACTTTGCGTTTCAATTTTTTATTGTTTTGATTGAGAGACCTCTGGCATTAAAACTAAATATTTTGATTTCACTAACAAATACCACACAACTGTGTAGTTTGAGGTAGTTTTATTGGAATCAAAATGTATGGGTGAGGGTCAAGGTCAGTGGATAAAGAAGGAGGAAGGGGTCAAAGATGACGGAAGTGTAGGAAACAAAGAGGGTCTTGAAGGCTGAATCAATGAGGAACCGAGGGCTGAGACTCAGGGTGGGGGCACGTGTCGATGAGCGTGTGGCGTCATCATCCCTGTGGTTCCTATAAGAACAAAGAGGAAAAATTACTGAGGTGAAACATGATTTAGACACACTGTGTGAGAAACTGGGAGCAAACGGGTGGAACATACGCAGGTTCAGTCGGCAAAGGCGCCCCACTGCAAGGTGGGGAAAGCAAACCACCGAGCCCCTGTGTAAACCTGCGAGAGAGGGCAGATTAAAAAAAGGGGTTTGACTCACCTATGTAGGTCTGCACAGGTGATTGAATCAGAGGTGTGGGTGGTTGAGTTAATGAGGCTCAGGTGTGTAAGATGAGTGTGGGAGATTGGCGTGATCTTGTTCCTGAACTTTAGTTATATTAGCTTCATTTGGGTGAAAGTACAGAAGTGTTCTCAGCTAAATCTGCCTAAAAGTATTAAAATTAAAAGTACTTGTTCTGCAGAAAATTGTCCCCTGTGACTGATTTATCATTAGAAATGACTTTATTGTTTGTTAGTACCAATGCATCATTCTGTAAGAATCATTTTACTGTTGCAGCCGGTTAAAGTAATGCTAGTTTTAACTTCTTTATACACTGTTAGGTAATTTAGTCCAGTTGTTGCCAAGCTACAGCTGGGGCATGCGGGTTACAAGATAAATCAGAAGGAAAGTGAAATGATTAATGGGAGAGGAGAGAAGAAAAAACAGCGTTCTGCTGCTTATTTTTTAAATTTTCTTGTTATATTTGCAAACTGGGTGATTTTACACCTGTGGCTTCAAAACAGTCATTTAAATGAAACCACATGTGAGGTGTCGAGGTGAAATCACTATCTAGTTGAGCTGCTAACAGCTCACAAACAATACAAAACTTGATAAGGTGCCTTATGTGGACATAGCTTTTTGTAAGGGGTCAAAAGCCCAAAAGGTTCGATACCACTGGTCTCTCAAAAGGTACGATAAAGATTTCAATTACGACAACATTGTTAAGGAACAGTCATAATCTTAACAATAGCTAGTAACTAAAACTGGGTGGGTGACACAACAGACTGGCTCGCCACACTCATTGGTTAGCTCCTCTCGTGGATGGAAAGCTAAGAAAAGGTCATTCGTCACACAGTCGAGCCAGCCAAAGGCATCAGAGAGCCATCTTTGCTCTTTCCATCATGCATCACAGGAAGTAGATGCTCAGTGTACGTTTTTAATTTCAAACTGCAGTGTAAACATCGTACACCTGTCGCTGCAGGTGAGTTAAAATCACAGATCCCTCCAGATAATGAGCGCTAAGCTACTAACCGGTCTATCTCAACAAGCATCTGAATGTGTTGTGAGCGTCTGTGTTCGTGACATGCATGCACAGTGTTGGTCTCCATAACTGGCTGCTTAAAAGTTAACTTTGGCCAGGTGCTCATGAATATTTAGCAGTTCACCACTGACTGTGTGCCGTGCTGGCCGTAGCCATCTGTTTGTGCTTGTCAGTCAATTCAAAAAGAGCTTCCAAACACGCCCCTTATGAATATTTTCAATCACAAAGTCAGAGCCAACGAAATATCAACAGTCTGCTCGAATTGTCCAAATAGGCTTCTTTTTAATTTCCTCCTTACAGATTATTTAAATATCCAATCAAAGGCGGCTTTCTCTCTTTGTCCTCTTCGTCTTTGTGCTGCTGCCTGCGCTCGTCGGCCTTTATTTCTTTAGCGCGTTTATCTGTTTCTCTCCTTCGCTGCAGCACATCAGCAGTAGGAGACACAAGGACAGAGCTGCAGGTAAACCAGCCAAGCCGAAGTTCAGCCCGTACACTCCCTCCCAGCGTCACCACAGTTCCCAGGCAGTGAGTACACTCCTGTTCATTTACTTTAATCCCTCATCATTATGTTTGTGTACACTCTAAAGCCTAAAAGCTTCACTCTCTTTTTTTAATGAAACAAATCGACAACGCTATGGGTTGGAGAATCTTTTGTGTAGGTGTTTTAATCCTGTGACTTTGTTGTGAGAGGGACAAAGGGACAGAGTATGTTGGAAAGGAGGGCAGATTCATGATTAGATTGTTTGGCAGTAACTGGGACAGCTTGTGCTCTCTTTGGCCAAGTAGCTGCTCAGACTTTATCTCCTCGTCCTCCCCTGGTTTCCTTTTTAAACTGCTCCAAAAAAACAAAGTGATTAAAGTTTGTTTGTCTGTGTTTTCCTCTCAGATTCGTCTCGCTCTACAGAAGAACCAGGACTTGACCAAACCTCTGGCCTCATGTCTCCTGCAGCGTCAACTCTCCGTTGCTGCCGCTATGGCAACGCTGCCTTCCTTCCCTCTCCGCCCTGCCTCAAACCCAAGCCCCTCCCTGTTTCAGAGTCAGCCCCTCCCCCAGGCGCTGCTGCATTCAGTCCCTGGACCCATCTGCTCAGCACACACTCCGGTTCTGTTTTCTCCCTACTGACCCCAACAACGTCTCAATCAGCTCTGAGTTACAGCTAAAAGCTGACCTGAGACCAGAAGAAGATCTAATAAAAGACAGTGCTTTCTGTACTCTCTGGGTTTCATGGACCACAACTGATGATTAACCATGGCTACGTTTCCACTCAAAGAACTTTAAGCTCCAGGAACCAATATGTCAAGGAGCTAAAAGGCTGCCTCAGCTCATTTCAACTGCAGTCTAAAGACCTGTAGAGATTAACAAATTAGTATGCTGATGTATGAAGAAGCAACGGTTGTTTTTTACACATTAGTTATACACATGACTCATGCACAATAAGGCCCGTGCTTAGGTCAGAAAGTCTTTTTGCCTAGAGAGGTTCTTAACTGAGTAAAATGACCTGGAAATACACAAACGTGGCAGACATGATAAGAGCTGGCCAGATTCTCTGAATGCTAAGAAAAGGTGCATGAGTGCTACCTTTCTTACACACTGGACCATCCTTTACAAGAGGAAAGGAGATAATGCTGTCCTGAATTTCTTGCAGCAGCAACAAACAACTCAACATCTACCATTGCATAATTTTATTTCATTTTTTCACAATTGTGGGTGCAGCAAAATTCTCTTCGCACCACTGTTTTTTGTGTCTTAAAGATGCTTTCCTTCAAGGTCATGAAAAAGCCTGTTGTCAGCCTGTTGTCGGCCAATCCGTCGAATGTTTTCCACTGTAGCTCCGTGTTGAGGTTTTTAGGCTTAATGATCAAAAAACAAACTGGTTTGTAGCTGCAGACTCAACTCACAAATGATCAGCGATACAAGCCCCATTCCCAAAATTTTCTGCATTTTTGGAGAGTAACACCCTGCGAGCACGCACCTATTTGGGTTTCTAAAATAATGCCACGGGAACTTTGTTTAGACCTCAGTCCTGGCAGTGAAAAGTCACTAAGTTCCTCCAAAGGTTCCTTGTTCCTGGGGGAAGTTCCTGTGATGGAAACGTAGCTTTTGAGGGTGGCTGCCGTGGATGAAGTACAGAGCAGCAAATGAGCGAAGAAAGCGTGTATGTGTGTGTTTGAATGTGTGAGTGCATGCGCAGATATAGCCATCACAGAAATACAACTTTGTTTTAAGTGTTGCTTCACCGACTGCTTCACTTCTCCGGTAACAAACAAGTTGTACAGATGCTGAAAATCTATAAGACAATCAGGAAAGTCTCTCTTAAAAAATGGATTGTTTAGTTCAGTATAGATATAAAGGAAAATGCATCATGGTGAACTTCCATGATGACTATAACTGTGTGTGTTTGTGTGTGCAGATATGCATATAAGTATGAATCAGAGCATGCTTGGCTAAAGATGTTCATTATTTTCCAATAAACAATAGCTGTGGATACTCACATTCGATTCCTTTTTAAGTGCCAGTGCATCTTTACAGAATCCTTATTGAAAATGACTCTTAACACAAATTCATGGCTCCAAAACGTGGAACAGAATAAAAGTGGTATATCCTTTCAGCATCATATGGTGTTTGTTAGGTACATCTTTGTTCCAGCAAATAGGATGGATATGCTGTAACAAACATTTATGTCAGTCTTTTCAGCTCTTTGCGTACGTGTTCACCCACACAATGCCAGAAATGTATATGAGCCAAGATGCAGTCAGGCATCGCCTCCTCCCAAACCCATAACTCTGCATTCAGCACTGACCTAAGCCCTTTTCCTCCTCCTTTGCTACTTAGCAGCAGGCTAGAACAATCTTTCAAGTATTCCTCTAAAAACAAAAATGAAAAGGACTCATCCATATTTAGCTCGGGAAGACTTTGAAGACTTCTTTCCAACTATTTATTACTTAAGAGCACAGATAAACCTTTGCCTTCATCCCCTCCAGCTCCGTTCTCTGAGATAAATCAAAGCTGGAATGTTCTTTCTGACTTTATTGTCTGTCTTGCTGATGAGGTCGGTTTACTACACCGCAGCTTCAGGCCATGAGTGGCTCATTTTGGTAAGCTTCTGTTTTAAAGGAGGATAATTTTTATTCTGAAGGCAAAGGGAGAGCTGCTGCTGCTTCGGTACGGGCGCTGAACTCAGGACCTGTAGTAGATTTATAGTTCAGGCCTCAAGAAGACTTAAAGTTTGTCTCAGGGTTTTTCTCATGTAATGAACAAAAATGGTAAACTCAGTTTGTGACTGTAAAATTCAGGATGGGATCCACACTGATGTTTTGTGAAGGATGGTTGTTTTAGCCTCTCTCAGAGTCCCAAGTCTGAACTCACTCCATCAGAGACTGTGTGACTTCAACTTTCAACCACCTCTCAGGCTGTCTTTGGTCTTTCGTCAGACAATTGTCACTAAACTGGATTAATCAGTTAGATAATTTTCTGCATCCGTCTCCCACAGCTGCTCCAAAGTAAATAGTTCCACTAGCCATTTCAGAGAATTATCCACCAATCAGTCACTGCATCCAGATTCTCTTGGTTGTCACACAGCAGTCATTATTATTATTATTAATTGTCTGGGGTGATGATTGTGAACATCTGTGTGTGGGATGCTCGATTCTCCACAGGCTGTCGGAATCCAGACCTCCTTTGGCCCCTTAACTCTCTGGCTCGCTCCCTTGCCAGCCTTCACCGCCTTTTTCTTCTCTTTTAGTCATCTTTCTTTCGTTATCTCACAACACGTCCGCGGCTGCTCTCTCCGCAGTCTCTCTGTCTCTCACTGCTCCATCAAATTCACGGCACATAAACACACGTCAGCAAAACAAAAGGCGTAGCAGCGAGGGAATTCTTCATTCGCTGCTACCTGGAGAGAGTGCAAAGGTACAACGCATATCCGTGCAAACCATGTGAGCGCATAGAGAAGAACTGTAATAAGGTCTTGGCGTGAGGATGCAGCACTTTGACTTTTGCACATTGCACTTTAAATTCAAATCATAAAATAAAGGTGGTCATGGATGGGTGTGATGCGGCTGGGACTTAAAGAAATGAGGGAAGGAAACAATGATTTTATGGCACTCAAATAGAAAATACAGCTGAAATACAAGAGCAATCTGTTTTCTCAACCCCAAACTTTTCTTACTGAACTTTATAAAGTCTGAATAAGCCGAATAGTGTTGTCTGTAGAAAATACTGAAACAATTTTAATATACAAACAATATAATAGTAGACTCATAGTTCTTCTAAACGGGTGAATCATCAACACTTTATCATGGTCAACTGTTTGCTTTCAACACTAGTGAACTTTAAAGGAAAACTTGAACAGTGTTTTTTAACAGGTAGGAAAGTCGATCACACGGTGGAAGACAGCAGGAACAGGGACCACAGCAAAATGCAAGGGAGCCAGCTAAAACTGACACGCCACAGAGGGAAAACACCTCTTGGACAAAATACACAAAGAGCTAATCAACTGATCAACACACAGGTGACAGAAAAATAGGCATAGAAACAAAGACAGAAAGGAGAACAAAACAAGGCACAGGAGACAAAATAAAACCCCAAACTGTGACACAACCTAAATAAGTTACAAAACTATAATTATAAGCACTATAAGAAAGGAGAAAAGGTTAGAGAATTAATTAAAATAATAGTCGGTAACACTTATAATACAGCCCACAATGTGTAGTGTATGTACTGTACATGTACATCACGTGTGTTGTGCATCACTACGATGTAATGCGTTAGAGACTGTACTGATGAGTTCCAGCCTTGCCTGGGAGCTCACTGTGTGCTACATCAAACCACTTGACTCTATAAGTCAAGCTAATAAACCACAGGAATGTGCAAGTATGTGGCATGTAAACACTACTAATGGATGGAAAATACCATTACCATGGAAACCTGCAGCCACTGCTCAGAATCTGTTTGAAAAACTTGTTCGGGGATATAATGATAGGAACAACTCTATCCACATATACATTCTCTGACTCTACTACACTCCATGTACTACAATGTGTGTATCTGCTGTAAATTATTTAGCACTGTGTAACATCAGTTGATCTTGTCTCTGTGTCTCCTTCCTTGCTCTATCCACACAGTGTCCTCTGACTCAAACAGAATAATTCCACGTAAATTGATTCTGAACGGCGCATTCTTGCTTCGCATGCTTCAACGCCCCAGAACATTCAGAGCGAGCCCGCTCCGCTCTGCGCCCTACTTGACAGAGATGTCTTGACCACAGACAGGTCCCACAATGAGGCCAGTGTGTGTGGTGGTAGACCTTTCCCCGCCCGGCGTGAGCGACGGATGGGTCGATGCGAGTTTAGGTCTGGGAGCAGCAGCAGCATCTGTTTGCTGGGGTCGCACCGGGTGAGAACCATTACAGGATAAATGAGTCCTCTCACTGTATTTTATACAGGGGTGGACAGAAGCCTCGCCACAACAACCTTCACCTCTGGTTTTCAAATTTTTACTTTATTTGGCAGAAAGTGACCAAAATGAGGCCGATTCATGCAAACAGTACCATGTGTGAATATAATTTTAATGCAATGACTGTCGTCTTAGCACCTTTTTTATCCCCCCAGTCCTGATTTTTCATTTCCTCCTTGCTGCTCTTTACTTAGCACAATCTTCATGCCATCCATCATGCTCCCCTCCTCTTTGCCTCCTTCTGCAATACCCTCCCACTCTCTCCCTCCACTGGCATGCCTAGGGGATCGATCAGGTCCTCATCGCTCAGCCCAGCTGTCACTCTCGGCCCTCGCTCCCTCCAATGTCACACCATCAGGCTGGCCCATGTCACTGTCTTCGCGAGGTGCCGTGGCTCCGTGCCCGAGGTGACTGACAGCTGCAGAGAGGGCGGAGTCAGACAGGCTGAGCCACTCAACCTCATGCTCACCTCTCATTAATGCTGCTGGGTGATTGGAGGCCTGGCACGCCGCCTGTCGCTCAGGAATGGCACGAATGACGGAATCGCCGGACTGAAGCTGTCGGCCAGCCAGGTGACACTAATTTGAATCTAACAGATGATTGATAGACTAATTAATTTCACGTGACTATTTTATTGTAAAAATAATGGAGAGTTAAAAAAATAGACAAAGCACGATCAACAACAGGTAGAAGACCCATTGCGGAGGCTGAAATAACCATCTCGATATTCTCAGTGATGCCGCACAAAATTGCTATTTGTGATGGAGAAAATCAAAATCCCATGCAAACTGCTTCAGCGGCACTATCATTCTCTTTCATATAGGGAATGAACAACGTAAACAACACTCCT
>MDSQ01000366.1_pt1 | contig 10926 bp, 9 predicted proteins | sample 1008251 | NCBI WGS metagenome assembly MDSQ01 (sample SAMN05526597, study PRJNA338239) | gut metagenome | isolation source: Hindgut content | host: Naso unicornis | place: Saudi Arabia: Red Sea | collected 2016-05
TGTGTGTGTGTGTGTGTGTGTGTGTGTGTGTGTGTGTGTGTGTGTGTGTGTAGGTGTGTGTGTGTGTGTGTGTGTGTGTGTGTGTGTGTGAAATATCTATGGGACACATCAGGAGTGTCCCAGTGACCTGATCCTGAACAAATGGAATAGTAACGCGTTGGATGGAAAACAAGAGCTGCCACATATTCTATTTGAAGAGAAAATCAATTCAGCACCAAAACACAGGTCCTCCATCCACCACACTGTGTCTCCACCATGGTTGTGTATAAAGTCATTGTCTCAGAGTGTGTGTGTGGTGTTCTTGTAGTTGCTGCTGTTGCTTACAAAGTTATTTATATGTTTTTTCAGTGATTGTGGTGCATGCATCCCTCTCATTCATTTCAATGTGCCTGTCATCTTTCAGCTACAACTGTCCCGTGGTTAAAGAAAGATACTGACTATTAGTATGAGATGATCAGTGGAATCCGTATTGTTAGAGCTGGAAGCGAAAATCGGACATGGCCTGCTTTTGAGGCCCCAATATCAAACTACCATACTGCCTGCACTGGCACCGATGATGCCTCTAAACCTGGACCTTTAAAGCAGAGTAGTAGGCCTACTGTGTGAACATAATAACTGAAATGTGATTTATCTCATTACTTAATGAAAACCCCGATTCCTGACCTCTAGGAAAATCTGCTTATAAAACCTACATTAAAAAAAAGGAACGATATATTACAGTAACTTATTTATATCCTGCCCCTCCCCCCAAAAAAACATCAAAACATTAAATGAGCGTTAATGTATAGCAATAAAAAGCAAATGCAATTGAAATGCTTTGTTTTATTTCTACCAAAATTATTCCAGCATTAGAAACATAAGCAAATTGGAAAAGTTTTCATGTTGTGCTTTTTCCACTGAAATTCCTAAAGTTCAAATTAACAGTAAATGCCTAAATCAGTTTAGTTTTGTTAAATTCAATTCACTTTATTCTGGTTCCACACGTTGCCCTTTATTGGAATAAAAGTAAATACAGTTTTCAGCAGTCACATATTCCTTTGTTCTGTTTCAGTCCGTCAACCTGTTGAATTTGAAATTAAACAATAAACAAGATTTAAGTGCTGATTTTCAGCTTTATTTGGAAGTGTTCACATCATTAACATTGAATGATAGTGTAGGAATTTATGGATTGCAATTTTGGAGAGTGCAGCTGGACAATCAAAGGGCTGCTCACTCAACGCGGATGTGAAGAAAAATATCCATTTAATCCACTCACACACTGCATGGTGATTAGTAAAATAAGGTAATCACACACACACTTAATCAAACAACAGAGAAAGATTATTCTCAAACTTCACCCCGCTCTTCTCCCTCTTCTGTTACTCTATTGATTTACTGACAGAGGAATGAGAGGGTAGCATGCGACCTATTAAAGAGCAGTGTCTGGTGTCTTAAAGGTTAACTAATCAACAGTAATGGAAAAGAGTCAGACACTTTCACCTCACCACAAACACACAAACGCACACACACACACAGAACCACATTTGCATCATGCTAAACATTTAATACAATATTGTTACATTACCCTTGTGTGCATGTGTGTTTGTGTGTACAGTGATTTTATATTCAGCTGAAGTAAAATGAAAACCATCTTTTCTCGTGCTTTAAATTTTCACAAGCACATGTAGGGTGAATGGAAGTGGGGAAAATATTGCAAAGGATTGTGTATGTGTGTTTGAGTGCATGTGGATTTACTTGTATGACTCTATATGCAAGTGCAGGCATGTGTATTGCAATGGATGTATAAGTGGTATTAAATCACATTTAGTTTTGCATGGTGCAGACGTGATGTCCAGGGCCCTGTTTAAATGTCGCAGCATTGATAAGGTGTGACTGGGCCCAGTCAACTGTTAAGGTTTTGATGTCGCATTATAGACTGTTTAGTTCTGCGTTAATGGGCTGCTGCACAGGAGAATGTTACATTTACATCAACCAGTGTGTACCTCAAATTGGACTGTAACATATTATTTTCCTCTATAGATTCATTGTATGCTGTATATTACATTTACTTTTTTTACAATTATTCTGTGACACTTTAAAAGATAATATTCAGGAAAAACATACTTTTCTGAATTACTTTGTTGTGCTTTCAATGCATGTAGCTGTTCTTCTCTGTAATCTGCTTTTCACTCTGGTATTTTCACTGCCAGTAATTAATCTTGTCATGTCTTGTCGTATTTGAGCTCCACACCTGTGACATTCATGGTTACTTTATGCTCATGTCTATGTTTCTGTGTCGGGCTTCTGTAGCACTTCAACCCACAAGGTGTCCAATTCCTGATTTTGAGCAGCACGGTTGCAATACTTCAAGAAACCAGGAGGTGGCAGCTCTTATACTGTTTCAACAAGCTCCTGACCCCACTGCTGGGGAAGATTTCACCATCAGCAGTGTCTCACTACCTTTACCTTTGTTTAGGAGAAAAAGTAGTAATATAAAGTTATAATTTATCAGAATTTGGAGGAAGACAGATAATGAAATGAACTTTATTCTTATTAATTGTTTTACTCACTTGCATTGATATGATGTGAAGCTTAACTGAAGCCTAACTGAAAAATATGACGATTAATTGCTTTACTTCAATAGAATTTCAATGTCATTATTAAATCATTGTTTTATTTTCAGTGCCAAAAAATTTAATTGACTTTTTATTGGCAATATTCTCCCCAGGCATCTTTTTCTAAGTGACTGACTTGATTTTAAAAAACCAACATCACATCTTCTTCTGAAATGTTCCGCAATGACCGACTCGCGGGCACATAAAAAAACAATCAGCTCTCGCCACGTCCACATACCTGTTTTAGTTACATTAGGAATTGAGAGCGTTCCCAGGGGGTATTTTGTGTCCATTTAGTCCCCTTTCTTCCTCTCTGAGAGGTCACGCACCCACACAGCCGGTTTACATTTCCTCTGTCACAAAAGCAATACACTGCAATTTCCCTGCACGAAACACCCCCTCTGGTCACTACCAACAAAATGACCTTTCTTTCTGTCTTTCTCTCTCCCTCATGTCTTTCCTTCCTCTATGTGTGATTTAAACAGTGACAATCCATCTTCAAATAAATATACACACTTTTATGTTTTTTTTTCTTCAACCCAATCCCTTCTATCCATACAGGAATGGAGGATAATCCTCCTCAAAGAAACATAGAGGGGTTAGAAAGAGAAGCATAAGAGTGTGCATCTGGAAAGCCAAACAGGAGGAATTCATCGCTGACCTGCAGCAGCAGCAGCAGTGTGGATGGGCAACAGGAGTTATTCCCCCATGATTTCACCCTCTCCTTTCCACACTTCTCCTCTCCTCCCACCTTTTCAACCCTTTTCCTCTATCTTCCCCTGGGTGCCTCTTTGCCTTTCCATACCCAGCCTCCTCCTCCTCCTCACCATCTATTTTTTCGCTCCATTCGTCTACTTCTTTTTCCCTTTTTCTCCTCCTTACTTCACTTAACTTTTCAGCTCCTCTCAGCCTTCCTGTCTGCTCTCTCACTCTGTTGCGTTCTTGTCTTTTCTTTAGTTTATTGCCACTTTTGCGCTCCTTCTTTATTTTTTTCTCTGCTCTGCATCAAGTGGTCATTTCTTTCCTTTTCATCTCTCCCCGTCGGCCTTTCTCTTTCCTCACTTTGCTCCTTCCCTCCATCACCCTCCCCACCCACTCGTCCACCCTCATCCACCCCACACACACCCACACTCACACACAAACAGAGAGCACTGTTCCCTCTCTTACCCTCTCTCAAACTAACACAGGGTCTTTCCGGCCCACTGCCTCTCCTGTTCAAATGTAACAATGCTCAGCGTGATTTGATGATGGCCTCAGTTCACCGGCCTGTGTTTGTGTGTAGGGTGTGTGTGTGTGTGTGTGTGTGTACTGTAGTTGTATGTGTGTGTTTGTTCAATTTCTATATCTGGACCTCTCCACTATAGAAATGTATCTATAAATACAGTGTAATTCCAGTCTAAATTAGAATTCTTTATTTGCATTTTCCCTTGTTTAAGACATTGTTTCCCTTCAAAATAATTTTCTTAATTTTCTAATGTCTTGTGTCTTACTAAATTCATTTCTTTTTCTATATTTTTTCTATTTTTGTTATGTGTGTCCTGTATCTCTTCACACAATTATAATGTGTAGTCATCTTAAATAATTATTATAAATTATGATCTTTTTCTTAAGTTTACTGTTTTGTTACATCTCTAAGTCTTTTTCTCTTGTTTTTGCTCTTTTGTTATTCATTCTCTTTACTTCTAAATCAGTCAATACATCTGCTTTCTTGTCATTCTCATTTGATTCTTATGTCAGAACAGTTTGGCGTTTTTGTGACTCATTCATCCATCTTTCTTTGGGTACACATTTTTTTCCTCTATCTCTGTTTTTGTTCTTTTGAAAAGTAGCTAAACACTGCTTCTCCTTCTGTTTGTCCAAAAATGCTGTCTTTTTCCAGAATTTTCATTTCACATCCATGCGTGCACATGTATGTTTGTAACATAGTGTATCTTGTCCTAACGTGCTTCAATTTGTGTGTTTGTCTAAACGGATGTGTGAATGCTTTCTTTGTGTGGTTGGGTGTATGTGTTTTTGTTCACATGTACAGGACGCCCACATACACACGTGAGTGTAATGTTGTCACTTTTTTGCCTCTTCCAACCAACCACAATTCAATGCAACATTTAAAGAATACACAGATAAAAATCAGCTACAACAAACTCCTTACAGAAGTGCAACTTCCAACACAGAGAAAGAAAGTAAACTCTGATTACAGCATTGTGTGTGTGTGTGTGCGTGCGTGCGTGCGTGCGTGCAGGTGTTGGCTCTCCTCTCTATGCAAGTGCAGGCATTAAAACACATCAGGAGGCGGGGGGATATTGACTAGGCTGTGTCTCCCTCACACTCTTGTTTGGTCGGCAGGCAATCTACCAACCGTCAATCACAGAGAGGCGACCCAAGTTGGGAACCATCAAACAGCCTGACTTCTGGTGTCAGTGCTGAGGGGGATCTATTTCAGCGTGACACGCCATCAGCTGCAAATCTAAAAAGGCCTCCATTGTCAGAGCGGGGAAGCACAAGGATACACATATTCATGAATGGGCACCTATATGTGCACACACATGCATGCACTGTGCACCCATCTACATGCGTTATTCCAGCCTGAGAGGATATTTACATTTAGTTATATCAAATCATTTTTTTTTCTTCTGTAAGTATTAGTATATGCATGAGAGCTTTGGTGGTTCCTATACAAATAAATTGGATATATACTCATTGAATTTTATTTGAACAAATTAGAAAACACTCACTTTATGTACATTTCTTAGTATTTTTTTTCATTTTTTTTTACGGTGTCAATCCAAAAACCCTGTTTTAAATGTTTATGTTGATCATGTAAGATTGAAATTATACCACGATCATAGCCCTCGTAACTAAATAACACTATCCATTAACTACATAATCTATCCGTTTTCCACTTCACGTGTGCTTTTTAGATTGGTTTGAATGAGACAATAATAAAGCATCAGTGCCCTCCAGGGCTTATGATCATTTGAAATCGATTGATAGAAAATTACTTTTTTCCACCAGTGATAAAGCATTGCACTTCGCCCAACCTTTGAACTCTTGCCACTGTTGCCCCTGGCTCTTTGGTAGCCGTGGATGGTAAAGTTCAACATGACATTCAGACACATTTAAGTGCTCCTCCGCTTTGAATACAATTAAAAGGTCGCTGTGTCCTTTTTTCTTTGAGTGTGACTGATTCAAGCCTCATGTGAGTAAATGTAATTGTTCATAAAACAATTAAGTAATGCTAATGTTTACAATGAAACAAAAAGTATTTTTTAAGATGTATGGTTTAATGTTATCTAAAGAGCATGTTCAACCATGCTGTTTTGCAGAAGGAACTATTTGTTGTTGCAAACTCTCACCATGACTGTGAGTTGTTAATTACCTTTGACACCACAGCCTTATACGAATTCCTAAGGGACTACCACTCTCAAGCTCTTCCACCAAAGTCATCTAGGTACATAAACACTGCTCCCAAATTAGCTAACGACATGTTTTGTCAACATAAAGTATTACTTAAGCAAAGCATATTGATCCTTATTTAAATGTACAACTAAATGCAGATGGATTATCTGAAAACCATTATCAGAACCATTGCACAAGCAGAGGCATATCTTGTTGTTAATTATTCCTTAGACATTTTAGTAAAGTGCTTTGGCTTAATAATTGCGCAACAGGAAAAAATAAGAAGAGATAAATACATATTGTTAATGATGCATGAAGCAGTGTGTACTAACCGAGTGCTTGCAGGGTATTTGTCATTTGTGGTTTGTACATACGAGGCAATAAACAGAGAGCTAGAGGGAGAGGCTACATTTCAAACTTTCAGTAACATAAACCACTAAAGCATTATTGACCACCAGCGTTGAAAAATGCCTCAGATGAAACCAAAAAGTGATTCATTGCCGCCATCAATCTCATTCTTATCTCTTAAACAAATCTATCTTCTTTGCCTTGAGGTCTTTTACTGTCATCGATATAAAGAATTACAAATTTTGCAAAAATCAAGATGCTATTATATTGTGCAACAGTCTCACAATGCCAAAAAAATTGCAAGTTGCATGTTGGATCCCGCAGTGAACGAGCAAGCCTCCATCAGGAGTGAATGTTGACAGAATGAGACATTGTACTTTTGAGCCATGAAATTACAGGCTGGTAAGCCCAAGGCAGTCGCCAGGTGTGACTGATGCAATCGGGGGCCTGCTTGGACAAACGCAGCAGCGAACACCAGCATTCCTTCTTGTCAATCATGTTATAGATCTCGAGGATATAATTCATCTTAAGCACAAAGGACTGTTGATGAGGTTGATATGTGAATTGATGTATATAAGGACCATATCCCAAAGTTTTTAACGATATAGAAAATGAACTTCATACAGTGTTGGCTTGCCCTCCCGTGCCTCAAACCAAATAAATTAATAAAAGTTGCAGGAAGGAACAGTGAATATAATGGCGCAGGTCACAAAAATGCTTGGCAGTAGCGACTATTGTGGATGCTTGATTGATTTTCTTCTGCTGCTGCACTGTTTTCCTCAAATAGATTCACTACGGAAACACAACTGGGGACTCCTATATTGCCAATGTAATCCTTTTGAGTGCACAGTGGTTTGGCCAGTTATGTAGTCTATCAACTTGGCCTCTGCATGACACTGACTATTACGATTAGAAGTTGATAAGTGATTTATAAATATTGTAAGCCCAAAAGGAAAGAAAAAACTGAGTTTATTTTCTTTACCTAACCTCAAATAACAATTGTTAAGAGCAGACCAGGTATTCACACATTTGATCCCTGCTAATTGCAACATGATAGCATTGAGCAGGTTCTATTTTAAGCTTGAACAGGAGGTGGTCTCAGTGGAGAGGGGATAGTGCTGTTCTCTACTGTACTGCGACTGTTAAAGTGAATCAAAGCATGTGTGTGGGGCCCTTTAAACTTCTCCCTCCCTGGTTCCCACACCTGTCCTCAGGGCACCAAGATTTATGTTTCTGTCCTGCCGATGAACCACCGTGGTCCTCACTTACAATGCTGCTGTCTCCTCCTGTGTGGTGTATGCCTGTGGCTTTGTATGAGAATGAAAGTACAGTATGTGGGTATGTGAATGCTTGTGGCACTACTGGGGGTCTCACAGTGGGACAGTCAAACTTTTTAGAAAAACAATAAACTCTGTCACCTAACAAACAATTTTCAGCTCACTTCTGTTGGGACATTATACTCCTTGAAAAGTTATATATATGCTGTACAAATATAATAAATATTTAAGTAAGTTAATCAAATCAACTGTGTCCCAGATTGCTCAGTCTTTGCTTGTTGAGGCAGTTTTGTGATGATGAAATTAGCATCTGTAAAAATAATGTGTGAATCACCTTTTTAGTCTCACAGACACTTGGAGAAAGGAGAAAGACTCTCTCATTTTTTTCTTTTGACAGAGGACAAATGGTGACATTTCTAACAACAATCAAATTAATTAACAATCAGTACATCTTGCCCAAAAATTATCATATGTTTATTAAAATAGACATCAGTGTGTAACAAAGAGCTCAGATTGTTGGATATGGGTGTTAAATGGCCAGCTTTCCATGACTGCATGAGACCATGTTCAAACTCAGCGATCATCCTCTTCAGTAGAACGGAAAACAGTGGCTACTTTAGTGCGTTCTCCAAATGCCAGCAACAATTAGAGTCATGTCCTCTGTTATCCTCTGCGACATTCTCCTGATGGCCATAATATGCCATCCTTATAAATATGATGAGCTCTTAAAGGACCCGCAGGAGGCTGCTTAAATCCATCTGAAATATGCATAATGTTCCCTGTCTCTCCTGCAGTGAGAAGTGAGATACGAGAGCTATGTCCATTATCATGCCATTAGTTCATTTAAGCTCACATGCAGTTCACTGTTCAATCTGATGAAAGTCAGGTATTTTAGAACTGCTTTAACAGTGCTTTTTTTTCCTCTCTCAACTGCACTTATTGTATTACATACAGAAAGACCAGAACAACTATCCTTATTTACACTTATCTACTAAATTGCTGAAAAATCTTTAACCTAAAAATAAAACTCTAATTCCAGTTGAACCACCACTCAAGAAGATAATCCAATGATGAATGAGATGAAATCATGTTTAGCATGACAGAGCTTTGACTTTGAACTGTCAACTGACTCTTCAAAACGGGAACATTTAGCTAAGAAATACCAAAAAATATACAATTGATCCTAAGATGATCAATCTTAGGTTTCTAAGATAAGTTACATAAACTTAAACATACTGAAAATCAGCAAAAACCAAACTCAACTTCAATATCTCCAATAATGGGAAAGTGGATTAAGCTGTGCTGCTCATCAAAGCAGAAGGGAGGCAATCTTGTGGATCCCTGGCTATCGAGGAACAGAGTTGAGAGAGAAAATATCGAGCTTTAAACGGTAGCTTTTAAAAGGTAAATGGAGTCAAAATGCTTCAACCAATAAATTTGCCCCCAGAGACGAGGGAATGCGTAGCAGGCAGAATAATACATGTGGGCGAAGGGGTAATGAATTGGAAGGGATGCAGAAAATGTGCAGCGCTGAGCTGGGCCCTTTGGAATGGATGGGGAGTTTGAAGAAAATGCAGCTCAGATGCCCTCTGAATCATCTTCATCAAAGGGAGATGACTCCCCTCCATCTGATTCTGAGGTTGGGACTCTCTGTGTCCACAGGGTCATGGCAGATACGTATGTATAATGGTTAATGCCACCATTAGGCAGAGGCACATTGTTGGGCACAACATTTTCTGCGAGAACAGAGGTGAAAAGGGCCGACTGCAGAGCCATCTGTCCCACAGTGGGAGCTTCCTGTTGATGCTCCCTGCATTTTCACTTGTAGCCAAGTATCTCACATTTTTCTCAAGGTTGAGGATATAGTACAGCTTAATGCCAGCTTAAGTTTTGCATCAAGCAAGGAAAAGAGATGATAAACTGTAACGTCTGTCCCTGTGCAGGCTCTGGTTTTGTGGAACGGGCAGCATCTTTGTGATTAGCGCAGCAGCTGCTCCTCTATAATGTCAAGACTCTGTAACAGCAGCTCACTCTTTGGCTACATGAAAGCATTTCTTGGGATGCTGCTGTGGCACACTCCACTAGGAACATTGCCTTAAGGCCATGATTGGTGAAATTATTATTATTATTATTCATTTGTTGCCTGTTGAATATTTCCTGACTCTGTAATGTGAGATCTCTATTTAGTATAAACACGGTAAACAGTTTTAAGTTCTTTTGGCCACTTACTATCTGATAAAAGTTCAGGTGTGGTAGTCTTTTCCTGCCAACATAGTCCTGTCCTGAGTAATGCAAGGCCACATAGTGCCTCTAAATCCTTCTAGGAAAGTATATGTTCTGAGGGGTAAACCCTCCCCTTGCATGCTGGTGCACACTGAGGATCTCTTGAGCATTGTCATCCTTGAGTGCAGACAGTCTACAAAGATGTGTTGGTTGACTCCCACTCCATCAACAACTGCCCTTGCTGTATTAGGGTTGCACATTTTGTTCTGCCTTCTCATTTTCATCCAGTGAATGTTGATTAATTTCATAATTTTTATCATGTTTCACCAAAAATGGCAAAAAATGTCTCTGAAAACCATTTATTTTTGCACTGGTAACTTGTAGTGGAAGCTTCTGTTCATTCTGCCACATGAACTTTCATATCGAGGAGTCAGGACGAGCTCTATTTCCTGGTCTACTTCTCATTTGCTGCTATAAGGAGCCTTCCCCCAAAATTGTGTGGAGTGCAAAGGTTTGACGAACGCTTGTTTTGGATGGCATTCTCTTCGGAGACCCCTCTGAACTTCTCTGTCAGTCAACTGATGAAATATTTAACATTACAATACCAGCTTCTCTCCGGGAGGATGGTGTCACTGACTTGGATCCATTGTTGCGTTCATGAGCTGCTATTATTTGTTGTTGATGTCAATCGCCGATGTTTTGAATAATTGTTGTCGAGGTTATTTTGTGATGTGATCATTTCTCATTGTCAGGGTTGGATCTATATCAGATTGGAGAGAGTCAACTATGGTATGCCCTTGAATATTTCCATAGCGTGGCAAAATACATAAACAACAATGTAAAGATGTCTCCAAGAAGCTGAGGACACACAAGCTCAAGTACGAGATGTGTAAAAATCTTGCTCTCAACAGCAAGTATGTAAAGATTGTCTTTGTAATGACATTTTTTTTAATATAAGATATCTGTTTACAGCATGGATTTCCTTGGCAGAAAACAATCCAAAAGTGACTTGGGGAATGAAACTCAGCTTTTATTTCTTTTTTTTTTTCATCAAGACTGTTGCAAAATAGATGAAATTGGGGACAGTG
>MDSQ01000367.1_pt1 | contig 10914 bp, 12 predicted proteins | sample 1008251 | NCBI WGS metagenome assembly MDSQ01 (sample SAMN05526597, study PRJNA338239) | gut metagenome | isolation source: Hindgut content | host: Naso unicornis | place: Saudi Arabia: Red Sea | collected 2016-05
GGATTTAATTTCATATTTTTTATGAGTCAAATTAGAAAAAAATAAAGAGCAGCGCCCATTGATGATTGATAAAGTGAGTAAGAAAAAACCATTTTCGACAAACAAGCCGAGCTTGCTTAAAATAGTCATCATCAAAATTACGCCAAAGAATTAAGGATACCTTATATGTTCGATCCAAAAATATTGGAACAAGTTGCCAAACAAATCCACAGTGCAATGCCAAAACCTGTTAAAGATCTCGGTCATGATGTCGAGCAAAAAGTGCGCGAAGTCATACAAGCGCAATTGACAAAGTTAGATATCATTAGCCGTGAAGAGTTTGACATTCAAACACAAGTTTTACTGAGAACGCGCCAAAAATTGACTGAAATGGAGCAAAAACTGGCGGAGTTGGAAAAGCAATTGGCACCGAAAAGTGCAGAAGTAGAAGCAAAACCAGAAGCTAAACCAGAAAAAAAGAAAGACTGCAAAAAAGATGATGCCCAAAAAGAAGATGGCGCAACCTCCGATAAAGGCGAAGGTGCCGAAACCGCCTTTACAATAGATAATTTTAAAATTATTCAACAAGCTCTTATAACTTTAGGAATACCTCAAGATGAGTTAGAAGCTCAAATTAAAGAAGGTAAAAAGCTTGTTGAAGTTTTAGAAACTGCAGATATTCCAATTAAGAAATTTAAAAAACAACTTTATAAAGAGTACACTAAAGCTATAAAAGAAGGCACAAAAGAAGGTAAATTAACAAAAGAAGAGGCTAAAACTCTTAAAAAAGCAATCAAAGAAAAAGTTGATTCTTGGATGAGTGAAACTAACTAAATATATCCTAAAATAGCTTCTATGAGGCTTGTTTCCAATACTTTCTAAAAAATAATACATGTTATAAATACAATTTCTATTGACTAAATGAGATTATTGTATTATAATAATTCATAGTGCTTTAAAACATTCTCCGTACTATGCACAAAGCACAAAGATGAGGCCGGAGGGAGTGAATTAAATGTCAGAGGTTACTGTTCGCGAAAATGAATCTTTAGATAGTGCTCTTCGCCGTTTCAAAAGAAACTGTGCAAAGGCTGGTATCATGCAAGAAATTCGCAAAAGAGAACACTATGAAAAACCAAGCGTAAAGCGTAAGAAAAAATCAGAAGCTGCACGTAAAAAAAATAGACAATACTAGTAATTTCTATTTTCAAGGTATACAAAGAAGAAGTCCTATATCATTTTGATGTAAGACTTCTTTTTTTAGTATATAACAACAATGATATGAATAGATATAGGTAGTAGTTAGTTTAAAATTGAATACATGTCCTTTTATAAGCATAATATGTATAGAAAGGGGAATTTTAATTATGAAGAAAAGGCTATCGGAAAGAAAAACTACAATTAGACAACTTATACGTGAAATAGATGTAGTGGGAGAAGCTATGATGGGCCTACCTTTTATAACTATGACAGGTAATAATAGTGTAAGTGTAGAAAATTTTTTGAGTATAGCAGAAGTTGGTCCAGAAAGTTTTAGATTGAAAACTAAAAGTGGAGAGATAATAGTATTAGGAAATGATTTAATAGCACGAAGTATGACAAAAGAAGAAATTGTTATTAAAGGTAAAATTAAAGGAATAAGTTTTAATTAAGGAGGAGATAAGTTTGTTTGTATACTTATGGAATTATTTTAAAGGTTATGTTATAGTAGAGATAACAGGCCTTAAGATGGAAAAATTTCTAAACGGTGCTCTTAGGGACGGAAATTATTTTTGGGATGTACGATATGTTGGTGATAAAGTTATATTAAAGACGACTATAGATGGATTTAAGCATTTAAAACCTATTGCATATAGGTCAAAGTGTAGAGTAAGAATAGTAGAAAAGCATGGCTTGCCTTTTATTAGCTTTAAATATAGGAAAAGAAGGATTTTTGCAGCAGGAAGTTTGTTGTTTGTCGGATTATTTTGGATGTTGACTTCATTTGTTTGGTTAGTAGAAATTGACGGAAACAATTTATTACAAGAAACTGACATTATAGATACATTAAAAGAAGGTGGATATACTACAGGTAAATTAAAAAGTAAACTAGATTTACGAGAGGCAGAACAATATTTGATTAATCAACATAATGAAATTTTATGGGCAGGTATCAGCTTTATAGGTACAAAATTAAATGTACAAATTACAGAAGCTGTGCAAAAACCAATTATGCATAATGAAACTGACCCAACAAATATAGTTGCAACAAGAGATGGAATTATTACATATATTGCCACAAGTTCAGGAATGCCACAAGTTAAAAAGGGGGATACTGTAAAAAAAGGCGACATATTGGTGAGTGGTGCTGTACCGCTAGAAAGTGAGGTATTGACTGGGACAAACTATGTTAACGCAGACGCAACAATTTTAGCCAGAACTCTTTATTCGCTAGAGGCACAGCAACTACTAGAAAAAGAAACAAAATATTATATACCAGATATCTCGACAACATATAGCATTAAGATATTTGATACACAATTTGACATATTCAAAAAGGACCTAGGCGACGTAGCACATGATACTCTGGTTACTATAAACCAATTAAAGTTAACGAGTATGTTTCCGATGCCATTTTATTTTATTAAGACAGAGCAAGTTCCATTTACAATGGAGGCTATTGTACAAGAGCAAACCTTGGTAGAAGACAAGCTAGAAGGAGCGTTAAATGATGCTTTATTAGAAAAGATAGGAAATACAGGTAAAATAGTAAAAAAGGAAATAACATATGAAGTAGTTGATGGAATAGTAATAGGTAGATTATACGCATTAGTAGAAGAGGATATAAGCGTAGAATCACCCATTACACAAGACGAGATGTTAAACCAAACTGGAGGAGATGTAAATGTCAGCAATTGAGAAGAAAATTCATATACCAACAGAAGCGTTGGCAAGTATTTGTGGCACAATGGATTCTAATATAGGAAAAATTGAGAAAGAACTGGATGTTACATTTGTGCTAAGGGGAGAAAATGTAAAATTACTAGGCGAGCAAAGTAATGTAAAACTTGCAAGCTTAGTAATAAAAGAGCTAGTAAACTTTGCACTAAAAGGAGATGCAATAGATGCACAACTAGTTGAATATACGCTTAATGCAGTAACAAAAAATAGATCTGAAGATTTAAGCCAAGTAAATCAAGATAGAGTAACACTAACATATCAGGGGAAGCCGATAAAAGCAAAAACACGTGGTCAGCAAAAATATGTTGAGCTAATTAGAAAACATATGGTTGTATTTGGGATGGGACCTGCGGGGACGGGTAAGACATATTTAGCAATGGCGATGGCCGTAGATGCTTTTAGAAGAGGAGAAGTAAATAAAATAATATTAACAAGACCAGCAATTGAGGCAGGCGAAAAATTAGGATTTTTGCCAGGGGATTTGCAAAGCAAGGTAGACCCATATCTTAGACCTTTATATGACGCACTGTTTGAAATTATGGGTCCAGAGAACTTTGATAAAAATATGGATAAAGGTTTAATTGAAGTGGCTCCTCTAGCATATATGAGAGGGCGTACACTAAATAATGCTTTTATAGTGCTAGATGAAGCACAAAATACTACTCCTCAACAGATGAAAATGTTTTTAACAAGACTAGGATTTAATTCAAAGGCAGTCATAAACGGTGACATGACACAAGTGGATTTACCATCAGATAAAAAAAGTGGGCTATTTGAAGCGTATAAAGTACTAAGCGGTGTTAATGGAGTGGGCATGTGTCATTTAGATAGAGATGACATTGTACGTCATCCATTGGTACAAAAAATAGTAGACGCATACGAAGTCTACCAAAATGGGCCTAAAAAATAGTTTAGGGAGGAAACAAATGAAAAAGGAAAGCCATGCAATAACTTTAGCGGTTATAATATTGTTAAGTTTTGTTACTATAATGTCAGGAAATTTATTTGATAAAAAGCTAGAATTAGAAGTAAACGACATTGTACCTATGGATTATTTTGCTCCATTTGACATAGAAAATACAATTGCTACAGAACAAAAGAAAAAGCTTGCTGCAGATTCAGTTGAGAATGTATATCTACAAAATGTAGAAGTTGTAAATGATATTATAGCAAATACTAATCTATTGTTTTTTTATACGCAGGAATTGATAGATATAAAAAATAATAAGATTTCTCTTTCGTATGACACCCAGCAACATTTAGGAATTGAATATAATAAAGATAATATAAACTATTCACAAATATTACAACAAAAAGTTCAGTTGGCTTTGCTCACAACTCAATATGATTTGTTACTAAACACAACTATAGCTACATTAGATGAAATACAAGAGAGAATAATTGTATTGCTAAACGAAATATATACCAATCAATTACATGAAGCAGATATAGAACGCTTAGATATAGGTAAGATGGTAGTTGAGATAGGAATATCACCAATTTATCAAGTATTGGTTGAAGATATAATTGAGTTACAACTAATAACGAATTTGATATTAGATGAAGAAGCAACCGAAGACTTAAAGCAAATTGCCATATCAGACGTAACCCCAGTTATGGTGGTTGAAGGCGAAAAAATAATAGGAAAAGGAAGCCGTATAACAGAAGAAGCGTATGCATTACTGGAAAAAAGCGGCGTGATTGATACTGGAGAGATAAATAATTTTCTGCCGTATGCTGGAGTGATACTAGGTATAATAATAATCTATTTTTTCGTTAAATTATATTTGCATGCTATGGATAAGGCGCATTTTTTACAATCTAATGCAAAAAATCTACTTGCTATAGTGTATATTATTACGCTATTTATGGCAAGACTTATGGTAGATTTAGATTATATATTTTTGCCATTTGCTATAGGAACTATGATAATAACATTGCTAATAAATATAGAAGTAGCCATTATTTTTCATGTAGTTATCGTTTTGGTGGCAACTCTGATTTGCGGGTTCAATATATCCGCAATCTTATATCATTTGATAACGGGAATTATGAGTATATTTATAATAGTGCATATGATAGAACGAAAAGATATGATAAGAGTAGCAGCAATATTAGGGATTGTACATTTAATTGTATATAGTTCATTAATCTTAACTATGAGTATACCAATGACATTAACAATATTTTATAATTTATTATATGCCTTAGGAATAGGCGTATTTTCTGTTATAGTAGCGGGAGGAAGTTTACCACTATGGGAAAGTTCGCTAGGCTTTGTAACTAGGTTTGGGCTGTTGGAGCTGATTAATCCAAATCAGCCCCTATTGAAAAGGCTATTATTAGAAGCGACAGGAACGTATCACCATAGTTTACTAGTAGCAAACCTTGCGGAAACTGCAGCAGACGAAATTGGTGCAAATGCTCTTTTAGCACGTGTAGGCGGATATTACCATGACATAGGTAAATTAACTTGTGGAAACTACTTTAAAGAAAATCAAGGAACCATAAACCCACATGATATGTTGGAGCCCCGATCTAGTGCGAATATAATAATCTCTCATGTAACGAGTGGAATGGAGCTTGCAACAAAATATGATTTGCCTGCTTGCATAACAGATATGATAATACAACACCATGGTACAGGTGTTATGCAATATTTTTATATAAAAGCCCAAAATGCAGGGGATGATAGCGTAAAGCAGAGTGATTTTCAATACCCAGGTCCAAAACCTCAAACGAGAGAAGCGGCTCTAATAATGCTTGCAGATGTTTTAGAAGCTACTACTAGGTCGATGCAGCATAAATTTAATGAGAATTTCACCTTAGAAGATTTGGTAAGAAAGATGGTTAAACAAAAATTAGATGAGGGTGAACTTAGTGAATGTAATCTATATATTTCTGATATAGAAAAAGTTATCCAAAGCTTTACAAGAACTCTACACGCTATGTATCACCAACGTATAGAATACCCAGAGAAAAAGGAAGGGAAAAAGTAGTGTTAGTTGATATTTATGACGAACATGGTTTACTAGATGATATAACGATACAAAAGGTAAAACAAGTAATAGAAGAATGTTTATCTTATGAGCAAGTACAACAAGAAGTTGAGGTTAGTCTTAATATAGTAGACAGTATGTACATTAGAAAAATAAATAAAGAGTATAGGCAAACTGATAAAGCAACGGATGTCTTATCTTTTCCGCAATTTAATAGTAAAGAAGATTTTAATCAAGGGAGTGTTATACTAGGTGACATAGTATTGGCACATGAAATAGTGAGAGAGCAGGCAAAAGAGTATAATCACAGCTTGTTAAGAGAAGTGTGCTTCTTAGTTGCCCATGGTATGTTTCACTTACTGGGGTATGACCATATGAATAGCATAGAGGAGCAGGCAATGCAGGATAAGCAAGATTATGTATTAAACAAGCTAGATATTAGGAGATAAAAATGAAAAAAGAGTTTAAATCGGGATTTATTTCGATAGTAGGTAGAGCAAACGTAGGAAAATCTACTTTGATGAATAGATTGATAGGCGAAAAAATTGCTATAATGTCAAATAAACCACAAACGACAAGGAATAAAGTTCAAACAATACTTACAACTGATGATTTTCAGGCAATATTTATAGATACACCAGGAATTCATATACCTAAGAATAAATTAGGTGAAATTATGGTAAAGTCTGCTAATTCTACTCTAAATGAGGTAGATATAGTTCTTTTTGTAGTGGAGCCTAATACACATATTGGTAAATTAGACTTAGAAATTATACAAAAGCTTAAAACATTAAATACTACAATATTTTTATGTATTAATAAAATAGATTCCGTAAATAAAGAAGCTCAATTAGAGAGCATAAATTGTTATAAAGATGCTATGGATTTTGCAGAAGTTATACCAGTTTCAGCATTTGAAGGAACGAATATAGATAAATTGATGCAATGTATCAATAATTATTTGCCAGAAGGCCCAAAATTCTTCCCAGAAGATATGATCACCGATCAACCAGAGCGTCAAATAGTTTCTGAATTAATTAGAGAAAAATCTTTGCATCTACTAGATAAAGAAATTCCGCATGGAATTACAATTGAAATAAATACTATGAAAAAACGTGACAATAGTGATATTGTAGATATTGAAGCTACAATAATTTGCGAAAGAGACTCTCATAAGCGAATTATAATAGGAAAAAATGGCCAGATGATAAAAAGCATTGGAACAAATGCACGTAGAGATATAGAAAGGCTATTAGGCTCAAAAATATATCTGAATTTATGGGTAAAAATAAAGAAAAAGTGGAGAGACAGCGATTTCTTGTTAAAAAATTATGGTTACAACCAAATAGATTAAAAATTATAACTTTGCTTACTTAGCTTTGGTAATATTTGCTTAGTATTTTATAAGAATAAATTACAAATACTATATTAACACCAATTGTGTCAACCAAAGTAAGGGGGCAATTTTATGAACAAATTTTGGAGAGATTTTGAGACTACTGGTAGCGTAGAGAATTATTTGTCATATAAGGCAAGCGAAGAAGAGAGCACCGGTACAGAAGATAGGACACAGGAAGAATGAAGTTAAATTTAAAAGGGCTTATTATAAAAGAATATATAGTAGGTGAGAGTGATAAGTACATCACTCTCTTTAGTGAATCTAGAGGACTTTTACAAGTATCTGCCAAAAACGCAAAAAAATATAATACAGCTCTGGCAGCAGGCACCCAAATGTTTGTATATGGTAATTTTTCGCTCAATAAAACTCGTAATACATACAAAATAATAGATGTTGAAATCTTAAATATGTTTCATAAGCTAAGAGAAGATATAGTAAGTTTAGCATATGCAAGCTACATTATGGAATTTATACAAGAAGTTGCAAAAGAACAAGTAAGAGATAGAGAATTATTTAGACTTACTTTATATACATTACACGAATTTACAAAAGCTAAATTACCAAAGAGCATGGTTAAATGTGTGTTTGAACTAGTAGCATTAAAATACTTAGGGCTTATGCCAAATTTAGAATATTGTGTAGAATGCAATAAACCAGTGGATAATAAATATAATTTTAGTATTGAGAGTGGTGGATATGTATGTGAGAATTGCAAACAAGTATATATTAAAATTAGTGAGGATACTTTTATTGCAATGAAATATATGTTACAATCTCCTTTAAATAAATTATTTCACTTTAAAGCAAGTGATAAGGTAATCCGAGAATTTAATAAAGTCATAGAACAATATACTATATATTATATTGAAAAAAAATTTACTACTGCTAATTTTATAAAAGAGCTAGAGAATATTTAGTGGTTATTTTTAACGACGAAGGGACAGAACATTAATGATTAAACAACGCTTAGAAGAGTTAAGATTACTTATGCAACAAAGAGGGATAGACGTGTATTATATTCCATCAGCCGACTTTCATAATAGTGAAGAAGTGGGAGAACATTTTAGAGCACGTGAGTATATGTCAGGATTTACTGGTTCATCAGGCTGCCTTATTGTAACTGCTACCGAAGCAGTATTATATACGGACGGCAGATACTTTATTCAAGCAGAAAAACAACTAGCTAATACTGAGATTAAGTTATATAAAATGGGTGTACCGGATGTTCCAAAAAAATATGATTATGTAAGAGATGTTATACCAGAAGGCGGAAAATTGGGCTTTGATGGAAGAGTAGTGGATGTAAAAGCAGGGGTTAAATTTCAACAAAAGATAAGCACAAAAAATGCGACCATTGTCTATAATGAAGATTTAGTAGGATTGGTATGGAAAAATAGGCCAAACATAGCTTTTAGTAAAGCTTTTATCTTAGATGAAAAATATACTGGAGAAAGTCTTGGAGATAAACTAAATAGGGTAAGAGATGAGATGACTAAAATGAATGTTAAAGTTCATGTCATAAATACATTAGACGACATAGCATGGCTTTATAACATACGTGGTAATGATATACCGCATTTCCCTGTGATTTTAGCTTATACAATAGTAACATTAGACTCAGCAGTTATTTTTGTGGATGAAAACAAGCTAACCGATGAAATAAAGGAATTATTTGTTCAAAATAAAATAAATATTTTACCATATAATGATATTTATGAATATGTAAAAAAAATAGCAGAACCTGTATTAATAGATATAGAAAAATTAAACTATTGTTTGTATGCTAATTTAAATGCTACAAAAATAGAAGCAGATAACCCAACTATGTTATTTAAGGCTATTAAAAATGATACAGAAATAGAGAACGTAAGAAATTGTCATATTAGAGACGGCGTGGCATGTACTAAATTTATGTACTGGTTAAAGCATAACAAAGATATAACTGAAATAGATGCACAGAAAAAAATGACGGAACTGCGAAGGGAACAAGAGCTATATATAGAAGATAGCTTTACGACTATTTCGGCTTTTAAAGAAAATGCAGCCATCATGCATTATAGTGTAACCGAAGAAAGCAATGTTAAACTAAGTGATGCTGGGCTATACCTTATCGACTCTGGAGGACAATATTTTGATGGTACTACAGATATTACAAGGACGATTGCAATATCAGAAATTGACAGTACATTAAAATTACATTATACTGCTGTACTTAGAGGAATGATTAATCTAAGTTGTGCTAAATTTTTAGAAGGGGTGACGGGTAGAAATTTAGATATTTTAGCAAGAGGGCCTGTTTGGGATTTAGATATAGACTATCGTTCTGGTACAGGACATGGTATAGGATTTGTGCTAAATGTACATGAAGGACCTAATGGTATTAGATGGCGAGTTGTCCCAGAACGTAGGGATAGTTGTATATTAAAAGCAGGTATGATAACTACCAATGAACCAGGAATATATATCGAAAATTCTCATGGAATACGCATCGAGAATGAATTATTAATACAAGAACATGCGGTAAATGAATATGGAAAATTTCTAAAGTTTGAAACCATTACGTTAGCGCCCATAGACATTGACGCTATAGAGCCGACTTTAATGAACCAAAAAGAAAAAGACTGGCTAAATGAGTATCATAAATTAGTATATGAAAAAATTTCGCCTTATTTAGAAGAAAAAGAAAAGTCTTGGTTGAAAATTTATACACGTGATATTTAAGGGGAGAGTGTAATGTGCTATTCACAAGAGAAGGAATAAAAATAGTTGCAATGGTATGTATGCTAATAGACCATGTTGGCCTCACAGGATTGGCGGGAGAACATTGGCTAGTTTGTCGTATGTTAGGTAGAATAGCTTTTCCAATATTTTCATATCAGCTAGCAAGTGGATATATTTACACTTCAAATAAACAACAGTATATTAAAACCATTGCTATATTTGCTGTCATAAGTGAAATACCATACAACTTATTTTTTGGTGGTATAATTAATCCGTTTTATCAAAGCATTATGTTAACGCTATTAATATCAATCATTGGTATTTCTATTATTGATAAGTGGTGCAATTTTAATGCACATTTGCTTAAATCTACAATAATTATGCTATTGGTTTTGATGATTTTTGGTACGCTAGGAACATTGACTTTTGTAGACTACGGTCAAATGGGCGTAATAAGCACAATTTTATTATATGTAGGTATGCAACAACCAAATAAATATATTAAAAGCACAATAATTTTTGCAATAATTTGCTGGGCAAATTTATCTATAGGTGGCCTTCAAATTATCATCCTTAATAGAGAAGTAGCATTACAATCATTTGCGGTATTATCCTTACTTTTTATTATCCCATATATCTTGCAAGGAGAACAAAAGATTTTACAAGGTAATAAGGCGAAAGTTTTTAAATATGTAAGTTACTGGTTTTACCCAGTACATTTATTAATCTTATCAATGATAACATGAAGAAAAAGGGAGGTCTTATTTGATCTCCCTTTTAACGTTTATCTGAAAGAACTTGCTCTGATACTCCCGCCTCTTAGGCGGTGAGATAAAGAGCAAGTAATCTTTTCAGATTAAGGCAACTAACATTCAG